>Ga0307376_10001092_pt1 | contig 30597 bp, 46 predicted proteins | sample TR2MG_FD_202536 | JGI IMG/M metagenome (GOLD analysis project Ga0307376, IMG submission 202536) | Soil microbial communities from Risofladan, Vaasa, Finland - TR-2 | ecosystem: Environmental > Terrestrial > Soil > Coastal area > Acid sulfate soil | place: Finland: Risofladan, Vaasa | collected...
AACACAATGGTATACAAACGGAAGCTTGTCATTCGATGGTATTCCTGTTTTTGTTGCTAACGGAATGGCAGATAATACAATGGTAGCAGCACAGACTTCTAACTTGTATTTCGGAACTTCTTTATTGTCAGATTGGCAAGAAGCTTCTGTAATTCCAGTTCATTTATATGATGGATCTGATAACGTAAGAATCGTTATGAGAATGCAAGTAGGCGCACAAGTAGGAATAGCTAACGATTGTGTAGTTTATTCATAATATTAATCAGATTAAAGAAAGGTAGGTAAAAGTACCTGCCTTTTTTTATTCATAAAACTTTAAAAAAATGAGTTGTGATATTACAAACGGACGTATAGAACAATGTAAAGATTCAGTAAGTGGATTAAAAGCGATTTACTTCGCCAATTTCGACGATTTGGATTCTGACAATGTTGTATATGATGTAACAAACGGAGATGTTATTGACACTTGGCAACCAGCAGCACCTTTAAGCCTATACAAATACGAATTGAAGAGTACACAAAATTCTTTCACTACGGCCATAGAAAGCAGTAGAGATAACGGAACGACGTTCTTCACTCAAACTTTAGTAGCTGCTTTAAAAAGACAAGATTTCGCTACACACAAGAACGTAAAACTTCTTGCATACGGAAGACCAAGAATAATTGTTAGAACAATGACAGACCAATTTTTCTTAATGGGACTTGATCAAGGTGCAGACGTTTCAGCAGGAGAAATTTCTTCTGGTGCAGCACTTGGAGATTTTAACGGATATTCTTTAACCTTTACGGCTATGGAAGAACTTCCAGCTAACTTTATTGATGTAACAACTGAAGCAGGACTTGCTACGGCTTTTGCAGATGGTGGTGGAACTGATGCAGTTATTGTTACTTCATAAGATTCTTTCTTATACCTTTCATAACAAAGAGGCACTTTTCGGAGTGCCTTTTTTTGTTTACATAAACACGAATTAAAAACAAAATATTTAAAAAAAAGTTATTATAGTAGATATGATTATTTTACAACCGATAGCAACAGAACAAAGTTTTAGCTTTATACCAAGAAGCCAAACTTATGACACGTTATATATCACAGGAGAATCTACAAACGTAACAACTGAAATAACAATAACAAGTTTTGCGAATGGCGATTACTACGATACAATAAACGCAACTTTTGTTAATGGTTTATTCAATTTAGTAAACAATACTTTTTACACTTTGGAACTAAAAAACGGAACAACGATAGTACACAAAGACAGAATCTTTGTAACGGATCAAACGCCTGTTGTAAACTATTCAGTAAATGACGGAGAATTTACTTCAAACGTCAGTAACAACGAATTTATTATTTATGAGTAATAACATCCACGTATTAGAATTAAGTGGCTACGAAGCACCTGTAATCAAAGAAAGCAAACGCGAAGATTGGGTTGAATTTGGTACGGACAATAACTACTATCAGTATTTGATTGACAGATACACGAATAGCACTACTAACAACGCGATTATAAACAACATCACGCGTTTAGTATACGGAAGAGGTTTAAGTGCAACAGACGCATCAAGAAAGCCTAATGAGTACGCGCAAATGATGGCACTATTCAATAAAGATTGTGTAAGGCACTTATGTACTGATTTAAAGTTATTAGGACAATGTGCCGTTCAAGTCATATACACGAAAGACAGAAAGAAAATTGCACAAGTACATCATATACCTGTTCAATTATTACGTGCCGAAAAGTGTAACGAAGATGGCAAAATTGAAGCTTACTATTATAGTGACGATTGGACAGACTTAAAAAACTACAAGCCAAAAAGAATACCTGCGTTTGGATGTTCAAAAGAGCCGTTAGAAATTTATTTTATAAAGCCTTATAGTGTAGGAATGAAATTTTACGCACTACCAGATTATATTGGTGGAATTCCTTATGCAGTTTTAGAAGAAGATATTTCTGAATACTTAATTAACGAAGTAGAAAACGGATTTAGTGGAAGAAGTGTAGTGAACTTTAATAACGGTGTTCCAAGTGAAGACCAACAACAAATAATAAAAAACAAAGTACAAAGCCAATTAACAGGAATGAGTGGCGAAAAGTTAATAGTAGCTTTTAACAACAATGCAGAATCTAAAACAACAGTAGATTCTATGCCTGTAAATGACGCACCAGATTTGTATAGTACTTTATCAGAGGAGTGTTTAAGAAAAATAATGTTAGCACACAATGTAACGAGTCCTTTATTGTTTGGCATAGCATCGTCTAATGGGTTTAGTAGTAATTCAGACGAATTAAAGGATTCGTTTGCGTTGTTTTCAAATATGGTAATTGCACCGATGCAAGAACTTTTGTTAGATGCTTTCGATCAAATACTTGCATACAACGGAATAGCTTTAAACTTATTCTTTAGAACGTTAAAGCCTTTGGAGTTTGTAGATTTAGAAAACGTACAAACAGAAGAACAAATACAAGAAGAAACAGGATTAGAATTAAGTGGCGATTTTGTAGGCAAAGAATTAATTGAACTTGGCGAAATGCCTAAAGCCGATTGGTTGCTTATAGATGAATTTGAAGTAGACTACGATACAGACGAAGACGAAAACACGTTACTTTCAAGCGACATAAAAACGGAATTAAGCCTAAAGGATAGATTAATCAATTTAGTTAGTACAGGAAGTGCTTTTCCTAATTCCAAAAGTACACAAGATGATGTAATTGATGGAATTAAGTTTATTACACGTTATGTTTATGCAGGAAAAACAGGTGGCAATAGTGGTAAAGGTAGAGAATTTTGCGAAAATATGATGAATGACAAACGAGGAAACAAGATATATCGTAAAGAGGACATCATAAGAATGAGTGGACAATCTGTAAATCCAGGCTTTGGTGTTGATGGCGCTAATACTTATTCTATATGGCTTTACAAAGGTGGGCCAAATTGCTATCACAGATGGAATAAACAAGTTTATGTAGCTTTTGAGGGTACAGGAATTGACGTTAAAAGTCCTTTAGCATCACGTATATCAAGTGCAAAAGCAGCTAAATACGGATATGTAATTAAAAATCCAAATTTAGTAAGCCAACGACCTATTGATATGCCTAATCAAGGATATAAAAAATAACAAGACATGGCAAAAGCACTATTAATAAGCAGACAGGACGCGATTCGTTTCACAAATATGAACGGAAACATAGACACGGATAAATTTATTCAGTACGTTTCGATCGCACAAGATATTCATATACAATCAATGTTAGGAACTAAACTACTTGAAAAACTACAAGCAGATATAATCGCAGGAACTTTAGTAAATCCATACAAAGACTTATTAGAAATTTACATAAAACCTGCCTTAATTCACGCCAGTATGTTAGAATTCTTGCCTTTTAGTGCAGTAACAATAGCAAACAAAGGCGTATATAAACACGGAGCAGAAAATTCAGAAACGGTAAGTAAAGAAGAAATAGATTTTTTAGTAGAAAAACAACGTCAAACTTATATGCACTACAAAGAAAGGTTTGTAGATTATATATGCGACAATAGTAGCACGTTTCCAGAATACAATACGAATACAGGAAGTGATATGAGTCCAAACGAAAGTACAAATTTCACAGGTTGGATTTTATGAAGAAACACTATACACCAAAAGAAAAGAACGTAAAACGTTTACAGACGTTTTTAAATAAATATTATGGCAGAAATAAAGATCAGCGACCTAACGGCAAAGAGTGCTAATTTAGCAAACACGGATTTATTTGTTATTGCAGAATCTGATGGTGCTGGTGGCTTCGTATCAAAGAAAATCACAGGTGCAGAAATATCGGCTATTGCAGGAAGTAACATTTATTTAATAGATGGCACAATTAGAAGCAACAGAACAATAGATTTAAACGGTGTTTACTTGGCTTTTCAAAATAGTGGCGCAGATGTATTAAAAATTAGTGCAGCTGATGTTATAAGCTTTAACAATGCGTATTCATTTCCTACGGCAGATGGAACGGCTGGACAAGTTCTTAAAACTGATGGTGCAGGAACTTTATCTTTTAACCAACCAACGACAGGATTATATGCACAAACGGTAACAAGTGCAGTACTAACAAACACAACAACAGAAACAAGCATAGTTGGAACAGGAGTAGGAAGTTTAACAATACCAGCTAATCACTTTGTAGTAGGCGATTCTTACCACGCAAAAATTGGTGGCGAAATTTCTGCACAGAATGGCGACGATATCACAATAAGAATTAAGAGTGGTGCAACGGTATTGGCAACAACAGGCACTATTTCTTTAAGTCCAACGACAGGTTTAGGATGGGAATGTGAGATTGATTTTACAATAGCAGCTATTGGTGCAACAGGAAGTATTTGTACTAATGGAAATTTTGCATATACACGAAACACAGGTGGTTTAGAGGGTTATGTATTTCAAGATGTAGAAGCTTTTGATTCAACGGTTGCAAACACTTTAGATATTACGGCAGAATGGGGACAAGCTAAAACACAAGACGAAATACATAGTGCAAACTTTGTACTACATAAAACTTATTAAAAATGGCAAATACGATATATTGGGGACAGGCAGCAGTTGAAAACACGAATGGATTCGGTAAATCAGCAACAAATAATACTAATGATTTTGGCGAAATTTGTGCAGATAGTTGGAGTCCAGAAACCAACTTAACAGGAACAGGAGCAACACCAAGTTTTAGCAATACTCAAAGTATAGAGCTTGATGGAATTGATGACTATGTAACTTTAGGAGCTATGACTGGGAGCAGTTTAGCAATTACAGGAGATATTTCTATAAGTATGTGGCTTAAATTCTCAAATAGTGGTGGAACAGAATATGCTATGAATATGGGAGATAGCTACGGAATCTATACAAGTGGTGGAACTATAAGAGGATTTTCAAGAGTTAGTGGAACATTTACTACATTGAGTAGTGTAGGTACTTTTAACGATAATGTTTGGCATAATGTTCTCTACGTTAAAAACTCAACAAATATGCTTTTATATATTGATGGGGTATTAAACGCATCAAATACAAATGGTGGAACAAGCACTATTACAGGTTTAGATATGCGTTTAGGTGCGAGATACACAACGGCTAACTTCTATGAGGGTTTAATGGACGAGGTTGCAATATGGAATAGTGACCAATCTGCAAATGCAAGTGTAATAGGCTCTACATTACCAACAGATTTAAGCACATACAATCCAATTAGCTGGTGGCGTTGTGGAGATAATGATACAAGTCCGACATTGACAGATAACGGAAGTGGAGGCAATAACGGAACAATGACAAACTTTACAACCTTTTCAACAGATGTACCTACATAAAAACGAATTAAAATGAAAACATACGCAATACTATCAATAGGAGATATTTTAAACATCGATTTTTCACAGGTTGAAGAATCTAACGAAAACACGGTTAGAATAAGTTTAGATGGACTTGAATTTGTAATTAAGTATACAACCATACCAACTTTTATAGAAGATGGAAGTGTACTTCCTTTACAAATATTAACACACGAAGAATGTTTAGCACTTATGCAAACGCCAGAATGGACTGAAGAAATACCTGTGGAGTAATGGATATTAGAAACCATCAAAACGTACTTGCAGTATTATATTTTCTTGCAGGATGCTTCTGTGCCTTTTCTTGTATGTTTACAAGTACAGAATTACACGTACAGGCGTTTGGTGTATTTCTATTATTTAAAATTATTTGGCTTATAACGGAACAACTTTAAGATGAAAACACAACTCTATATACTGACAACTAAACTTAAACTTTATTCAACTAAACTGATGGCTATTATTCTTTCGTTTTTTTTACCTATTGTTGGTATTCTTATTCTTATTGCTGCTTCTGTTATTTTAGATACAATTACAGGTATCTGGAAAGCAAAGAAACTTAAACAACCGATAACAAGCAGAAGACTATCTGCTATAATATCAAAGATTTTACTTTATGAAGCAACCGTTATGTTGTTTTATGCTATGGATAAATTCTTATTGAATGATATTGTTCTTTCGTTTTTTAGTATCGAATTACTTACTACTAAAATATTGGCTTTAGTTCTTGTATCAATCGAAGTAATTTCTATCAATGAAAACTATTTTGCCATCTATCAAAAAGACCTTTGGGACGCACTAAAAAACTTATTTGCAAGAGCAAAGGAAGTAACAAGCGATTTTAAGAACATTAATGAGAAAGATAAATAAGATAATCATTCACTGCACGGCAACGCCAGAGGCAAGACCTCACGATGTCGCAGACGTTAGAAGATGGCATTTAGCACGAGGGTTTAATGACATCGGCTATCATTATTTAATTCATCTTGATGGAACAATAGAGAAAGGAAGACCAATAGAAAAGCGTGGCGCTCATTGTACGAACGAAAATGTTGGCAGCATCGGTATTTGTTACGTTGGTGGAATGACTAAAGATATGAAGAAAGCAAAGGACACAAGAACGAAAGAACAAAAGGATTCATTAATAAAACTAATGCACGAACTCATATACAAATATAACAAGGATATGACTATTCACGGACACAACGAATATGCAAACAAAGCCTGTCCATCATTCAACGTACAAGAAGAATATGCGAATTTATAGCCTTATCTTCGTTCTAACGTTGTTTTCTTGCTCTGCTAAGTATCACTATAACAAAGCCATTAAACGTGGCTTACAAGTCACGCAAACAAGCGACACGATAAGAATAGCCACAATAGATTCTATTCCTGTAATAAAACACGATACAATAGTATATGAACACTTTTATAGTTCTAAAGATACTATTATAGAATACAAGACCGTATATGTGCCACAAACCAGGTTAGAAACACGAATAGAATACAAGCTTAAACGTGACACGTTAAGAATGATTACAAGAGTAGAAGTACAAAGGGCAAAAGCAGAAGCCAAAGCCAATAAGAAACCAAACTATTGGTGGATGTTAATATTTGCTTTAGTGTTTGGTGCAGTTATTTTTCTTTTAAATAAGCTAATAAGTAAGATAATATGAAAGTAATAAGACACGGTAAGAATGTACACGAAATACAATTAGAGGGTAAATATGCAGAGATAGCTATGTTAAGTGATTTACATTGGGACAATCCAAAGTGTGACCAAGACCTATTAAAAAAACATTTAGACTATTGTAAAGAAGAGAATATTCCTGTAATGATTAATGGAGATATGTTCTGCTTGATGCAAGGACGTGGCGATAACAGACGCAATAAATCAGATATAAGACCAGAACACAACAACGCAAGATATTTGGATTCAGTAGTTGAAACGGCAGTTGAATGGTTTACACCTTATGCAGATATTCTTACGGTTATTGGATATGGAAATCACGAAACGGGAATAATTAAGTGGCAAGAGACAGACATCTTACAAAGATTTGTAGACTTACTTAATTTAAAATGCCATTCTAACGTTCAAGTTGGCGGATATGGTGGTTGGGTTATTATTAAAATGAATAATCATTCAAGAATAGCAACTACAAAAATCAAATATTTTCACGGATCTGGTGGTGGTGGAGTAGTCACAAAAGGTGCTTTAAATCTTACAAGGGCATTAGAATTGTACGAGGGTTGCGACGTTTACACAATGGGGCATATTCACGAAAATGCAGCACGAAATGATGTTAGAGATGCTTTAGAAAGTAACTCAAAGAAAGGATATAGCATAAATCACAAGCCAATACACTTAATGATTACAGGCTGCTATAAAGAAGAATACGGAGATGGATCAAAAGGTTGGCACGTAGAACGTGGCGCACCTATTAAACCGATTGGTGGCCGTATGCTTACTATCAAAATAGTAAGGAATAAAACTAAAGATGTAGATGAAACCATCAAATACATAGATTCGCACAGAATTTTCTAAACCAACACCTTTGTAACTTATTGATTTTTAAACAACTAAAAAATAATTGTAACTTTTTTTGTTGATAAGTGCATTATTTTTGTTCATAATTCAAAAAGAGTTGTTATATTTGTGTATACAAATTAATTAAAGTTATGGAAAGATTAGAAATATTAGAAACACTTATTAAGATTGAAGAAGGTATAGAACACTTTGAGAATCAAATAGCAGAAACTAAATGGTCGAATGAGTTTGGTATTGGTTTAGAGTTTAAAAGTATTAACGACAAAAACACGGATAGAATACATACTTATATGATGTGCATAGATAGATTAAACGAGAGATTTAATAAAATATTATTCGCAATTCGCGAATCACAAACTAAAAACAAATAGATTATGAAAGAAAAAGAAACAAAAAGACTACACGACATAAATACGTTTATGAGTACACAGGAAAATGAAACGTATCTGGTAGGAACTGATGAGCAAGGAAATGAATTAACTATGGTATTTGACACCATTGAGTTATTAGAATGGCTTGATATTGATTATATGAAGTCACAGAGTAAGAAGTATATTAACAACCTTTAAAAACAGAGTTATGAAAGAAGCAAAAAAAGAATTATTATTTGGATTCGTGTTTATGGCAGTTGCCTTCACGTTTTATTATTTAGCAGTAAATTTATTATTATGAGTTACGAAATAGAAATTGAATATTACGATCAAGATGGTGCAATATTTTATATTGGCGAAACACCATACCAAGTGGAACTTTTTATAGAAACGCGAATAGTAGATGAACTAGATAGCTACAATAGCTTTAACGATAAGCTATCATACGCACAAGTAGAAGAAACATATTATAGAGTACAGAAAGAAACGTTAAGATGTGATGGTGTGAACTATTATAACGAAGAAGATTTGTGCGAAGAACTTGAAGAAATACTAAACAAATGGAACAATTAAGAATAGACTGGTGGAGTAATTTTAACGAAGAATTATACTGCAATTATTTAATAGCAAAAGACGAAAAAATGAACACTTATAAAATACTATACAAATACTATAAAGGCGCTAATACTGACGCAGAATGTTGCCAGGCAGTAAAGTATGTAAAAGCAGAAGACAGACAGGAAGCTATCAAGCTTTGTGGCTTATGGCAAAAGTTAATAATTAGCATAGAAAAGGTATGAAGAAAATAAAAGAATATCTTTATTGCCTTATTATAAATTGGATATATGGAAGAATTGATGAGTAGTGTGCTGCACTACATAGAAAAAGACGAATTAAAAAAACGTTGTAGACAAAGAAAATACGTACATAAAAGAATATACTTTTTTAACGTTTTAAGAACTGCTGGATATACTTATCAAAGTATAGGCGATTTATTCGGATTAAATCACGCAACAATAGTACACGGAATTAAAACTTTTAAGATTTTAAAGAAAGCAAAAGATCCGTTAATGTTTCTAGATATTGCAGAATATGATGGAAAGTTTAAAATCAATGATACAAAGTACGATTTAAAAACGGATATTTTAAAAGCTACAACAATTAGAGATTTACAAATAATAAAAGGAAGAACAGAAAAAGAACTTTATAAAGAATTAATATGATACAAGTAAAAGAAGAATTTAAGAATTTGATACCAGCATTAAGTGCTGAAGAATATGCGCAGCTTGAAGCAAACATATTAGAAGAGGGAATAAGAGAGCCTATAATAACTTGGAACGGATTTATAATTGACGGTCACAACAGGTTTAGTATAGCACAACGATTTGATGTAGAGTATAGAACTACAAGCAAACATTTTGCAAGTGAAGAAAGCGCAAAAGAATGGATGATACTAAACCAATTTGGCAGACGTAATTTAAGCAACTATCAACGCAGTGTTTTAGCTTTAGAACTTGAAGAAGTTTTTAGTAAAAAAGCAAAGGAAAATATAGCAATTGAAAATAAAAACAGAAGCACCGATTCGGCAAAATTGCCAAAACGGGATTCTGTAGATACACGAAAAGAACTTTCTAAAGTTGCACAAGTTGGAGAAAGGACTTTAGGAATGGTTAAAAAAATACAAGAGAAAGCACCAGAAGAAGTAAAAGCAAAACTTGCAACAGGCGAAGTAAGTATAAACGCAGCTTACAAAGAAATAAAAGCAGCAGAACAAAAAGACATAAGCAATAAGAATAAGCTTGAAAATTTTGATAAAACCGAAGAAGTAAAAGATTTAAGAATTATTCAAAATGACTCTAATATGTTTTATGTTTCAGGTGAAAAAAGCGAAAAGCGTTTTGGTGACACTTTTTGTAGTGTAACAGATAAAAAATATAATACAGTAACAACTATTGGGCGTATTTTTCACAAAGAAACAGGTTTAGAATTTTCATTAAGAGAATATGCAGACGTACAAATGTTTACTAAAGATTTTAAATTTGTAGGTAATTATTCTTCTATAAAGAAACAAATAGGAAATGCAGTAAGTCCTTTTATGGGTGCTTATATTTCTAAAAACTTAAAAGGAAAAACCGTAGGAGATATTTTTGCAGGTTGTGGAGGTTTTACTTCTGGCCTACATAAAAACGGAAAAAAAACAAAGTGGTCTATTGAATGGGAAAACATTGCCTGTCAATCTTATAAATTAAACTTTCCAGACACAAAAGTTATATGTGCAAATATTACAAAAGTAAATACTTTAGAATTGGAAAAAGTGGATATTATTGTAGGAGGCCCACCTTGTCAAGGTTTAAGCAATGCAGGAAGTGAAAAACGTAATAATACACAAAGATTTATAGAAGACCCAAGAAATCAATTATATAAAGAATTTGTAAGGTTTGTAAAAGATCTTCAGCCAAAAGAGTTTATAATGGAAAACGTAAAAGAAATAGAACAATTTAAAGACGAAATTATAAAAGATTTTAATTCTGCTGGTTATGATGTAAAAACAAAACTTGTTACAGGTAATGAAATAGGAATGAAACAAAACAGAAAACGATTTTTCTTTTTAGGAACTTTAAAATAATCAAATGAAAAATGACTGGCAAAATAACAGAATAAGCAAAAAGCTGAATTTAGAATATCCTACATACTTTTCACTTTGCGATATAGATGGAGCAGTAAGATGCGAACCATCTCCATTTAACGACATAGATAAAACAAGATTAATTATTTACGAAAGTAAAAACGAAAAAGAGAAACTTATGGGAAGCAGTCAATTAACAACTTTAAAAACAATACAAGAAAGTATAGAGTGGAGTAGTTTTGATGCAGAAAGTGGAGTATTTGTTATGAAAATAATTGATTTAGAAACGCAGATTATCTGGTACGATTTACAAGGAACTGAAGTTAGAAGAACTAATTTTAATGAATTGTACAATGTTTTTAGGGGTAAAACAATCTAATTTAATTATATTTGTGGAGTTGGTAGGACAATCAAAATATTTAGAGTATAGCGTAAGTAAGTGTTCCTACCCACCGAAAGCGTTATACTTTTTTTTTAACCTATAATTTATGGCAGAAAATAAAAAAAGCTTTTTACTTTATTGCGACTTATTGCATACGGTCAAGAAGTTAAATGATGAACAGGCTGGAAAGCTATTTAAACACGTTTTAGAGTACGTTAATGACCTGAATCCAGAAACCGAAGACATTATAACAGATTTATGTTTTGAGCCGATAAAACAAAACTTAAAACGTGATCTACAAAAATACGAACAGATAAGAGAAAAGAAACGTGAAGCAGGAAAGAAAGGTGCTACAAAAAGATGGCAGAATATAGCACCTGTTAAAAGTGCTAAAAAGAAAATGGCAAACATAGCCGTAAATGTTAATGTTAATGATAATGTAAATGATAAAGATATATATAGGTGCTTCGCACATTTGTCTATGTCTTTAGATGAATTTAACAAATTAGAAAAGGATTACACTAAACAACAAATTGATGGTGTATGTGATGCGATCCAAAACTTTAAGAAAAACACGAATTATAAAAGTTTATATTTAACTGCTAAAAATTGGCTAAAGAAAGAACAAACAAAAAAAGAAGTAGAAAGTAGTAATGGATTTAAAGCACCCTGGCAATGAAAGGTTATAAGGTAACAGAAGCAAAAGATATTTTAAACAAGATATACAAGCATAGAGATAATTACAACAACAAAGGAAAGTATTTAGGTTGGAAAGGAATGGATGAGTTCTATTCTATGCAATTAGGCAACTGCACAGATTGGACAGGATTTCCGATGAGTGGAAAAACACAGGTACTTATGGAGTGCCTACTAAACACAAGTAAGTTTTATGGATGGAAGCACCTGGTTTACTTTCCAGATGTAGGAAGTAATGTTGAAATAGTTGCAGATTTAATTCACAAGCTAACAGGTAAAAGTTTTAATCCATTAGACAACAATGTGATTAAAGACAAAGAAATAACAAATAGTTTAGATTGGATTTTTGAACACTTTAAAATACTTACGAAGTATGATGTAAAAGCTAAATTAACACCGTTTGAATTTTATGATTATGCAGTAGAACTTAAACAAAAACACGGATTAGAAACTGCAAGTATTGATAGCTGGAAAGACTTAAGCCATCCATACAACGAGTATGGAGGATATGCACAATATTTAGAAGTAATACTTCCTTATAGAAACCAAATAGCAGAAGATAATAATCTACACTTACATACAATTATTCATCCTAAACTAACTGAAAAGATAAACGGAAAACGTGAAATACCAAATCCATATAGTCTAAAAGGTGGCTCTGAATGGTTTAATTCAGGAAAGTGTATGATAACCGTACACCGTGAAGATTTAAGCTACAATCAAGCAATAATAAACTTTAATAAGATTAAGCCACGTTCAGTTGGTAACATAGGCCAATTAGAATTATGGTTTGATAAAGAAAAGTTTCTATATTATGAACAAGATAATCCTGTACCGAATGTTTACAATAAGATTTACGCACAACCAAAACACGAATAATGGATAGTTTAGAAATACTAAAAGCAAAGATTAACCTACAAACAACTATTATTAAGTTCACAAGTAGTATAGAGGAGTTACAGGCAAAGCATCCGGAACGTAAAGACTTAATAGATTCAATGGTGGATAGTTTAGAAGACATCAGCTATTTTCAATCCGTGTTTATGCAGTTTGAAGACCAATATTTATTAGAATGTAAAAGTAATTTACGTTTACAGATGGTTATAAGTGAACAAAAACACGAATTAGAAAAGCTAAATATTTTAGTAAAAAACTTAAAAGAGGGTATATGATTAATTTAATAAAGGGCGATTGCTTAATAGAAATGAAGAAGATTATAAGTGGTTCTGTTGATGCAATAATTACAGACCCGCCCTACGGTACAACTGCTTGTAAGTGGGATAGTGTTATTGACTTTGGGTTAATGTGGGAACAACTTAATAGAGTAATTAAGCCTAACGGAGCGATAGTATTGTTTGGAAGTGAACCTTTTAGTAGTGCTTTACGAATGAGCAATATAAAATATTTTAAATACGATTGGGTATTTCATAAAACATTGCCTGTTGGACATGGGTATGCAAAATATAGACCGATGAGCAATCATGAAATTATAAGCGTGTTTGGAAAAGGTAAAGTTACATATAACCCACAATTTACACCAAGAGAAAAACCAAGAACATACACAAGAAAAAATGCAAGTAAAAGCGGTAGCAGTAGTATGACGAGCCACGACGGAAAAACTAGGGTTTTAAAAGGTAGGCACCCAACAACTATACAAAAATTTAATACAAGTGTACAAAAAGGAAAATTACACCCAACCCAAAAGCCTTTAGCTTTAATGGAGTATTTGATACGCACGTACACCAACGAAAACGAAACAGTTTTAGATTTTACAATGGGTTCAGGGTCTACAATGGTAGCGTGTCAAAACACGAATAGAAACGGAATAGGAATAGAGCAGGATGAAAACTATTTCAAAGTAGCACAGGATAGAATAAAAGAAAACGAATACAAATTATTCTAAATGCCACGTTGTAAAAACTGCAAAGAGAAATTTGAAGTAAAACACTTCAATCAAAAGTATTGCTTTAAAAGTGATTGTGTTCGTGTTTGGGTAGAAACTGCAAAGGTCAAGAATTGGAAGAAAGAAAAGAAGAAATTGAAAGACGAATTAGAAACGGTGCAAAGCTTAACTAAAAAAGCACAGGTATACTTTAATGCGTACATTCGTGAACGTGATAAGCATAAACCTTGTGTAAGTTGCGAAAAGCCGTTAGGAAGTAAATTCGATGCTGGTCATTACTACTCAAGTACGTTTAAAAATACTACGTTCAATGAGAAAAATTTGCACGGACAATGTGTATTTTGTAATCAGCATCAACACGGAAACCTACTAAACTATCAAATTGGTATAGAAAAACGAATAGGAGGCGAAGAATTAATAAAATTACACGAAGAAGCACACAAGATAAGAAAGTATACAAGAGAAGAATTGAAAGATATAATAGAAATGTATAAACAAAAAAAGAAAGAATTAAATAAATAATACTTATATTTGTATAAACAAAAAATAAATAATGTTATGAAAGACACAGTAATCGGAAGACTGGCCAAAATCCAGCAAGAACTAAAAGCACCAAAGAATCAATTTAACAAGTTTGGCAATTATAAATATCGTAGTTGCGAGGATATATTGGAGGCCGTTAAGCCACACCTCAACGGATTGGCACTAAATCTAACTGACGAAGTAAAAGAAGCAGCAGGCTATATGTATGTAGAATCAACTGCTATGATTACAGATGGCACAAAGATGCAGGCAGTAAAAGCACAGGCAGGAATAGATCCAATGCGTAAAGGAATGGATATTGCACAAGCGTTCGGAAGTAGCAGCTCGTATTCTCGGAAAAGGGCATTGAATGGCTTATTTTTAATAGACGATAGTACAGATAGTGACACAACAAATACGCATAATAAAAACGAAGTAAAGAAAGAAAAGCTAACTAAAAAACGATTTGAAGACGCGTTGAAAGCTTTACAAGATGGCAAAATAAACAAAGCCAAGTTAGAAGAGTTTGATTTATCGCCTTTACAAGTTAAAGCACTTGAATTATGTTGAAGATTAGATGTTCAGCACTTGGCAAGATAATGACCAATAGCAGAAGCAAGTCCGAAGTATTGAGTAAGACTTGCAAAACCTACCTACAGGAATTAGCCATAGAAGAAATGTACGGAATACGCAAAGAATTTTCAAGCCGTTACACAGATAAAGGCAACCTTGTAGAAGATGAAAGTATTTCATTAGCACAAGAAGTATTAGATTATGGATTGATGTATAAAAACGAAGAACATTTTAACAATGATTTTTTAACAGGTACGCCAGACGTAAACACGGATTCAATACTTTTAGACGTGAAGTCAAGTTACGATGCAACAACGTTTCCATTCTTTGCTGAAGATATACCAAACAAAGACTACTATTATCAGCTACAAGGCTATATGGCGCTCTGTAACAAACGCAAATCAGTTCTTGCATATTGTTTAGTCAATACTCCAGAAGAAATCGTTGAGGATGAAATAAGAAGAGAGCATTGGAAGAATCATTTAATAGATGAATCTGAAGAACTGCGAACAGATGTAGAAGCCAAACACAATTTTGACCATATACCAACAGAAAAACGAATCAAAACGTTTGAAGTAAGATATGATAAAGACGTAATTAAAGCTATCTACGACAGAATAAAAGAATGTAGAGAATATTACAAAACTTTAATAGATGAAAACACGAAAGACTGACATAGTTACAATAAGAGTAACAGAAGAAGAGAAGAAGCTTTTAAAAGAAAAGGCAAGGCGTAAACGAAAGACGTTAAGCGCCTATATAATAAGTAAAACAATAGATTAAGTTATGGAACAAAAGAACAACACAGGTGCAATCTTTAAAAACGACTACAAAAAAACGGATTCACAACCAGATTACAAAGGTAAAGCTTTGATTGATGGTGTAGAAAAAGAAGTGGCACTATGGCTAAACGAATCTAAAAGTGGAGTAAAGTATTTTAGTGCAAAGTTTAGTAAGCCGTACCAAGCAGAAGTTGAAGCTGGTGGCAACGAAGATGCAAAGCACGACGCACAACGATCAGATTTAGATGGATTGCCTTTTTAGATTATCAACTATAAAACGAAAGAAGCACTTTGAAAGAGGTGCTTTTTTTTATTCACAACGGTAGGTATATGGTTAGTGCGCCTACCAAAAACAATTGAATTAAGCACTGACCTTCATTGGCGCATTAACTATATACAATGTTGTGTGCCGTTAATTTTAAAGATATGACTAAAGATTCAAAATTTGTAAAAGCAAGATACTTGGATAAAGATTTGCCACCTGAAGGTACTATGACGGAGTATGGTGAAATATATGCTTACAATGCAAATGGTTCAATAGATGTTGGTGGGATTGTGTTACAAACTATAACAGGAGATTGTCACCAAGATACCCTTGAAATAAATAACGTGAAACTACTTGACTGTAAAGCAAATCGTTATTGGACTGAATACTAATGGCACATAACGTTTCGTTAAAAACTTCGTCTATACACTATTAAAAAATAATCGTTACATTTGTTTAATATCTAATCAATGAACTGGTTAAAAGAAGTTGCTAAATTTCACGCTGACTATTTGAGAATCGTACAAAGCTACGGCGAAGACTTCTACGCAGAAGATATAGTTCAAGAAATGTATATAAGATTACACAAGTATGCAGACAGAGAAAAAGTTATACAAAAAAACGGAACACTTAACCGTGCCTACATACACTTTACTTTAAGAAACATATTCAAAGATTTGACAAAAGAACGAAATAAGCACCAGATGGTTAATATAGAAGAACGCAAAGATATTGGCGTGACTTATGACTATATATCAAAAGAAGAAGCCTTTGGTGGTTTAATTAAACGTGTAAAAGAAGAAGCTGAAACGTGGCACTGGTACGATGAGATGTTATTTAAACACTATTTCGATAGTGGTATGTCAATGCGTGAACTTGCAGATGAAACACGAATAAGCACAAGTAGTATTTTTCAAACAATAAAATACTGCAAAGGAAAACTAAAAGAAAATCTTAACGAAGATTATGAAGATTATAAAAACGAAGATTACGAATTAATTTGATTATGGAAAAAAACGAAGAATACTATTTAGGTTTAGATAAACGATCTAAAGAATACAAAGACTGGAAGAAGCAGCAGCCTGTTGAGGGTTTAGGCGACGTTATCGAAAAGGTAATAGAAGCGACAGGAATAAAGAAAGCTATTAAATGGTTGGCAGGAGATGACTGCGGATGCGAAGAACGTAAAGAAAAACTAAACGCATTATTTCCAAGAAGATTTAAAGCCGAATGCCTACAAAAAGACGAATACGAATATTTAAAAGAATGGTTTTCAAAAGATAGCAATAGAATGAAGCCAAGCGAACAAAGAGATTTATTAGTAATTTACAATAGAGTGTTCAGAACTAAACAACAATACACTACTTGTGCAAGTTGTTTAAGAGATATAAACAACAGAATAAAGAAAGTATACGAAACTTACGAAGATCAATAAGATGTCAAAAAAAGGAAGACCTAAATCACTAAAAGACGCACAAGAATTTGAAGACATTTTTGACGCATACAAAACCTACACAAAAACGAATCCAAGATTTAAATATCACTTAAATCAACGTACTGGCGATATGGTAGGAGAACCATTAGAAGTTCCACTAACAATAGAGGGCTTTGAACTATACTGTCACAAGAAATTTAACTTCACGGCAAAGCATTATTTAGAGAATACAGAAAAGAGATACGAAGATTTCTGTACTATCTCTACACGTATACGCAAGGAAATACGCGACGATCAGATTAAAGGTGGTATGGTAGGCCAATACAATCCAAGCATAACGGCACGTTTAAATAGCTTAAAAGAACAGATAGAGCAAACAAATATAGAGCAACCACTTTTTCCAGATGTTTCAAAGAACAACGGCAATAAATAAAATACTTGCGTTAAAAAAACGAATTAAGATTGTTCAAGGTGGAACATCAGCAGGAAAGACATACGGCATACTTCCTATCTTAATAGACAGAGCAGCCAAAACACCTGGCACAGAAATAAGCGTTGTAGCTGAATCTATTCCACACTTAAGAAGAGGGGCTTTAAGAGATTTTGTAAAGATTATGAAATCAATAAACAGGTTTGTAGATGACAGATTTAACAAGTCACTACTTAAATACGAATTTGCAAACGGAAGTTTTATAGAATTTTTTAGTGCAGACGATTCAAGTAAGTTAAGAGGTGGTAGGCGTTCAATACTTTACATAAACGAGTGTAATTCAGTAAGCTTTGAATCTTACAACGAATTATCTATACGTACAAAAAACGAAGTATTTTTAGACTACAATCCAACGGCAGAATTTTGGGTACAAACAGAAATAGAAGATCAAGAAGATGCAGAAAAGATAATACTTACTTACAAAGACAATGAAGCACTTGATAACGGAATCATAAGCCAAATAGAAAAGAACATAAAGAAAGCAGCTACAAGCAACTATTGGAAGAATTGGGTACGTGTTTATGTAGATGGCGAAATGGGACAATTAGAGGGCGTTGTATTTAGTAATTGGAAACAGATTGATACAATACCAGACGAAGCCAGGCTAATAGGCATAGGAATCGATTTTGGATATACAAACGATCCAACGAGCTGCATTGAAATCTACAAACATAACGAAACACGAATACTAAACGAACTAACCTATCAAACAGGATTATTAAATAGTGACATAGCAAAAATACTTCCAAGCAACGTTCCTTGTTATGCAGATTCAGCAGAGCCAAAAAGTATTAGAACTATTCAACTATCTGGAATCACAATAAAAGGCGTTACGAAAGGGCGTGATAGTATCAACTACGGAATAGATGTTATGCAACGTGAAAACTATTTAGTTACTTCTAATAGCACAAACCTAATTAAAGAACTTCGTTCATATTGTTGGGACACAGACAAGACAGGAAAACGACTAAACAAACCTGTAGACAATTTCAACCACGCAATCGATGCCGTTAGATACCACGAGATGGAAACGTTAGGAATGAATAAGAATTACGGAAGCTACAATATATTATGATTGATTTAAGAAAAGGCGATTGTTTAGAAGTGATGAAAACAATTAAAGATAAAAGTATTGACGCTATTATAACAGACCCACCATACGGAACGACTGCCTGCAAGTGGGATAGCGTTATAGATTTTGATTTGATGTGGGAACAACTAAACAGGATTATTAAGCCTAATGGAGCTATTGTTTTGTTTGGTCAAGAGCCTTTTAGTAGTGCTTTAAGAATGAGTAATTTAAAACTATATAAGTACGATATTAAATGGCATAAAGATAAATGTAGCAACTTTATTCACGCTAAAACACAACCGAGAAAAACCATTGAAGATGTTATAGTTTTTAGTAAAGGAGGTACTACACATAATTCAAAAATAAAATATACTTATAACCCTCAAAAAACAAAAAGAAAGGAAAGAAAAAAAATGCCTAAAACACAGAAATCTGAAAACCAAAAACAAATAAGGAACGGTAATGCAACCTTGTTTTATGGTGTTGGTTTTGAAAAAGATAAAAATTACCCTGAAAGTTATATTTATATACCTACTGACCATTTAAAAAGACTACACCCAACGCAAAAACCAATAGCATTAATGGAATACTTAATTAAAACCTATACAAACGAAAATGATACGGTTTTAGATTTTACTATGGGAAGTGGTAGTACAATGGTAGCGTGTCAAAACTTAAAGCGAAATGGTATAGGAATTGAACAAGACGAAAACTATTTTAAGATAGCACAAGACCGAATAAAAGAAAACGAATATAAATTATTTTAATCTGTAAAGTACAAAAACACGAAAAAAAAGTTATTAATATATGAAGTTAGATATACTGCTACCAAATTCATTAAGCGAAATACCTTTAAGTAGGTATCAAGAGTTTGTAGCTATGAAAGAAAATAGTAACGACGAAGAACTAATTGCCAATAAAATGATACAGATATTTTGTGGCTTACAATTAGGCGAAGTTGCAAAGATTAAACTAAAAGATTTAAACGGATTGATTAAGCACTTTACAGAAGTGTTTAGTGAAAAGCCACAACTGATACGAAACTTTAAAATAAAGAACATAGAGTTTGGATTTATTCCTAATCTGGAAAACATAAGCTTTGGAGAATATGTTGATTTAGAACATCATTTAAAAGATTGGAGTACATATCACAAGGCGATGGCAGTAATGTTTAGGCCAATAAAGGAAAAGCACAAAGACAAGTATTCTATTATAGACTACGAGCCAAACGAAGATATGCAGGACTTGATGAAGTTTGCGCCTTTAGATGTTGCAATAGCAGCCAGTTTTTTTTTGCAAAATTTGTTAAGCGAATTGTTACAAGCTACACTGACTTATTTGAAGAACGAACTGACGAAGACGACGGATTTAACGAATTTTCGGAAAGAGTTCAGTTTGGCAAACGATGGGGTTGGTATTCAAGTATATATGGACTCTCTGGCAACGATCTTACAAAATTTGACACAGTTACAAAATACGGACTTACTAAATGTCTCACATATTTATCTTTCGTCAAACAAAAAAACGAAATTGAAAGCCGTGAACTAAAACGACAAATGAAATAATTATGAACTACTTCGATATAATAGACAAACTAAAAACACACTTCGACAACGATGAACTAATAAACACCGTTACACAAGGCGATATCTTCGACGTTGACTTAAACAAGCAAACAATATTTCCTTTAGTTCACTTGATCGTAAATCAAGCCACGTTTGAAGAAAACGTAATAAGATACAATATAAGTATTTTGGCTATGGATATCACAGACATATCAAAAGACGAAACAACAAATAAATTTGATGGCAACGACAACGAACTATATGTATTAAATACTATGATGGCAGTATTAAATAGAGTGTATGAATTGTTAAGAAGAGGCACACTTTACACAGATGCCTTTCAAGTAGACGGCAATCCAACGGCAGAATTTTTTACAGAAAGGTTTGAGAATAAACTTGCAGGTGCAACATTAACCTGTGATATTTTAATTGGCAATTCAGCGACTATTTGCTAATGGCAGAATTCAATAACATACAAGAACTATTGGATGACTTCAAGGATAATGTAATCCGTGAAGCTAAACGAGGTATTCCAAGAGATACAGGAAATCTTGCAAATAGTTTAAAGGGGTATGTTAAAGAATCTAAAAATAGTATTCAAATTTCTTTTGAGATGGATGAATACGGATTTTATAAAGATAAAGGTGTAAAAGGAAATAAAAGTTCTAACAAAGGAAACGGCCAAAACAAATCGCCATATAAATTTGGAACAAATAGTTCACTAATAGGAAAGGCAAACGGTGGTATGTCTGGTATTATGGCAAAATGGGCCAAGCGTAAAGGTTTTCAATGGAAAGACAAAGAGACAGGCAGATTTATGAGCCATAAGAGTATGGGTTATATTATAGCAAGAAGCATATATTCCAAGGGCTTAAAGCCAAGTTTATTTTTTACAAAACCATTTGAAAAGTATTACAATAAGCTGCCAGATGAACTTATGGAAATGTTCGGCTTTGATATGGAAAAACTATTTAATCAAATTACTGAAGAAAACTTTAAACAACTAAAATGAAATTATCAAGAAGTCCATACATTATAGAAGTAGACGATGCTACACAAACAGGAAGCAAAATAGAATTATTTTTAGCTGCTGATGTAGGTACTGCAAATCCAACTTACACACTATCTAAATTAATTCCTGCGTCTAACAACACTAAAACTTTTTATAATATTTCGCCTTATGTTCGTGAGTATTATTCTTTTACGGTGTGGCAAAGTGCAACAGGTTTATCTTATGGCATAGACACAAACACGGATTATTTAGTAGACTATGAAGTGAAGTCATATAACTTGATAGGTGGATCGTATGTATTAGATACAACAGAAACAGGAACTTTCGTAGATGGCTATAACTACTATATGGATGGCTACAATGCAACAACACCAATAGCACTTTTAGACGAGGGTACATATTTTTATAACTACGATGCTACAATACCAACTACACAAGGAAACGGTTTGTGGGGGTCTTTTGATTGTGAGTTAAGTATAGGAGATGTTGTGAAGTATACTGATTTAGTAACAGGCGCAACGTTTACAGAAACGGCTACAACAGATGGAGTAAAAAGCTATGCAAGGGCATATTTAACTTATGCACCAAACGGTAACAAAGTAGAAATTTTATTAGGTGGCGTAACAGAACGTTGGACTGCATATTTTAAGCCACAATGCGAACCAAAGTATCAGCCAGTAGTTGTGGATTTTATTAATCGTTACGGAAGTTGGTCAAGAATATTCTTCCAAAAAGTAAAGAAAAGAAGTATCAACGTAAAGACGAATGAATACAAATTCAATCCAAGCGCATTACCTTACTATCCTAACTTGTCTGGAGATGGACAATTCAAGGAGTTTAACATAAACGCAAAAGAAACTATTAAGCTGAATACAGGATGGGTTAACGATAACTATGGCGATTATATACAACAGATGTTATTAAGTGAGAAAGTGCTTCTTTTAGATTACGAGGTAAACACGAATTACACTCCTGTAAAAGCCAAAACTAAATCACTTCAAAAACAAGTAGGAATAAACGATGGAATGATAAACTATGAGATGGAGTTTGAATTTGCTTACGATTTAATTAACAATGTAGTATAATGCGAACTGTACAAGTATACATAGAGGGGCAAAGACTTGATTTATTCAAAGACGAAATAATAAGCGTCACAAGTAAGCAGCAAGATATAAGCGATATAAGTAAAATATTTACGGATTTCTCACAAAGCTTTTCAGTTCCGAGTTCAATTAAAAATGATGCAATATTTGAACACTTCTATCAGAATGATGTAAATAGCACAATAGATCACAACATAAGAAGAGATGCGTATATTGAAATAGACTTAACAACATTTAGACGTGGAAAAATAAGTTTAGAAAAATCAGAAGTAAAAGATAACCAACCTTATAGTTATCAGATTACTTTCTATGGAGATATTACAAGTTTAAAAGACAAGTTTTCAGACGATAAACTTCAAGACTTAACACTTTTAAATATATATGCACACGATTACACGGCAACAGAAGTAGAAAATAGAGTTACAGATGGTGCTGCAAATTACGTTGTACGTTATCCATTAATTACAAGAAGATATTTAACTTATGACGATGCAGGAGTAAACGACATAAACACGAATACAGGTGCTATTGCATATAATGAATTATTTCCAGCAATAAGATTAGCTGCAATATTTGGTGCTATGCAAGGGAAATACGGAGTAACATTTGATGGAACTTTCTTAACAGATAAAAGATTTCAAAATTGTTTCTTGTATTGCCAAAATGCAAACGACTTTCAATTCTTTACAACTACGGAAGATGTAGATTTTACAACAGGTGGAGAAGATGCAAGTAATCCAAGTTCAGCAGTATATACAGACTACTTTGATTTAGCAGAAGAAACACTTACAATACAACCTGTTAATTACGTTGATGCCTTTGGAGTAACGCCAAGTAGTGCGTTTTTTGAAGATGCAACAAGCCATAGAGTATTTGTGTCAGCAAGTTGCACCAGTGCAACGGCAATTTATTACATTGATGTTTTTATTAATGGTGTATTAAGTATTACAATAGATGGACAATTTGCCATATTTCAACAAGCATATGTAAGACGTAACGATAATATTAATACACAAGATGTATTGCACTTTAGAGTTCGCGCAACGGAAAGCACAACGGTAAATATTTCTGTTAGGTATGAACAACACCAACAAGACCCATCTTATTTTCCACCTTTAAGCAACATATTCTTTGCGAATAGTTCAATGTCATTAAGTGGAGATATCGACCCTATTGCATACTTGCCAGATATGAAAGTATCGGAGTTCTTTACAGGCGTTTTAAAGGAGTTTAATTTAACTTGCTATGGAATTGCAGATGGCGTGTTTCAAGTTGAGCCGTTAGACGATTGGTATAGTAAAGGCGCAGTTGTGGATATCACGAAATACACGGATATAAAAAGCACAAATATTGATAGGCTTAAACTATTTAACAACATACAATTTAAATACCAACAAAGTGAAAACATTTTAAATACTCAATTTAGAGATTTATTTGGAAGAGAATATGGAGATACACAAGTGGCTTTTGATTACGATGGTGGCGAATATAAGATAGAGCAGCCGTTTGAAAATATGCACTTTCAAAGGTTTACAAACACGGATTTACAAGTTGGATTCACAATAGACAAAGACTTAAATTCTTATGTTCCTAAACCGATGTTATTGTATATGTATGATGAAACAACTACTTCATTTAAATTCAATACAGGAACAGGCATAAATACAATAACGGAATATATGCCTTTCGGACAAGATGTAAAAGTATTAACTGAAAACTACACACTAAATTTCAATGCAGAAATTAGCACACTTACAGGATTGGTTGAACAAAATACTTTATTTGCTACATACTACTTCGGTTATTTAAGCAACTTATTTAATCTAAAGAATAGAAGAACAACCATAAAAACGAATCTGCCTGTAAGCCTATTAACTGAATTACGTTTGAATGATCGCGTAATTATTAGAGATAAAAGATACATTATAGAATCAATGAAATCTAATCTGAATACTGGCAATGTAGACTTTGTTTTAATAAATGATTTTAGACCTGTTATATCTATTGGAAATGTTCCAAACGAGCCGTTAATTCCAAGTTATGCAGCACAATGTTTAGATGTTAGGATATTATTTCCTAACGGAGTAGTTCAAGCAGATGTAACTTGTAGTAATCCAAGTGTAACAATTACACCAAGCACTTTAACAAGTGAGGGTACGGTTGAAGTATGTATTCCAGACAATCCAAATACTACAACGGTACTAAAAACTGAAGACGATTTAGACTACATAAACACGGAAGATACTAAACGAGTAAGAACAGAAGAGGGAACTATTGAACTATACACTTTAGTTGTTACTTACACATTCAGTAACGGAACACAAACAAGCAATCAAATATTTATCCAACAACAACCGTAATGATTAAGAACATAGTAGACTTATTGGCAATAGACGATTTTTATAATGGCAGCTACAATGTACAGGTGGCGAAAGGATTATATAGTTATGAAACAGGAGTGAAAGGAATTTATAAGCAAAAGAAAAGAATGAACTTGTTAAAAACACGAAATAAAGAAACACTCAAATGGCTGAAAAATCTAAAAAAATAGTTCAAATAGAAATTGAAACTAATGCAGGAAAGGCAACTAAAGAATTTGAACAATTAAGTAACGGAGTTTTAAAAGCTGCCGATAGTGCAGAAAAGCTTGATGCCTCTTTTGATGATGTGTATAATGGAATGGCACCATTAACTACACGAATGGGCGAAGCAGAAGATCGCCTTTATGAATTAGCACTTGCAGGAGATACGGCTTCAAAAGAATATCAAGAACTATTAACAAAAGTAGGAGAATATCGTAAAGTACAAATTCAAACGGATTTAGCAGTAGATGGCGCAGCCACGACAATGACGCAAAAGTTAGGTAGTGCGTTAAATGGTGCTACAAGTGGATTTGCAGCTACACAAGGCGCGATGGCTTTATTTGGAGATGAAAACCAAGCACTTGAACAATCACTTTTAAAAGTTCAATCTGCTTTAGCTATTCAACAAGGAGTACAAGGTCTTACGGAGGCATATAGAGAATTATCAATAGGTACAAAAATAGCAGGAGCAGCACAATATGTTTACACTACGGCAGTAGGCACAAGTACTGGTGCTATGAAGTTGTTTAGATTGGCTTTAATTGGCACAGGGATAGGTGCTATTGTTGTAGGTTTAGGTTTATTAATAGCAAACTTTGACAAAGTAAAAAAGGCAGTAACCAATGCAATATCAAGCTTTGATAAGTTAGGCCCAGCAATGAAGATTATTTTATTTCCGATAACTTCAATTCTTGAGGGTTTTAAATTAATGAAAAAAGGTTTAGTTGCTTTTGGCATTATAGCCAGTGATGAAGAGAAAGCTTCACTTGCAAGGGAAGACGCAAAAATATCAAGAGCAGAAAAAAGAATTAAAGAGATTGACGAAGAAATTGAAGCTATTAATAGAAGAATAAGTGTAAGAGAAAAGGAAGAGGGCGTTATTGATAAAATTTACAACCTAAAAAGAAAACAAGCAAAAGACATAAACGATTTAAATAAAGTAGAGGTTGATGCAAGGACAAATGCTCTTGCAAGTATTGAAAAACGAGAAAGAGAAGTTGTTGAAAAAGTAACGGCTTCAAGAGATAAATTAGCCAATGCTTTAATAGCACAAGATGCACGTATTAACAAGTTAAGGATATCTGGTGCAGCAATATCTAAAAAGACACTTGATGCACAGGCAGCGGGATATAAGACGTTAGCAGAAATAACTCAAAACATAGAAACAGGCAACTTATTAGCTTTACAAGAATTAAATATAGAACGTCAAAATTTAGAAATTGACTATACAGAAACGATAAAAGCAAACAATAAAAAAAGAGCAGACAGTTACAAACAATATGCAGCAGAAAGGTTAAGCATCGCAAGACAAATAGAAGACCTTGAAAATTCACTTCTTCAAGATGGCATAGAAAAAGAACTTGAAATAAATCGCGACAAGTTTAGAAAGCTTCGTGAAGATGTAAAAGGAAATAGAGAAGAACGAAAAATTTTAACCGACTTATACAATCAGCAAGAAGCACAAGCAGAAGCAAAAATAATTGCAGACAATCAAAAAAGACGTGAAGATGCTTTTGAAACAGAAAGAAGCGAAAGAGTAGAATTATTAAACTTTGTAGACGAATTAAACACGAAAGAAGTAGAATCTGAAAAGGCAAAGAATCTTGCTATTTTAGATAATGCAGTAGAAACAAATGAAAAATTAATTGAATCTGATAAAGCAGTAGCAGAAGCAAAGAAAAATATTCAAGATGCACAGATAGCAAATGTTGAAGCAGGAATTTCTTTGTTTAAAGATTTAGCAGGAGAAAATAAAAAACTACAAGCATTGTCAATAGCAGCAGAAAGTGCAGTATCTATTGCAAAAACAATTATAAGTACACAAGCAGCAAATGCAGCAGCAACTGCACAAGGTACGGCATTAGCAATTGCGTCTGGTGGTGCATCGGTAGCAGCAGCAGCAGGTCTTGTAACACAAAACAACATATCGGCTGGTATATCTATTGCAGCTCAAATAGCAGCAGCAGCGAAAGGAATTAGTGCTTTAGGTGGTGGTGCAAGTGCAGCAAGTGGAAACGCACCAAGCGATACAGGTGGTGGTGGAGCAGTGCCTAATTTTAACGTTGTTGGAGATAGTTCAATAAATCAAATCGCGGCCTTGCAATCTACCCCTGTCCAGGCCTTTGTAGTGAGTGGAGAAGTAACGACAAGCCAAGCACTTGACAGAAATAGAGTACAAAATGCAACACTATAAACAAATAAAAGTTATTATAATATGAGCAGTGAATCAAAAACATTTAAAATCGTAGAACTTATAATTGATCCAAACGATGAACAAAGTGGAATAGACGCAATTTCTTTAGTAGAAACTCCTGCGATTGAATCCAACTTCATCGCACTTTCTAAACAAAAACACGAACTATACTTAAAAGAGATTAACGCAGAAAAGAAAATCTTAATGGGTGCTGCACTTATTCCAGATAAAAGTATTTACAGAAGAAACGATAAAGGCGACGAATACTATATTTACTTTTCTAAAAACACAGTACGACAGGCAAGTGAATTATTTTTTAAAAAATCGAATCATAAAAACGCAACCTTTGAACACGAACATAAAATTGATGGTGTAACAATAGTTGAAAGTTGGATAGTAGAAGATAGCAAGAAAGACAAAACGGCTTTATACGGCTTGGATGTACCTGTTGGAACTTGGATGGTATCGGCAAAGATAGACGATCAAGAACTATACAACAAAGCAAAAGAGGGTACTATCCGTGGTTTCAGTATTGAAGGATTTTTCAGCGACAGATACGATATGAGTAAAGACGATAAAAAAACGGAAACAATAAACAAACTAAAAGACCTATTGAAATGAGTAAAAAGAAAGTAGAAAGGCCACAAGCACAAAGCAGTCCTAAAAACTCGCGTAAAGCTTGCTTATGTGAAGACAATACATACTCAACAAAGTGTTGTAAAGGCACTATAAGAAACCAAGGAATCGGCAACATATAATCCAAAAATGCAACAAACAATTTAAAATAAAGTTAATATAGTATGGAACGACTAAATAAGATTTTTGCTGAATGGGCAAAACAAGACAAAAGAACGGAGTTAGCTTCTCAAAAAGTAGAACTTGGTTTGATTGACGATTTGAATAAAGCACTTGATAGTTCAGAAGAAGTAATTGGACGTCTTAAAGAGGGGAACAGTCTTATAAAAAGAGATGAAGATTTTTTAGAAAAAGATAAAAAAGAAGGAGCAAAATTATATTCTAACGCACAAAAAGCAGCAGATGTTTTTTTTAAACTTGAAGACCAATTTTTAGCAGCAAGAGGTAGAAAAGATGATGCAGATAAAAAAGTTCAGGCAAATGATAAAAGCCAAGAAGAGTTATTAAAACGAATTGAAAGTTATAAAAAGAAAAAAGCGCCTGTAGATAAAAAAGCACAAAACTTAATTACAGTATTTGAAAAAAATATTAAAAAAGCAGAAGCAGCAGCAAAAGATTTAGGCTTAAAATTGCCTATTGCTAAATACGTAAAAGCACAAGACGATTTAAGAAAGAATATATAAACACGAATAATTAAATAAGCTATGAACAATAAAGCAATACTAAACAAAGTAAGAGAACTTTTAGGAATGGAAGTGAAACTTGAACAACGCAAGTTAGAAGACGGTGTTACAATCATTGAAGCAGATGAATTTGCGCCAGAAAACGAAGTTGTTATAATCACAGAAGACGAACAAAGAATTCCACTTCCTATTGGAGAATACAAGATGGATGATGGAATGATTTTAGTCGTTACAGAAGAGGGTTTAATCGCAGAAATCAAAGAAGAAGCAGCCGAAGAAGAAGAAGAAGTAATTGAAGAAGAAGCTAAAAAAGATTACGACGAAAAAGAAGAAGAGATGGCAGACGAAGCAAAGCCTGTTAAAAAAGTAGTTGAATCAATCGTAAAAGAAACTTTCTTTAATGAAATCGAAACTTTGAAAAAAGAAAACGAAGAACTTAAAGCAAAACTTCAAAACCTTTCTAAAGTAGAAAGAGAAGAAGTTGTTGTTGAAGACGAAAAAACGGAACTTTCTACGGAAGAACTTGATCCAGCAGTAAAACCAATTTCTTTCAATCCAGAAAACAAAGAACAAAGAGAAAGGATACTTTACGCACAAAACAGAACAGAAACAACTCTTGACAGAGTATTCAAAAAATTAAATAAATAAATAATAATAATTAAAAACTAAAAATTATGGCAGATCAGCCGACATTTCCAGGTAGCTCTTATGCAGGAATGGCAGCGGGAAAATACATTTCCGCAGCTCTTTTAAGTGCGCCTACTATTGAAAACGGTGGCGTTACCGTTCTTGAAAACGTCAAAGGAAAATCAGTATTACAAACTATTGATACTTCTTCAATCTTTACAGATGCAACTTGTGATTTTGACGATACACAAACCGTAACAATGGGCGAAAGCGTATTGACCGTTAAAGATATGCAAGTAAATTTACAACTTTGTAGAAGCCAGTTTCACGACACGTTTTCGGCAATTGAGATGGGTGCTTCTGCCTTTGCAGACATTCCAAAATCTTTTGAAGATTATCTTCTTGGATATGTTGCTTCTAAAGTTGCAGCTTCTAATGAAACTTTATTGTGGACAGGTGTTGCAGGTGCTAATGCTTATGATGGTATCGTTACACTATTAAACGCAGCAGGTTTACCAGCAGCACAAGATATTACGGCAGTAGCTTCTACGGCACTTAACGTAATCGATGAGATGGGGTCTGTAATTGATGCTATACCTACAACGGTTTACGGTAGTGAGGATTTGAAATTGTATGTTTCTTCAAATATCGCAAGAAATTATGTACGTGCATTAGGTGGTTTTGCAGCAGCAGGACTTGGTGCTAATGGTACTGACAACAAAGGAACACAATGGTACACTAACGGAAGCTTGTCTTTTGATGGTGTTCCTGTATTTGTTGCTAACGGAATGGCGGATAATACAATGGTAGCAGCACAGACTTCTAACTTGTATTTCGGAACATCGCTATTAAGCGATTGGCAGAACGCTGCTTCTGTAATTCCAGTTCATTTATATGATGGATCTGACAACGTAAGAGTTGTTATGAGAATGACGGCAGGCGCACAAGTAGGAATAGCTAACGATTGTGTAGTTTATTCATAATATTAACCAGACTAAAGAAAGGTAGGTAAAAGTACCTGCCTTTTTTTATTCATAATACTTTAAAAAAATGAGTTGTGATATTACAAACGGACGTATAGAACAATGTAAAGATTCAGTAAGTGGATTAAAAGCGATTTACTTCGCCAATTTCGACGATTTAGATTCTGACAATGTTGTATATGATGTTAC
>Ga0307376_10001093_pt1 | contig 30590 bp, 50 predicted proteins | sample TR2MG_FD_202536 | JGI IMG/M metagenome (GOLD analysis project Ga0307376, IMG submission 202536) | Soil microbial communities from Risofladan, Vaasa, Finland - TR-2 | ecosystem: Environmental > Terrestrial > Soil > Coastal area > Acid sulfate soil | place: Finland: Risofladan, Vaasa | collected...
TCCACTTTCAGCAAATGGGCATCTTTTTACTGGTTCTTTTTCTTCGTCTGTACACATGCTCACTCCTTTATGTTCCTATAAATATTACATTTTTTGCCTAACTTTAAATTTTCACAAGCTAAACAAAAACCATCCCTGAAACCCCATGCAAACTTATTAATAAAGTCTATCATAGCATTATTTTCATTTTCTATGTGATTAAAATACATATGTTCTGGAAGATGAATTTTAATAAACTCTAGTTGTGCTTTCATTAAGTCTGAGTAATACTTACATGATTTCATGTTTTCCTCCTTTATGGAATATTAATTAATTCTCTCATTGTCTTTATTAAATATGTGGTATATTCCCTCATTGTCTTTGTAAAGATAATCTCCATTATTATAAGAATCTACACAATCACCACTCGCTATCTCTATACCATTTCTTATTAAATGTTCTTTTCCATTATCATCTTCGTAACTATAATCTCCATTCTCATACTCATATATACCATATTTTTCTTTTATTTCTTGTTTATTAATTTTCATGTTAATTTTTTTTAAAGTAGTTAACTTGACAAAATTTTTATGTTAATAAATTATAAATTAAATCTATCGTTTCTTCTGTTTGGTCTTCTATTGTGGCTTCTTCTCCTGTTGATTTTATAATTAAGAAATCGTTAAAAAGTACATCGTTTATCCTTTCCACCTTGTTATAATCAACAACTACCTCTGGCATAGCTTTTATTAATCTTCCTATTGTTATTGGAAGTCCTATTATTTCAAAATCATATTTTTTACTGCATTCTTTCCTTTCTTGACCTCCATTAAACAGATACTCTAAATATTTAACCTCATTCTTTGTATCCTTATAAACATAATCAATCTCTGCATTTTTGAATATTATAAATTCTCCATCTTCATTGGAAACTTTACACCCAAATATTAACTCTTTAGTTAAAGCCTCCTCATAACTTTTACATTCTGGGTGGCAAGCCATAATAACTTTTTCTCTTATAAATTCTATTTTTTGTTTTTCAGTCATTTTTTATTTTTAAAATAATTATATTTTTATTTAAAATTAAATATAGTATTACCTTTGATATTATCTATATCTTCGCTAGATATTCCAAGCTCCTGAAAATCACTAAACCATAGCTCTACATTCTTTTTATTGCAATGTGTACAATTCCCTAAAGCCTTATCAACTCCATGTTTATACATATTATAATGAACTTTTTTAAGCTTTGCGAATTTTCCACATTTTTTACATACTATCATTGTTTTTATTGTTTAATTAATTCAGGCTTTCTTTGAAGTGAATACTGGCAATTACGATAATGCTCGCAATTAAAACAACTTATTTTTCTTTCTTTATTATTGCAAGAAAAAATACCCGTTTCTATTCCTGCCTGCATTTTTTCTAATAATGTTATTTTTTGATTGTCTCCATTAATTCCCAACATCTCCTCATAGGCAATATCTAAAGTTTCTTTCGGTATTTCAAGCATTATAAATCTATTACAAAACTTTTTCTTATCTACGCAAGCTAAATAAAATTTCCACTCTTTCTGTTCTTCTTCTGGTATATTATGTTTTGCAAAAGCTAATCTTTCATACCATGAGCCTTGAAAATCATAACTAAATTCTTTAATACTTCCTTTTTTGTATTCAGACTTATATTCAAGTTCATTCACACTTTTACAAGTTTTTAAATCTATTATTGCTTTTTTTTCCCAGTTTAAAAAGTCTAGTTTACCTTTTACTTTTATGCCGTCAAATTCTGTTTGTATTATTACTTGAGTTTCTGCATTTTGGCAGTATTCTTTAAATAATGGTTGTCTTCGGACTTCCTTTTCACAAGCTAACATCATTTTATAATCTTCATCAGTTAGTTGATGTCTTCCTTTTTCGTCAATAAATAAGCCGTCTTCATTAGCCTTTCTAGCTCCTTTTTTCTTCTTTATTTCTCCTGTTTTTTTGTTAACTACTTCAGTGATTTGGAGACTAGGAACGACAAAATGTTTATCCCAATTTTCAGGTTCAGTAAGTAGAACATCAACAGCACTACCTATAATTAAAGCTTTTTCTTCTTTTTCGTGTTTTACAAATTCCTTACTTATGTAAGTCGCATTAAATAATTCAGGACAAAATTTATACTTTTTTATCATGCTTGCACTAATGTGCGTTATGTCTTGATAATAATTTTCTTCGGTTATTTTTTGCATATTTATTTTTGTTATTTTAATTTTTACCAACCGCTCATAACCTCATGAACAATATCATCAATAATATCTGTATATCTAGCTACTTGTTCTCTATCGCTATCTTTTTCTTTTTCTGTTAAATCTTCATATTTAGTGTTTATTTGTCTTTCCCAGTTCTCAACTAAGGCAGGAGGTAGAATATAACCCAATAAAGTTTTTCCTTTATATACTGGTTCTAGTCTTGAATGTAAATACTTCTGCCAGTTAATCCAAATATCATGTTCTATATTCGCAAGTTTTTCAAAAAATTTATCATCTATTTTTTGACTATTATTAAATTTTATTTTATTGTTCATATCCATATTTTAAAAACTTTTTTAAATCTCTACATTCATTAAATGTACCTCTCTTATTTTTAGGTATAAAATGATATTTTCTATGTGTTATCCAAACATCAAGAACACCATCAATCCTAATACAATATAAACTTATATTTCTTATTTGGTGATTTTTAAAAACTTCTAGTAATTCTTTAGTGTTTTTATCTCTCCAACTTTCTTTTTTAATTTTAAGTTCTTCATTGTGTTTCTCCCAATATTCTGACTCGTCTAATTCCTTAATTTTTTGTTTTAATTTTTTCATTTTGTTATTATTTAAAACTTTTTGTTATTATATATAACTTTTTTTACTTAGTGGAGTAGGCAAGGGACTTGCACCATTGCATGAGAAGGCAATAATGGAACGCACCAATATTTCAGGGACTTAGGCTTTTCCTTTTTACAGGTATTATTGCTTTAATTGTAGTGTGGCTATGGCTTTGTTTTACACGTTCTCCTTGTTATAATCCACCCTAGAACTACGTACTCTATACCTATATTAACGTCTATATTCCGTCACTACTCCACTAAATAAAAAATAATCTTATTAGTATTTAGCTATACTTTGCGGGCATTGCCAAACCTATATAAGATTATTTCTTACAACGCCCGCAAATTTATTGTATTAACATTATAGCATGTATTAGCTATTTGTCAATATTTATTTTATCTTCCAAGGCTTCTATCCTTTTAAAAACTTCGTCGTTACTTTCTTCTTTTATAAAAATCATTTTTAAGAAAAATTCAGATAAAATTTCAGATTGATCTTTTGTAAATCCAACATTTGAAAATGTTTTTTTCATGTCTTCGTTAGCATTATCAAACGCAGATAATAGTTGATTTTTTTCTTCCATATTATTTTACACTTTTACTTTGCTTAATATTAAGACCTTTAATCTCTCTAACTTCATTTTTAATTGCCTCCTTAACTTTTTTATCGTCAATCATTAAATATTCTCTAGGAACTTCATCTAAGTTTACTACTTCAAAAGTCCACCTTTTTACAATTCCTTTATTTAATTCTTTTTCTTGCTCTTTCTGTATTTTAGTATTCTCTTTTTGTTGTTTTAATCTCAACTTTTCGTCGTCTGCTTCTTTTTTAGCAGTTTCTTTATCTAGTTTAGCTTTTTCTTTTTTAGCTGTTTCTTCATCTTCTTTTGCCATAGCTTCAATTTCTTCCTCTCGTTCTTTTCTTGCTTTTTTGTCTTTGAATAATTGTATTTTATTTTTTACAGCGGTTATTATATCTGTGTTTTTTTGGTCTTTGATGTCAATTTTTCCTAAATATTCTTTAAAATCTTTTGTAGTTTCGCACTTGTTTATATTATCAATAATATCACCAATTCTATTATTTTCTTCAATTTGCTTATTTCTCATTTCATTTTTATAATCCAATATTTTCATATCTAAAATAGTTTTTTCAATTTCTTTCCCTTTTTTTGTTACTGTTAAAATGCAATTATTAATCCAACTAACAAAATCATTAAAGGGTTTTACTGTTTCAGTTCTCAAAATCTCATAAGTCTTATATGCTTCTTTTAATTTGTTTTTTAAACAATTAGCATTCTCAAAACTTTCACTATCAATAATTTTTAAATCTTTTGACTCTTTTTCTAAATTATTAATTATATTTGTAAATTCTAATTGGTGAATTTCTACTTTTTCTTTTATTTTTTGGGTAGATATTTGTAATTCGCTCATATTTTTTGGTTATATTAATTTATTTTTTAAAAGTTCTGGATTTTCAAATTTTATAAACTTCCATTTTTTACTATTGCAACTTTTACACAATGGTTGTATATTATCTATAAAATCAGTTCCTCCTTCTGATAACGGTATTATATGGTCTTTTGTTAGTTTTACTTGCTTTCTGCAAAATGCACATTTATTATTAAATTCTATTTTTAGATTTTCCCATTCTTCTAAGGAGTGGTCTCCGATAGCTCCTTTTTCTCTTGCGTACCTTCTCGCTTTTAGATGTGCTATTCTTTTTGGATTTCTTTTACAATAATTTCTATGATAAACCTGTTTTGATTGTCCTTCTTTTCTTATACCCTTATAAGCATTCTGTTCTATCATGGGAAGTGTCCTAGTAAATTCTTTATAACATTTCATACAACAAAAATGTCTTTTCTTTTTTTTATAATGTGATTGTTTTTCTTCTTTTTCTTTACCGCAATTAAAACAATTAAACTTTATCCATACACCACGGTTCGCTAATCCAATTTTATTTTTCCATTCTTCACTTCCTCTTTTAGACATAATATAATATTAGTATTTTAATATTTATATTATATCATAACCCTAACCTTTAATCAAATTATAATTTTCAAATTTGTTTCCTATTATTTTTATTCTTGCCCAATCTATTGTTATATAGTTATATAAAGATTTACCATTTCCCTTACTACAATACCAACAACCATTAATAAAGGAAACTTCAACTATATACTCAGTATTCCCAGAATTAAATCCTCTGTTTGAGTATCCATATATTTTTAAAATATCTCCCTCGTATATATCTTCACCATCTTCATCTTTAAAACCTGTATATTGCATTAATTCTACTTTATTATAAATTAAATCTTGTAAATTACATCCATTATGAGTGCAACCCAATTTTACTAAATCAGATCTATTTTCATCTAAATTTTCTTCCCATACACAAACATCTGTTAAGCACATCTCATCATCATTTTGTAATTGATGAACTTGATACATTTTTTTACCATCCCAAGCTCTAAATTTTATGACTCTCATATATTTATTTTAATTTTCATTAAATAATTTATCATTTTTTATAATATCAAAAACACTTTCCTGCTCTGGTTCATCTGCTTTTATATCTACAATATTATCAGTTATTTCTTTTGAGTTATCAATTGTTTCAGTTTCTCCTTGAATTATCTTTGGAGCTTCTTGTTTAGGTTTTGATATTTTATTATTGTCTAAATTTTCGTCTAAATTATTTTTTTCTTCATTTTTAGATGAGTTTAGAATTTTTTCTTTTTCTATTTTGGCTTTTTTTTGTTTTATAACTCTTTTAATTTCATCTATTGTAAAGTCTTCAAGTTTTTCTTTTCCTAAAGCTAATAATAGTTTTTCTTCATCAATGCCTAGTTCTTTTATTTGTTTTTTAAAGTTTTCAAATTCTTCTTTTGTTGGCGTATTATCAATATCATTTATTAAATCATTTGCCATTGATACTACATTATCATTATAGTCATTTTCACTATAAACATCGCTTGCAATACCTAATTCAGAGGCACATTTTTTAAGTCCGTCTGTTATTGCAGATTTTCTATCGTTTCCAAAATCAACTGGAATATTAGTACCTTTAAGATATGCAACATCATGTCTTCCTGTTTGTGTTTTTTCAATTATCTTTTGTAATTCTTGAGTTTTTGGATTAATTCTATTAATAGTTAATTTAATATCTACTACTATCTGTATAATTTTACCGTCAACTATTATGTTTTCGCTATGGACTACTTCACTATCCCACAACCAAGCAAATGCACAATTAAGCTTATCTTTAATATAACCACCGCTTACATATTTAAAAGGTCTACCACCCTTTCCAGGTCTTTGTAATATTTTTTCTTTTGGAGTTCTTTCTAGTATTCTAACTATTTGTCTTACAGAAAAAGGGCATTCAGTATTTTTAACAATAAAAGGATTTTGGATGTTAGGAGTTCTTATTATATTTTCAATTAATTCAATATTTTCCTCTTTACTTATAACTTCTATGTTTGTTTTATTTTCTATTAAATCTTTTGACATATGTTTATTTATTAAAAGTTAATTCAAATTTCCTTAATTTATCCATTAATTTTTTTGCTTCTTTAACACAATTTTTAAAGATTTCTATGCTCTTTTTTAACTCTTTAATCATCTTCTTATCTTTTTTATTATGAACGCATAAAATAAACTCATTATGTTCTATATTGTTGTAATATGTATCTAGTTTTCTGTTAAGAGAGGTATATAGCATTATAATCTCATTTCTTGTTAAATTTATTGCTTTTTGCATAGTTAGTTAGTTATTTATTTAATTTTATTTATTAAAAATAGTTAATCTAACTTGATTATTCCTAAAACCCCGTTGAATTTCAAAGAACCATTTTTTAGTATAACTTTCAAAAAAGTTTTCTGCTTCAAATTCTGTGAAAGTTTCAATAAATGTTAGGTCATGTTTTTTATTATTTTCTATGAATGTATTGGCTTGTTTTTCTTCTAGTAGAAGGTCTTTAGTCATTTTGTACATAATTATTTATTATACTTTTTTAGTTGCTTTATGATTCTAAAATTATATCCCTTATTCTATCTAATTTAGTTTTTTCATTATCATTAATAAATATATTCTTATTAACATATTGCAAAGCGTATCCGTTTTGTTTTACAGCTTCTAAACATATTTCTAATGTTTGATTATTAACATATCTCAAAGCATCTCCGTCTTGTTTTACAGCTTCTAAACATATTTCCAATGTTTGATTATTAACATATCTCAAAGCATTTCCATCTTGTTTTACTTTCTCCAAAGCTTCTTCTCCTTTATATTCTATTATATCTTTTTCTTCTCTATTAAATTTTTCTAAAAATTCTTTTAATGTCATGTTTATTTTTTATTAGTTTTTTAATTTTTATTTTTTAGACATTTTTTTATAAAATTTAGTAATATAATACTCATGTTACTAGAGTTTAAATCACAATATCTTCTAAAAGCTCTCTTATCTTCTTTGTTTACTCTAACTCTAATATCATGTTTTTTTATATTTCTTAGTTTTTTACTAATTCCTTTTTGCTCTTTTGTTTTTGGCATATATTTTTTATATTAATTATTTATAATTATATGTTACTAAATGTAGCTACATTTGTAAACCTCCAAAAGTGTATAAATCTGTGTATAACTAACCCTATCTGTTGAAAAACTCTTTTATTAAACTATCTTTTTGAAGAAAATTTCTATACTTAATTAAAACATCCTCTCTAGTAGAAGATGTAAAAGTCTCTACTTTACTTAAAATTCTGTTATATTTTGAATTTTTAGAAAAATAAAAATTTATTCCGTAATTAAGAATGTAAGGTATTTTAACTTTTTTGCTTTTAAACCAGTTTCTTAATTATATTTCTTGATCTGATTGTTTATTATATTCTCTATTTTTTTTCATACTAATTTAATAATTTATTAAAATCCAAACCAGTCTCGTTTTTTACTTTATCAAAAGTAGTAATAGGTAATTGCTTTTGCTTACGTTCGTAATAATTTCTATTTTCACCCCCCTGTGAAAATAACTTTACATCTATTTTACGGTTCTTTTTTGATTTCATTTTCATTTTTATTAATAATTTTTTAAGTCTTAACATTTTATAAAGATTTTCTACTACTTTAATTCTTTTTCTAATTTTGATAAATCATTTATTAATTTCATATTTTTAAAAATTATCTTTATTAAATAAAAACCAATTAAAGCAATATTGCTTATCCAAAACAGCACAAACATTTCTAAAATAACTTTCAAATTCTCTCGCATTAAATAATTGTGTTGTTCTTTCTCCTGTCTTTTTATTAATTTTGAGTTTAAAAGCTTCTTTGAACTTATCGTGCCAATCAGTCGCTTTACACTTCTTTTCTTTGTTTGAATTATAAAACTTTGTGAAGTCTCCTAAAACTTGCCAGTAGAATTTATGCCAGTATAGAGGGTTGTCTTTGTCTTTGTGGTAGTTCATTTAATTTTTAACTAAAAACTTAGACCTAACTCTCTTCAACATTCTCCCAAAACAATCATCACATGAGTATCTATCCTCATTTACAGGATTGAATTTATTACCGCAATGTTGACATTCTCGCATTGCTATTTTTATTTTTTGAGTTGGGAATTGTGACATTTATTTATAGTTAATTATAAATTTTTTCTCTATCTTTATAAAAAGGTTTTGTCCAAAACCTTACTTTATCTTTTTCTAATATCTCTAATATTTCTTCATAGTTTTTATCTGGATTTTCTCCAAGATTTATTTCTTCTTTACTTGTTGTTATTAATTTGTAGTTGTGCATATAGTTTATTTTCTAGTAAATAAATTAATAGTTCTGCTAAGGCGTTGGATAGGTTTGTTTTTATTTCTTGATAATAATTTCCGACATTTACTTGTCCATAGTATACTTTATTCTTAGTAATTTTAAGAATATAATTTTCTCCGTTAATTTTTACTATATTAGGCATATATTCTAGTAGTTCATCTGCTGTGTAGGCTTTTCCCTCTATCTGATATACTAGCTTTCCATAAGCTTTGAACTCTTTTAAATCTATTATTTTACGTGGTTTATTTTCTTCCTTAATTCTTATAGACCAATAAAATATACTCTCTTTATCAAACCCCAATTCTTTTAACCTCTTACTATTTTCAAGAGATGTTGTTATTTTTTCTAACATAGTTTTATTAATTATTTTTTAAACATTTATTTTCGTAGTTAGCTATATGAGTTTTTTTTATCAAATGTTCTATAAAATTAGATCTACTCCTTCCTTGATGTTCTCTAAACGTATCCATAACTTTCATAGATTCCGAATCAAGACTTATAGTTATTTTTTCTTTTGGTTTATTCATTTATATTTTTTTTATTTAATTTTAGTTAATTTTAGTTAATTCTCTCATGATATTTATTGAATTCGTGTTCCATTCCTTCATTGTCTGTATATTCATAATCTCCATCGTCATAAGAATAGATATAATCACCACTTGTTGCTATCTCTATTTCATTTCTTATTAGGTGGTATATTCCTTCATTGTCTTCATAGCTGAAATCTCCGTTATTAAAAGAAAATACAAAACTACCACTAGCTATTTCTATTCCATTTCTAATTAAGTGTTCTATTCCATTCTCGTCTTCGTAACTATAATCTCCATTCTCATACTCATATATACCATATTTTTCTTTTATTTCTTGTTTATTAATTTTCATTTTATTAAATTTTAGAAGCAATTTAGTAAATATCTAGTTAGACCAAATATAACTTATTGCCTTTCTGTTTTATATTAGTATTACTATATCATACCTAGTGAGAATGTCAACCCCCAATAAAATAAACAAATAAGAAACTTATCCACAATATTTTAATTATTTTTAATCTTACAATTTTAAAAAATAAGTTATACTATAAATATAAAAATTTAAAAATAAAAGAATAAATAATATAAACATATGGCCAGAACACAAGAACAGTTAGATAAACACAGAAAAGTAAAAATAGAGTTTAACTTAAAAAATATGAGGTTAATTAACCCAAAAACTGATGAGAATATAAAGAATATAAAGCAATTAGAGGAAGAGCTTGAAGGATATAAAAAATAATTAATTATCTCAATACAATATCTAATTTGTTTTAAATTAGAAAATATGAAAATAAAATGTAAAGACTGTATATCTTGTGATAATGAATTTAATACTTGCTTAAATAATAATTTAAAACATTTGGTAAGAAGTGGAAAGATAATAAATCCACACGTAGATATTGAAAAATTAAAGTTTTGTAAAAAATTTATTAAAAATCCTAAAAATGAAATTAAAAAATAAACACATAAAATAATTTATCTACAATTTATTATCATTTTACTGACTTCGATAAAATGATAATAAATCTGTTAATAAATCTTTAAAAATGTGTATAAATGTTAGAAAAAGAAATACAAAAAGCAATAATTGAATATTTACAAATTTATGAAAATTTAGGAAAACTTTATTTTTTCAGAAGTGGAAGTGGTGCAATACCAACAAAACAAGGTGGATACTTTAAAACTGGAAAGGTTGGTTGTCCAGATATTTCTTGTCTCCATAAAGGAAAATATTATGGATTTGAGGTGAAAAATGAAAAAGGAATACAGAGCGAAAACCAAAAAATAGCAGAAAAAAATATTGTGAGAGCAGGTGGGGTGTATGAAATAGTAAGGAGTGTTGGAGATGTTGAAAGAGTTTTGGATTTGTGATATAATTTATATACAATAAAGTCTCGAATAATTTATTTACAACCTAGTAGACTAAATACCCTGCGGAGTGGGAGCGGGAATACTCAAATATTAAGAGTTAGATAAAAAGACAGTCTATAAATGGAAACCACAGTAACTTGACTTTCTTAAAAGCCCAATTCGTTGGTGCTTTTTTGTTTAAGTTGGTCCATGGATAAAAATACTATAAAATCATCATCCCGCACATATTTAGTAGTAAAAAATAGGGAGTTAGTCCCTTTACATTAAACTGGGCGATGTGGTATAATATAATTATGATAATAAGATATAAAAAAATACTAATAACTCTATTTTTTGTAGATTTTATATTATTAATAATACATAAAATATTATTCCATTTTTGATAGCAATAGATGACAGAAGAAAAGTTTTTAAAAAAATTAAAAAGAATGGCTTTTAATAAGTTCACTAATGATGATTTGAATAATTTTAACATTCATTATGAATTTGAAATAAGCGAAAATAAGTATGTTAAAGTTGAAGTTTTTAAGTTAAAAAATTATTCAGATTGGGGAGGGAAAAGAGTAAACTTATATAGTGTATTATTTAAAGATAAAAGTAGTACCCCAACTAAAGAAATAAGATATAGGTACTTTCAAAATTTTCAAGAAATAGCAGATAAACTGAATAAGATTATTTATTGATATAAATTTAAAAAGTGCTATAATATAAATACCAAATAAGAGTAAAATATTCATAATTTGTAGGGTATACATTTATGTTTAGTAGGTTACAAATAACTCCATATCACTAAATGTTAGCTTTATGCTAATTTATGTTTTATGGTGTTTTTTGTTTTTAAAAACTATGTTATACTAAAAAAAGGTTGAGAGTAGTAATCCGTTAGTTATCTTTCCTTTAGTTTTTTTGCTTCGGCTCTATTACTGAAGGATGAAATGATTAAGCTTGCTTAATTGTCTCAACCTAATAACTGGCGGATTTTTGTTTTTTAATAAAATTAAATAAAACAATGAAATTAAATGATAATGTTCCAAAATATATAACTAAAAGTATTTTTTCAATTATTTTTGTGATAATTTTTATTATTTTAGCAATTTTTATTAAAGAATATAGTGAAATAAATACTATTGAAAATGAATTAAAAGAACAGAAAGAAAAAACAGAATTAATAAATAAGTCTCAATTAGAGGTATTACAAGTTATTTTTAATAAAACAGAGAATTGTGAGGAGTTTAATTATCAAGATATATTAAAATTAAAGAGAAGTAATTGTTTACAGAATGAACCAAAAAATTAAATACATATTAGAAAACCAAGAAATAGAAGTTTTAAAAATAGAAAAAATAACTTTAAATAATATAACTCATCAATATGAAGTTTTTGGAGAATTTAAAATAGAGAGTGAGATTTTTAATAAAACTTATATTGATTTATCTGATTATCAAGATTTTAATAAATTATGAAAAATAAAACATTATTTATAGAAATTAGCATTGTAATATTTTTAACAATGGTTGAAATAATCGTTCATATAGCATTGCACAAAGACTTAATTTATCATTTAAAAAACTAGAAAAAAGGTATGTTACCCCGCTCCACAAGGTATGTTACCCCGCTCCACTAAAAAACTAGCAAATAAATGCTAGTTTTTATGTTATTATCTACAAGTTTTTTCTATTATTTTGTCTAAATAATCAGTAACACTCATTTTACTTTTAATAGAATGTTTTAGAATTTTTTTATAACTTTCTTTTGAAATTTTAACTTCAACATTCTTTTTAAAATCTTCACAGACTCTCAAAACTCCTTTATAAACAAGACTACTTTTAGTCTCATTCATTTCTTTTGATATTTCGTTTAAAATATCATTTTCTTTTTTTGTTATTCTTCCTTGAAATATTTTATCTTTCATTTTTTTTAGTTATTTATTAATTTTACACCTATATTTTATAGGTATATTTTGATTTTTATATAATTCTTCAAGAGTTTCCCCTGTAGATTTATATTTTTTTAATTAAAACTTATATTATTTCTTGCATATTCTTTGACTTCATCTTTAGAAATTCTACCAAGCTCTGCCTCATCTCTAGCAATATCAAGCATTGTTTCGTAGTTACTGTTTTTGTGTCTATTATGAGCTATTAGAATAGCATTAGCATGATCCATGTCCTCTATTTCTTTTAAAGGATTTTCTTTTTTCATTTTTAAAATTAATTCTGCTCTCTCTTCGCTCCATCTCTCGCTTTGTCTTTCTTCCATTTCTCTTATTTTTTCTTCTCTATATTCTGCTTTTTCTTCTGCTATTTCTTTTGCTTCTTTTAAGTCTATTTTCATAATTTTTGAGAAATTATTCGCCCATTCTTCAATGTCTTTTTCTGTTAATTCTACTATTTCTAATTCATCAATATATTTTATTTTTGTTCTTATCTCTCCAGCTTCTTCTTTTAAACTTTCTAACTCTTGCTCTTGTTCTTCAATATAAGAAGTTTGTTCTTCTATATATTCTTCTATTTCCTCTTTCGTTGTAAGTTCATCTCCCATATCGGAATTAAAACAAATATCTTCATCATCTTCATCTAATACTTCTTCTGCTCTTAATACTTCCTCCTCTTGTTCTACAATATAATCTCTCTGTTCTTGTATTTTATTTGATATTTCTCTTAATTCTTCGTTTAAGTCCATTTTTAAATCTTCGTTGTTCATATTGTTTATTAAGTATTAATTATGTTACAATAATAAAGAACTGACGAGATAGCTTTTAGCTATATACAGGTTAAGCCATATATACTATTAGCTATCTCTGATGTTTGTGCTTTTGTTCTTTATTCTTATAGTATCATTGTAATACGATTTGTAATACATGTCAATAGTTAATATTGAACAAACTGTGGATAACTTAAATAAAGAATAAAAAAAAACAGTCTCATGGACTGGTTAGTTTTCTTAATAATTATTGGGATAAATAACCGATAACACGGCTTAAAACAAAAGACAGCCGTATGAAACGACCGTCTAATGAGACGCGACAATAAAATAAAATGTTGTATACCTATATAATAAGGTATGTTTTAGTTTTTGTCAATAATCTTATAAATAGCATAAAATCAACACTTGCTTTACATTATTTGACAAATGCTTTAAACTAAAGACAAAATTCGGAGTCGTTACAGAAATTGAGAACAGAATAATTAATGAAATATAAAATTAATCTGTATCAGCTATTATCATAATTTATAATATTTTTATAAAAAAGTATTAAAAAATTGATAAAAAAACTTTAAAAATCAATAAAAATAAAAATAGACTGAAAAAAAATCCACTCGCAGATGTAATCATCAAGAGTAATAACGCCAGTCCGAACAAAACTATTAGAAGTAATTTTTGCTAAAAAATATAAAAGAAAAAAATGTCAAAAAAGATATTGAATGAAAAACTAACTGTGCGTATTAAAGAGTTATTTTTATATAATAATAAATGATTTAGAATTATCACATAAGGATATTACAAGCGAAGATATTATTAAGAGATTTAAAGAAAATTAAAATATAAATTTTATAAATTGTCAATATTTTTATACTAAAAATAGTATGCCATACACAAAAGGAACAAAAAAAAAGGGTGGTAGAAAAAAAGGAACCAAAAACATTAAAACAATAGTTAAACAAATAGAAAAAGAACAAATAGACCAAAGAATATCAAAAAATGCTATTTCAATTCTTGATTCTCAAATAAGCTTAGCAAAAGGTTTAAGTTTTTTATTTTGCACAAAGATTATTAAAAAAGGAAAAGAAACAAAAAAGGTAACTACTCAAATAGAAGATCCAGAAATAATAAGAGCATTCATTGATGGAGAATTTGAGAATAGCAAAGATGAATATTATTTTATCACAGTTCAAAAACCAGATGGAAAGGCTTGTAATGATTTATTAGATAGAAGATATGGTAAAGCTACACAGCCGAACATAAACAAGGAAGTAGGCGAAGAAAAAACAATAAAGCAAATACTAGAAGAATTAAATTCTTAAATGGATGAAAAATTAAAAAAAAATCTAAAAGATAAAAGGTGGAGAATGGAACACCTTTATTATATTATTAACGAAAAATCAGAATTAGTTAAGTTTAAATTTAGACCATTTCAAGAAATTCTATTTAACAATGAATGGTTAAGAATTATTTTATTAAAAGCTAGACAGGGTGGATACACAACATTTTTTATTATAGACATGCTTGACGAGGTTTTATTTAACAGTCATTATAATGCCGTATGTATAGCTCACGAAGAAAAAGCACAACAGAAGATTTTTGAAAAAGTGACAATTGCATGGGACAATATGAATGAAGATTTAAAAAGAATCATGGGTTGGAGGTTGAAAGTTGAAAGAGCGAGTCAATATACTTTCAATAACGACTCTACGATTAAGGTAGCTCTTTCTACTCGTTCAGAAACTGTAAACTATCTTCACATTTCAGAATTTGGAAAAATATGTGCAAAATATCCTGAAAAATCAAAGGAGGTGATAAGTGGTGCGATACCTTCTGTTACACAGAATGGTAAAATAGTTATAGAAAGTACAGCAGAGGGAGAATTTGGAAAATATTATGATATGTTTTGGGATAGTTGGGGTAAAAAATTAATGTCTCAAAAAGAATTTAAAGCTTTTTTCTTCGCTTGGTTTGATAATTCTAAGTATGTTGACAGTTGCAATGTTGAGCTTTCTAAAGAAACTTTAGAAATGGGAAATAAATTTAATTTAAAAAGAGAACAGTTAAATTGGTACGAATTAGAGAAAAAAATACAAAAAAAAATGATGTGTCAAGAGTATCCGTGTACTCCTGATGAGGCTTTTCTTTCTAGTGGAACAAAGTGGTTTACGAAAGAAAGCCTAGAATTTCAAGTTAACAACTTAATGGAAGGAAATAAAGAGGGAGAATTTACCACAATATTTGAAGAATATAAATTAGGTAAGATTTATGCAATAGGTTGTGATATTGCCGAGGGGGTAGGTCAAGACAGTAACACAATAGTTGTGATGAATTTTAGCGAGAATATTCCTTATGTTGTTGCAATTTATAAAAACAATCATATTGCCCCTGATGTGTTCGCTTATGAAATTAAGAATTTGGCAATAAGGTATGGGTCTTGTATTGTTGGTATAGAGAGAAATAATCATGGAATAACTACTATTGACACAATTAAACATATCTATTCTTATTTATATAAAGAAATAAGAACAAATAAACAAAGAGACGAACAAACAGAAAAACTAGGTTGGCACACGAATTTTAGTACAAAGACTAAAATGATGTCGCAACTCAAAACAGCATTAAATGATGAAGCGATAAATATTATATCAAAGGAATTGCTCCAAGAGATTAGAACTTATGACCAAAACGACTTATCAGTTACTAGATTTAATCCAGATCAAACTAAACACTGGGACTTGCTGATTGCTCTTGCAATTTGTTATCAAATGCGTAATAATATTAGAAGAAATGGAAGCAGTATTCCAACAATAATAAGAAAAATTAAAAAAAGCCATTCTTCATTCAAACCATGAGTTATTAATATAATTAAAGCCACTACTTTAGATTAATATAATAATAAAATGGAATATCTAGACAGAACAATGGAGTCTCCGATATATTCTCCTTCAGAAGAGAATTTTTTAAGTTTCTTGCAAAAAAGAGCAAGAGAAATGTACGAAGAGAGAGAGGAATCTAGATTTCAATTTGATGACAAAACTTATTCTGAAAACTTTCAAGATAATTCTAAAGGGGGTCTTTCTTATAATCCAATTACTACTAATGAAGGAGAGTGGAGAATAGTATCAGGCACAACAAGACAAAAAGTAGTTACTCAAGTATCTTCTCTTTTATCTTTTAATTTTAATTTTAGTATATTACCAATTAATAAGAGTTCTATTCCAGACATAAAACTTGGCAAGAGAGCTGAAGAACTAATAGAGTCAACACTTGAGCAAGAGAACTTCAAAGAGGATATTTTGCCTAATATTTTTAAAGAATATGCAATACAAGGTGACGCATTTTGTCAGAATATAGTTGTAGACAGAACAGAAACAATAAAAAAAATATCTAATAATTCTGATTTATCAAAAGCAGAATGGAAAACAAGAGAGAGGCAAATGCTCCCAGAAGCTAGATTGAAACAGATTAGCGGAATTAACTTTTTCCCGGGGAATATAAACATAGCAGGAATTGAAAATCAACCTGATATTATATATTTAGATTTAATAACTTACAGCGAAGCAAAGTCGCTATATGGTAAATTAAAAAATTTTAATTACGTTCCAAAAAATACAAGACAATGGAACGACAAGACAATTGAATATAAGAATGGAATAAATGAAGCTGTTGGCTCTAGTATGAGTGTTGTTGATAGTGGAATGGTAGAAGTTATGTTTTATGAAGACAAGTGGAATAATAATTTTAATTTTACATTGAATGGAGTATTAATGTTGCCAGTATATGAAGATAATGACTCTTTCCCTTTAACTCATTTTTCTCCAAGCGGAGAATATACGATTGCTAAGATGAGTAATTGTACATCCTTTGATTTCTTTTATTCAAAATCTATTCCACAAGATACTTTCGTTTTACAGAATGCTTATGATGAATTTTTAAGGCTTATTATGGAAAAAATGGAAAGTAGTTTTAAGGGTTCTTTAATAAATAAAGGTACAGTATCAATTGACGAGGAGATTTTTAGACCTGGTGGTATTTTTGAAAATCCTGATTTTAATGAGGGTGATATTTTTCCTGCGATTGCAAATAATAATACTGGAGTAACATCATCAGAGTTTTCAACCATGCAATTTATAAAGAATTTAATCGATGAAGGTTCATATTCTCCTACATTCTCAGGTCAAGACTCACAAGGTGACAAGACTTTGGGAGAAATTCAAATTCAACAAAGACAAAATCTTAAAAAATTGGGAGGTTCTTTAGTCGGAGTTACCAGTTTCCTTAAACAAATTGGAAAATTAAGATTATATAGTATTTTAGATACCTACACTAATTCAGAAGATTTAAAGGGAGAATTAAGTAAAATAGGAAGGAATTTATTGAAAGAAACAACTTTCGAAAATGGAAAAAAGGGACTTAAAATTATAAAATTTAAAAAATCAAACCTAGAAAGTGAAGAAATTAAGGCTATTAATGATACACTTTCAGAAGAACATGGAAAACCTATTAAGATTGAATTTTTAGATCCAGTTGAATTAAGAAAAACTATTGAGTATAATTGGATATTTAGTGTTGAACCTACGCCTAAGGATAGTTCAGAATTAAGAAAAGCTCAAAGAAGCGAGGCATTTGCTAGATTATATTCAATACCTATGATTGCTCCTAGAATTAATAATGATTTTGTTGGGGATACTATAGCTATTGATAATGATATAGACCCAGATGAATTATTTAGACAAAATACACAACAACAAATGCAACAACCTCAACAACAATTGCAAAGTGGTAATGTTGAGAGCCAGCTATTAAGAGGATTGCAAAGCCAAAACACAAAGCCATCAATAAACACTTTACAGGAAGAATAAAGTTGTTTATAATATACATATGTTAAAACCACTAAAAAACATAAAACAATTTATTAAAGATTTTAAGCTTGATTTTTCAAGGTATGATAAAGATTATGATTTTGATAAAATAGATAGAAAATTGAACATCATAGAACTAAGAGAATTAAAATCAGAAGCTAATTTAATATTGAATAATAAAACATTTAAAAGAATGTGTGATTTTTTTTATAATTATGCTTTTGCTTTTTTTATTAACAAAAAAAATGGGGATATAGAGAGTGTCAGAAATACAATATCACTTTTCAATAAATGTTTTTTTTTAGAACTTAAAAGATTGTCAAAATTAGACTTAGAACCAAAAATAAAAAAAGAAAAAGAAAGGAATACTAGAGCCTTTAGAACTTAATATATTTTTAATAATTAATATAAAAAAATGCCCGAAGAAGATAAAAAAATAAATAGTGAGGAAATAGTAATATCTCCGATTAAGATTACTGATGAAGAAGGAAACGAAAAAGAAGTTTATGATAAGGAAACAGTTGAAAAATTAATGCAAGAAAACAAAATATTCAAAGAAAAAGATCTTAATTTCAAAAAACTAAATGAAAAAAAAGATAAAGAAATTGGGGAAAGCAAAGAAAGTTATGAACAAAGATTAAGCGAACTTGAAAATGCAGAAAGAGAAACAAAGAATAATTTCAAAAATTCATTAGCAGAAAAAGAATTATCAAAATATCCTCTAAATGAAGAAGAGAAGAAATTAGTTTTAGGATTTTATGATAATACTTATGTTGGGGATAAAGAAGACTTATCTTTTGAAGAGCAAATTAAATTAAAAATAGAAAGAACTATAAACATGCACTCTTTAAATAATAGTCATAGTAATAATAATGTATTCAGTAATGGTGGCAATAGACACGCCATAATTAATGACCCATTAAAAAGTGGAGCAGATAGCGAAATTGGAATAACTTTGCAAAAAAAACTTGGAATTACAGAAAAAGAAATTGAAGAGTTTAAGGGAGTAAATGAACTAGATCAAGAGAACTCTCCATTTGATAGAATACAATAATTAGTTTTAAAAAAAATATTAAATAATAATTAAAACATATGCCACAAGATATTGATAAAATAAAAGAAAAGGACTTAGAAATTGAAAGATTAAAAAAAATAAACGAAGAAAAAGATAGAATGTTTGATGAGTATTCAAAAAATACTAATAAAAAGTTTAATGAAATCAATAAAAAGATAAATAATATTGATAATACTAGGAAAGATAATGATTTTTCAGAAGAAGAATTATTGAAAATGGAAGAAGAAGCAAAAATTAAAACTTTTACTCTTAGAAAATTTGAAAATAAGATATTGATTGGTTTTGACGAAAGAAGAGAAATAAAATATTTAGAAAAAATTATTGATTATGATAAAGAAGGTAAAGAAATTGAAAAGGAAATTGAAAGAACCGTCTTTTTTGTTGATTATTGCTATACATATTTTGATAGATTTGGAAAAGAACAAACAAAAATGCCATTCTTATTGTTAAATGATAAACTTGAAAAAGAAACAATAATAATGAATTATAGAGAATTTATGAGATTGTCTTCTCCGATTGATTTTCAATTTATAAGGGAAATAGAACCAAGAATAATCTCTTCAAATTCAAAAATTAAAGAAATTAAAAAAGTAAAGTATTCAGAAGTAGAAATATCTGGAAAAACTGCATACGATAAATTCTTAACTGGAGAAGTTGTTAGAAATATTATAAGAAGGAATGATGAAACTTTTTTTATTAATGTTTTTGGAGATAAAGTTGAAGTATCAAAAAAAGTAGTAAATATTAAAAAATAATATATAAATATATGAAAAGTTACTTATCTAGAAATAACAAGATAGTAAATAAATTTAAAAAAGCTATATTTTCTCATCATTTTGACGTAGAACAAATCATAGATAAAGATAGAAATAAGGCATTGATAGAAGATATAAGACAAAAAATAATATCAATAGCAGTTGAAGAAAAGTTGACTATAATACAATTAAAAGACATACTCAATTATATCTTTGGAACTTTTTCAGAAATAACTAGCATATTTTTTGGGTATGAATCTTGTATTGAAAAAATAAAAGAATTTTATTCTGAAAACGAAGAAGAAATCATCAAGATAAAAGATAAATTTATAGATTTAGACATTAATGAAGATGTTTTATCAAACAATAAAAGAAAAATAAAACTTTTAAACTCTTTTCATGAAGAAATAACTAATAAAGATAATAAGGAAGTTATCAAACAATTTATTTTAATTAGATACTTAAATAGTATTTTTATGAAATTAAGCTCAGAAACAGAAAAAAAATTAAATTTTTTAAATGATGAGGTGCAAAAAAAAATCCTTGGTAAAAAATATGATGAGATTGAACTTGGAGAATTAGACTCAATTTTAAAGAGTATTGACAAAAAATAAAATAGTAATATAATTTAGTTACAATATATGGTGAGTCAACTACCGTAGTGGACAACCTACTCTACCAGATTGAAACTGGTGTAAAAAACAAGTGGTATAAACGATCTATTCGTTTGTTCTGCTTGGGCGAATAGATTTAATCTATTCGTTTTTTTTTGAGCAGAATATTTAAAAAATAATTATAATTTTATGAAACTTTACAAGGATACAGAGCAATTTTCTCTTTCATATCCAAGAAAAAAAGCCTCAACAAGATTTAATACATCTGATGATACAGATGAGTACAAAGAATTAGTAGAAAGAGCTAGTGGAGTTATACAGCCAGTGACTGCTTCTTCAAATAAAATTTTAGGAATGGTAGATAAGCAAGTTAAGTCTACTGATAGCGATTATGCTAGCACAACAAGAATACCAGTTATTTGTGGAACACCTGATACTCTTTTCTTGATGGACGTAGATGGAACTTTTACAGTTGCTAGTGAGGGAGGTTTATTTGATGTTTCTGATAGTAGAACTGTTAATGTAGACGCTACTTCTAAAAAGGTTGTTTTCTGTCATAAATTCATTTCTTCAACATCTGGAAGAAATGGAAAAGGTCTAGGTGTATTTTCTATAGCTAAATACGAACCTAATACAATTATCTAATTTATTAATTTAAAAAAAAATGTCCGAATTTAATGGACTGCAAACAACTCAAAATTTACCTGAGTTAAATGATGCAGTTAAAAGAAAATTTATTATAGAAAATAGAAAGACTGAAAATTATAGAGGATTGAGTCTATATATTCAAGATAGTTTCGACGGAGATTCTACTAAAATATATCAAGAAGGTACAAGTGATGAATATGCAAGAATTAAAAAAGAAGGAGGAGCATTTGCACCTTCTTCATCAGGTATTGGATATCAAAAAATAGCCAATTCTAAAACATTTGGAATTACAGTTGATTTAACTGTTGAAGCAAGAAGATATAACAATAAATCAAGAGAGTTTAATGAAAAAGCTCTTGATTTAGTAACAAAAGTAAAGAAGAGAATGGAATTAAATGCTCAACATTATCTTACTTTTGGGGAAAATTCATCTTATACTGATATGGATGGAGAGACTGTTGATACTACAACTGGAGATGGATTATCATTATTTAATTCAGCTCATACTCTTAAATTTTCTTCTACAACTTACTCAAATATTCTTTCAGTAGGTAATCAAGTTAGTATGGGTGCTTTTGTTAACCTAAAAGATTTAATTGTTAATGAAAGTTTTGATGATTATGGTTTCCCAATAGAATTAGAGCCTAATAAGGTTATAAGTACATATGATACAGATAATTGTATGAAAATAAGAGAAATACTTAAATCTTCTGCAAATCCTGAAGGAGCAAATTCTGGTGTATATAATGATTTTGGTAATTCAATGGAACATGTTATGTTGAGACATTTAGATACTGACGAGCAAGGACATAGAGACTCAACAAAAAGTAAATATTGGCTAATGGCTTGTGTTACTGGTACTAAAGAAGGTTGGCAAGCTTATCATGTAATTGGACAAGACTCAACTTTGGTTACTCCTGATATGGTTAGCGGAAAAGACCCAAGAACTCTTAATTATACTTATAGTTCTTATGGAATGTGGGACTTTGTAATTTTGAATGGTAAAGGAATTGCACTAGCTAATGCCTCTAATAACTAAATAATAAGTTATTAATATTATGTTTAAAAGGACGGTGGTGGATATTAATAATATAATAAAAATATATGTCTTTATATAATATAAACTCAGGATATGGACAACTTCAAGCAATAGCTATCGCTAATAAAATAAGTACATTTGGAAGATTTTTAATAGTCATTCCAAATACAGATCCAAACTATGAAAGAGTAGTTAATCTATTCAAGGTAGATGGAGGAGATGGAAAAGTTAGATTATTTAATACACTTAATGAAGCTTACAACGAAGCTATTTCCAATTCTAATGATGTTATTTTAATGTCTTCTTACTCTTCTCATACAATAACACCTATATTATGGACTAAAAATAGAATACACGTAATAGGACTTGATGGTGGAGATAGACTAATTCAGCAAGGAGCTAAAATACAAAATTCTATAACAAGTACAGAGGCTTATGTAATAAAAGATATCGGGGTAAGAAACTCTTTTATCAATTTGAAAACTATACAAATTAGTACAGAAGCAACAGCTTTGTCAGTATTTCAAGGCGGTGGGGAGGGAACTTTATTTAAGAATACCTCATATGTATTTGGAGTAGATGATAATTTAGGAGATGTAAATGCTTCTGAGTTTATTGCAGGAACTGACTCTTGTACTTTCTTAGATTGTACTTTTGGTTCTGACACTTTACTTACAACAGTAGCAAGAACAGTCTTCAAAATTGACCAAGTAGTACCTTCTCAAGAATTCAAGAGCAATATATTAAGAAGATGTAATTTCTTGATTTCATCTTCAGACGCAGACGCTAAACTTATATCTGGAGTAGCAACATCTGATATAAAGTTTACTAATCATTTTGATAGTCCTACTTTAATGGCTACTATTGTTGGTTCTGCTAGTGCAATTGCATTAAATAGTGCAGTTTCAACTCCTGATGGACTAGTAGAAGGTGGAATATATCTTTCTTATCCTAGAGCTTTTAATATCACTAATTTAGGAGTTAATGGAGGTAATAATGATAATCTTCAAGTAGTAGCTCCTTTGTGTTCTAATACTGATATTGTTGGAACTGCTCCAATAGCTACATAATAAATTAATATAATAGTATGAAAAAAAATAAACAAGAAGTTAAAGAAGAAGTTAAAGAAGAAGTTGAAAAAGAAGTTGAAAAAGATATAGTAAAAAGTAAGTTAAATTCTGATTTACAAGAAATACAAGATATGAGGAATAAATCTTAGTTACTTTTAGAGGGTTAATATTTAGCCCTCTATATAGTGGTTTTGATTATATTAAGGGAGAAATAGTGAAAAACTATTTCTTGCCTATAATATAATTAATAAAAAAAATATGTCATTAAGAAGAATGGGAAAAAGAATTACTATGTTGGATGCTGTTACAACATTACAAACTTCTACTAAAAAAATACAGGTAGATAATTATAGAATTTTAATATTAGAAGTACATGGATCAGCTGGAGCTAAAGGTTCTGTAAAAGTAAAAATATCTGATCAAGATACTGTAAATTTTTCTGAACCAGATTCTGCTACAAACTCATGGAGTTATGCTGGAGTTTCAGACGATAAAGCTAGGGGTGCTACTATTGATGGAGGAGTTGGAGTTGCGTATATAACTGGAGGTAGAACTGGAGGTACTGCCCATGTAGAGGTTAATATAAATGCCTGTAAATATATGACTGTTGAATTAGATGATAATGGAAGTGATGTACTTAGTGGAACTTTTTCAGCTTGGTTAACATTATCAGATAATGAATAAAAAATAAAAATGAAAAATCCAAAGAAATATAATAAAATAAATACAGAAAATATAGAAAATGTATCAGATCAAAATAATAAACTTTTACGAGAAAGATGTATTATTAATGATGATTTAAAAAATATACAAAAAATATTAAATAGTAAAAAGAGTGAGATAAATACAATAGATTTAGATATAAAAAATAAAATAGAGTTATTGAATTCTACTAATAATAATATTGAAGATAATATAGATAGTATAAAAAAATTAGAAAATAATAAAATAATAAAGTATAAAGAGTTTAATGATTTATTAGAAAAAGAAATTGAAATAAAAAAAGAAATTAATAATAAATTAGAAAAAGAAGTTATAGAAAATAAAAACATAATATCAAAACAAGAAAAAATAAAGTCAGAAAATAGAAAAGAGATATTAAGCTTACATGACAATATACAAAAATTATTAATGAGAGAAAAAACAGCTAAAAGAATAACAAATGTCTAAAGTATATTATATACCAAGTGCAGATGAATTAGAGGGTTGGTTTTCTTTAAATAATTTACCAAATACTTCTGCTAATGAATTTATTGGAAAAGAAAATGGTCTATTTGTAGTTAAAAACTTTTTTTCTAGTTCTGTTGCTGGTAAATATCCTTTAGAATTTATTGATGGAGATTTAGATATAGACGGAATATTAACAGTAACTCATAATCTTAATTCTAATTATGTACCAATGGTTAAAGTAATGGATAATAATGATAATGTAATAAATAATCCTGATAATATATTTATAATGGATAGTAATACTATAAAAGTAGATTTAAGTTCATTTAGAACATTAATTGGAACTTGGAAATTAACTGTAATTGCATAATATGGCTAAACAAGGTAAAACAACTTTTATAGGGGATATATTTGGTAAGGCTCCTTTGTGGAGTGCTGATGTTAGATATAATAAAGGAGAAAGAGCTGTTTTAAGCGGTTCTATTTATATTTCACAAACAGATAACAATAAAGGAAATGACCCTTCATCTGATACTACAAACTGGAAAATATCACAGAAAAGCACAATAGCTAAAGTTATTGCTGGAATACTTGCTATTGGTACTACTGGAACTTTACTATTAAATACTGGGACTCAAACAGATATAAGCCAAGTATCTAATACGGCAGGTACAGGAGTAACACAAGCTACTAGAACATTACAAATAGATAGTGTTCCTTCAAATAATACAGCTTTAAATATAGGAGGTGAATGTACTGTTTTATTCGATAATGACGGAGGATGTATTGACAATTTAGACTGTATAGACAATACAGCTTTAATTTGTACAGACGGAGAGACAACAAACACTATAGGAGATTTATTAAGAAGTTTAACAAATGTAAATGATAGCAATTTGGGCTCTATTTCTTTAAGTGGTGCTACAAATCAAGTAATATTTACATCTGATGAGCTAGGAGAAGGTTATATTATTTATCAAGGTTTTGCTAAGTCAAAAATAGCAGTTTTTGGCGATGCAGTTTCTAATTTTATTTATGACAATTCTACAAGTGGACTTACTGCTACAAATCCTCAAAGTGCTATAGATGAATTAGACACAAGCGTTGATTTAAATAATACACATAGAACTAGTAATGGTTCAGATCATTCATATATTAATCAAGACGTAACAACAACAGCAAGCCCAACACATGCAGGTTTAACATTATCAGGACTTTCAGACGGTTTAGTAAAATCAACAACAGGAGTTTTAAGTGGAGGAAATACTGCTGATATTTCTGATGATACAAATTTGGCAGTAAATGACCCAATAACATTAACAGATGATACTTTAGCACTTGCGATAAACTCAACAAATTTACAGATTACAGCAAATCAATTAAATACAATTCAAGATATAAGTACTAATTCAGATGTTACTTTTAATAATGGAACTTATACTGGGAATCTAGTAGTACAAGGAAATCTTACACCTACAGACACAACAATAATGAATGTAACAGATAACTCCATAACAGCAAATAAAGGAGAAGTAGGGTCAGTAATTACAGCAGGAATATCTTGTTTTCAAGTTGATAGAGGTTCAGGAACTGATACTGCTGTATGCTACAAAGAATCAGATAGTTTCTGGAGTTTAGGTTCTTATGAATCTTTATTTGGTACTACTGTAAGCTCAACAAATACTACAATAGTATTAGACGGTTCAGCTAGTGCAGTAGATGACACTTATAACAATTTAATTATAAAATTATACAAAGAAAACGAACTAGCACAAACTAGAACTATTACGGATTATACAGGAATCACAAAAACAGCAGATGTAAGCTTAGCTTGGACTATTAATCCTGATGTTACATGGGATTATCAAATATTAGGAACTACTGACACGACACTTAGAATTGCAACAATAGAAGATACTCCTACTTCTACTGGACTTCCTTATTGGGATGGTACAAAATACAAAACAGAGGCAGGGTTTACTTATACTGAAGGAACTAATACGCTAGGAGTAGATATTATAAACTTAATAAATGGATTTCAAGACGCTGATGTCTCAACTGCTATAAAACTGGGCGACTCTTCTAATACTTCTTTTATCACAACCAATAAAACAATGATAGGAGCAGTTAACGAGGGACACGCTTTAATTAATACGACACAATCAGACACAGGATTCGTAAATCCAGAAGATGTAATAGTCTCATGGAATAAAACAACAAGAACAATAGAATTAACAGGAACTATTGAGGCTTATTGGAGGGGAACCTTAATAACAGAATTAGTTAGTGGTTGGACTTCAACAGCTCACGACACTGGCTTTGCTGCGTATTTTTTATATTATGACGATACAGGCTTTCATTGGAGTACTAACACTCCCCCTAGTTTCAACACTTTATCTATAGCAGTAGTTAATCTTAGAGATACCGCTATTGGATACCAATTTACTCAAAGGGAGATACATGGTTTTATGGATTGGCGAACTCACCAAAATCTACATTTTAATCTTGGAACTTATAGATCTAGTGGAGGAGACATTTCAGGACTTACGTTTGGCAGTGTAACTCCAGTAAATAGAAGACCAGATGTTTCTGCTGTTCTTTGTTATGACGAAGATGCTCCTTTTACTAATTTAGCATTAACGGAGAAAGTTTATGCCAATAAATGGATTGAAGCAGGTAGAGTTATTTATCAGGAAGTTGCACAACCAGAAATAGTACCAGTTTTACTAAATCAGCCATACTACAACCCATCTATTGGAGGTGGAGATTATAATTTAACGCTTATGCCTGCTAATAGTGTAATGACAGTATGGCTCGCAGAATTACCAGTTGCAGACGATACAGACTCTCAAGGATTTGGAAAAGGGCATGTTTTCGTGACTGGACAATATATAACTCAAGCCCCTAATGGAAGTGCAGGAGCAATACAGGTAGCAAGAGATTCAGAACTAGCAAGGACAACAGTAGAATTAGAACTTGGATTAACCCCACAAATTGCGACTGAATTTGTTTTCATTCAAAAATTTATAATAGTATACACGGGAGGAAATTGGTATATAAGTGATACAGCCATAATCACAGGATCAAGAGCAAATCAAGTGGGTCAAGCTTCTGGACAATATCTCACAGTGGTTAGTGCTAATGGAGGATTATCAGGAACTGGAATTTCTTCTGATCCACTAACTAATACTTTTTATTCAGGACTTGTTGGGGGTCAAACTATCATAGGAGGAACTTTAACAACAGAAAGTCTAAATATAAGAGCAAATGCAGCCGACTTAACAACTGGTCAGATTAATATGTTAAGCTCTAAAGAGGCAACTTCTACATCAAATGCTAGTATGGTATTAAGTGGAGGTCTTGGAGTAGCTAAAGATATTTTCGCAACGAATGTGAATGCAATTACAGCACTAAAACTTAATGGTACAGACATAAACACAGCAGGAACTTTGTCTAATGTAGCTTATGAAAATCAATCTAATATATTTACTTTTGCTCAAACTATACAGTCAGTTTCAGATGAAAAAATAGCATTAAAAGATAATGGAGTAGGAGATGGTGCAATTAATTATATAGGTTTTTATGATGGTTCAGGAACTCCAGCAAGGCAAGGATTTTTTGGATTTGCAAGTGGTTCAAACTCTAATATTAATCTAAACAATGAAGTTTCAGGAGGAAACATAAACTTTATAACAACTGGATTAGGGAGTGTTAATATAGGAGATACAAATAAACTTATTTCTGCGAATGGAGGTTCAGCATTACATAATATTATATTTGCTGGAAATTCCTATGCTGGTACATCTTCTGGTACTTTTTATAATAATTTGATAGGTAATCGTTCCTATTTTATGAAAAGTAGAAATGAAACAGTAGGAAATTATACAACTGCTTTATTAGATAATGACGAAATAAGTAGCAATTATTATGAAGGAGCAGATGGCGTAATCTCAAGAACAGGAGCGTTTTACAAGGTAACAGCAGACGGTAATGCTTCTTCAGGAATAGTTCCGATGAAGTTCACTTGGGATACCATGAATAGTTCTGGAACTTTAGCAGAAAGAATGAGATTAGATAGTAGTGGAAATGTTGGAATAGGCACAACTGATTTAGATGGAACTCCAGCAATTGGTAGATTAACATTAAAAGGTTCAACAAATGACGGCTCAACAAATGGTTTAGTAATAAGAGATAGTGATGAGGTTAATGTTTTTGAAGTAGATACAAATGGATTAATAACTGCCTCAGGTGGAATATTCCAAAAAACTGTTGATAGTTTATTAGAAATAAATAATTATGGAGCTACTACGCAAGCAACTGGTGGAACTTATGGAATAAGACTTGGTAATAATTTTAATACAAATTCATTATACTCTAATTATAATATATTTTTAGAAAATTTTAACAATACTGGAACTGGAAAAAATACTGGTATACATATAAATAATAGAAGTACTGATTTTACCTCAGCTTCTGCTAATTCTGGAGCTGGTTTTTCTGTTCAACAAATAGGAGTTGATGGAACTGCTATTGCTATAAAAGGATTTCAAAATATAAATTCTACAACTAGCGGATTATTTAATATAACTTTAGACAATACTCAATCAGGAGCTTCTTACCTATCAAAACTAGACACAGGAACGTCTACACAAGATCATTTATGGTTACAACTTAAAGGAACTAGGGGAGCAATAGAAATAGGAGATAGTGACCAAGCACCAAGCACAAAAACTAATAAATTATATAGTTTAAGTAACAATTTAACATGGGGAGGAAATATTACAGCTACTGGAACTATAACCTCAAATAATTTAATATCAGAATCTAACAATTCAAGCGTGGAAGATGAAGCATTTATAGATTTGCCTTCTGGAATTTCAGGATGGTGTTTTGTTCAAGCAGGGGATGGAGAAGAATATGCAAAATTTAGCTTTACTACTGCTGGAATTGTTACTTTATTATCAGATACTTCTACAAATGTAGTAAATACAGATACAGATGGAAATTTATGTATTTTTGACAATGGAACTAATGTAAGAATAAAAAACAGATTAGGAAGTGCTAAAATTATTAAATTTAATTGTAACTATTAATTATATGAAATCTATAAATATTAGTAACAAAATAAGATTAACAGGAAAATATAACGAATGTGTTTTATATCTTGAGTGTTGGGATAATATAGAAAAAAAATATAAAGAATTTGTAAGATTTGACAGAGAAAATGAAAAAATTATCTTTACTAAAAAAAATGGAGACGAAAAAATAGTCTCTCTAATAGCATAATAATAATAAAAAAAATATGGAAAATAATTGGGAAAAAAATATTCCTATAACAAAGGGCGATATATCAAATATTTCAAATAATATTAAAGATGTAGTTATACAGGGAATAAAAAATAGCGGAGGAATAAAAGTAAATAACATAGAGATAAAACATAATAGATTAGTTATGATTTTATTATTTTCTTTTATCGTTTTTATATTATTAATAGTAGGTATTATACTTTCTATTTTTATATCTATTGGAAGTGCAAAATTATCAAATTTTAATAATGATATACTTTGTCAACAAGAACAAAATAAACAATTCTGTGCAGAGTATTTAAATAATTAATTTTAAAAATATGAAAAATAAAGGTGCAAAAACTAAAATGACTAAATTAATGATGAAAAAAAATAAAGGTGCAAAAACTAAAATGACTAAATTAGTATTAAAAAAGAAAAAGAAAAAATAATACAAGGTAAATGGAATATCTATTAAAAAACATAATTTCAGCAATATCAATAATAATTAGTATTTCAGTACTAGCAAGTATTTTTATTAAGATTGGAATATTTAAACAGTTTATAGAGCAAAATCTTTCACAGTTAAAAAAAGAAAATAAAAAACAAGATGAACTACATCAACAAGACCATAATAATTTAGATAATAGAATTGATAATATAGACAAAAAAATTGAAGATAGAAGAAGGGCACACGATGAAGACATAAAAGAACTTAGAAAAGATATATCTAAAACAGAGATTTCACTTAGTAGTATAAATACTAATATAGATAATATTTTTAAGTCTATAAAAAGAGTAGAAGAAAATA
>Ga0307376_10001096_pt1 | contig 30485 bp, 31 predicted proteins | sample TR2MG_FD_202536 | JGI IMG/M metagenome (GOLD analysis project Ga0307376, IMG submission 202536) | Soil microbial communities from Risofladan, Vaasa, Finland - TR-2 | ecosystem: Environmental > Terrestrial > Soil > Coastal area > Acid sulfate soil | place: Finland: Risofladan, Vaasa | collected...
TGAGGCTGCAAGAGGCACAATGAGAGCACAGAACGGCAACCTACAGGGTATCAATAGTCCTATTAATGGACGTAGCCGTAATGTTGTTGCTTCTAACGGCGCAGAGCTTGATGCTATTGATGGAATCTTCGAAGATGGTTACGGTGAAGACGGTCCTGCAAATAGCTTCTAAGAATTAAGAACACTACCTATTGGTAGAACGTTCTCTATCTATAAAAGAAAGGGGGTGATTTTTTTTATGGGAATGGATATTCAACAGCTATCCTTCAAAGACGGAGAGATCCCTGTACGCCCTACGGTTAACCCCGCAGGTACCGGCGCAGATTCTCCCTGGTTTGGAGGTCAGCCTGCAACCATTGATGCTAATGGTCAGGCAATTCTTGCCAAGGATGGTTCTACAAGTAAATTCCTCGGATGCTTTAAAAATGCTTCCGTTGAAGATACTCAGAACGGTAACACTACCATCGTTCATGGTGCTTCGAAAGTTGTATTCTTCAATGGCTCTAACCAAATCGCAGATCTTGACGATTCTGGTTCTACAGTTGAAGGTGCACCTTACAACGATGCACTTACGTACACACCTGGTGAGTACTTGTACATTGATGCTAACGGTTTGTGGTCCAACGTTGTGTTGGGCCCTCCTCGTGGTATCATAACCAAAGCTCCTAATGCTCAGGACGGCAACATGGCCGCCTACATCTTTAGCGTAGCTTAATTCTAAATAGTGAGGGGGTGATTTTTTTGGATCCCAAATTGCAAAATGCACTAAAGGCTTTCGGTGATGCTTATGCTGGAAACAGCAGAGGCGGAACTATGGCAACTGCCAAAGCCCGACATGCAGCTAGACGTAAGGCACTGAACTTAGCCAATAAGCGTGAAGCAGCTCTTGCCCAGGCACTACAGACTGAAATGGGTATTAGACGCATCGCAGCTAACATGGCTAACCCGGTGAGATTTAAGTTGGATTACAAAGGTATCTTCCGCAAGTTTGTTATTGTTGAACAGATGCCCGATGGAGTTCCACTTATTTTTGATAAGGATCTTCCACAAGTTCCTGCCGTTAAGGTTGGTAAAGGTGGCAGTCCTAGAATGATTGAAATGCGTGGTAAGCGAGTAGAACTGGTTGCATTTGAAATCGCAGCCAGAGTAAAAGTTCCCTATGAGGAATTGTTTACTCGTCGTTACCGTGCATTAGACCGTGCAAAGGATCGCTTGGTCGAAGGTATCGAACTTCGCGAAGACTTGATCGGCTTTGGTCTAATTGAAACTGCATCGACATTGGTGAATACGCCAGTAATCACGGGTGGACCTTTTGACCGTGACTTGCTAGCAAAGATGTTCACACCAATTGAAAACAATCGTTTACCAGTTGCTTCGGTTCTTATGAGCCCATATGCAACGCAAGGTATTCGTAGACTTGACTTCCAGAATTTGGATCAGGTTGGTATGCAGGAAGTACGCGAAACCGGTTACCTTGGTAACTATTGGGGCGCCGACTTCTATGTATCTGATCAGATTCCTTCTGGAACAGCTTACACAATGGCGTCTCCTAAGTTCTTCGGATGGATGCCCATCCGTAAGGACACAGACATCATTCCTGCTGATGACCCTGACAATCTTCGTTTGGGCTTTGTAGGTTATGAGCTGCTTGCCATGACCATCTTTAATGCACTTGGTGCACAAAAAGGTGAATTCAACATTGCTGCTTAATCTTAATTGATTAGATAGTAATGGGTAAGTGACAATTGATGGTGATGAAGTAGAGGGGAAGCAATATTTCCCCTCTACTGATTCATCTTTTCTTAAACTATATGGAGTACAGTGTAATGGCCGAAATAATCTTAAAAGAGGGCGAGAATAAAGTCCTCACAAGAGACCGTGTTGAGAAGATTAGATTTATTCAGAATATAGCCAATGCTCAATTGATGCTGAAGGACCTCGGCGAAAAAGGTTCTACATTGGCACCTGATGAAATCGTAGATCTTAAGAAGCATTTTTCTAAGAAGCAAATTGGTGCATCACAACATCTTGACTGGGCAATCAAAACAAAGAAAGTTGTTGTTCTTGATTGGTCACAAGAAGATAATGGTGACATCAAACTTACCGGCGCTAAAGATCCTGCAAACAAATTTAAGCCACGTGGTGCAAACCTTCCTAAGAATGTTCCAGTTGAAGACACAAAAGAAAACGTTTTTGATGATGGACTTGATGATATCGAAGATAAAGAAGATCAAGAAGATCAGGAAACAAGGATTGGTGGAAAGAGAAAGCGTAACAAGAAAAGACGCCAAGATGAAGATGAAGAGGACGAAGATTAAGTTAATAGCTCCTGATATATCAGGAGCTATAGGCATATCAATTGATGGTGTGCCTATAAGTCCTGATATCAAACACAATATACTTTGGAGAATGTAGAAATGAAAAGAACTTTGCTATCTATATTCATGTTAATGGCACTAATGGTTATAGCAATTAATGCAAACGCAGTAGCTGCCCCAACGGGTCTTGCATCTCAAGATGTTATAAATACAACTGCAACATTAACATGGAACTCAGCAACTGACGCTGTAAAATATAATGTACTTCAGGATGCACTAAAGATTGGCAGCACGACAGGCCTTGTGATACAAGTCACAGGGCTTGTTCCTGGTGTGTCATATTCATTTACAGTTGAATCCGTTGACATTTTTGATAATACATCAGCTCCTTCCGGTGCATTGATTGTTGTTGGCAACCAAGACGGTGGTATTCCTGGCAACATTCAAAATGTTTATGTTGTTGGTGGGAACGTCACAACGACTGCTGGCGGCGGCGGTGGTGGTGGTGGTGATGCATCTGCTGCAAACCAGACTACACAGATTGGTATTGCTACAACATCTGATGCTTCGTTATCAAGTATTGATGGAAAGTTAGTTAATGGTAATGATATTGGCGATGTTACAATCAACAATGCATCTGGTGCAAGTGCTGTCAACATTCAGGACGGTGGTAATAGTATTACTGTTGATGGATCTGTGAGTGTTGCTTCAAGTGCTTTACCAACTGGTGCAGCTACATCTGTCTTGCAGACTACGGGTAATGCGTCCTTGGTATCTATTGATGGGAAGACACCAGCCCTGGGTGCTGCTACGGTAGCAGGATCATCCCCAGTAACCATGGCTTCTGATCAGCCTGCTATTCCTGTATCCGCTGCGTCACTACCACTACCTACTGGTGCGGCTACCTTCGCAGGCCAAGGCACAGGCAACGGTATCCTTTCGCTTATTGAATCAGACACTACTTCGATTGACGGTAAGCTTGGTTCCTTGGGTCAGAAGACTATGGCTGGATCGGCACCTGTGGTACTTGCCAGTGATCAGTCTGCTGTCCCTGTTTCTGCGTCTTCATTACCGCTTCCTACGGGTGCGGCTACAGCGGCCAATCAGACCACAGGGAACGGTTCACTTTCATCGATTGACGGTAAGCTTGGTTCCTTGGGTCAGAAGACTATGGCAGGTAGTCAGCCAGTTGCGATTGCCAGCAACCAAAGTGCTATTCCTGTGATAGCCATTTCGTCATCGTTGCCAGCAGGGGCAGCAACAGCTGTCAATCAAACAACAGCAAATACATCATTAGGAAATATTGATGACAAGATCCCTAGTGCTAGTAATACTGTTACTCAAAGAACGGTTATTACTGCTGCTACAACTGAGACCACAATACTTACCGCAGGTGGCTTAGGAGTATTCCATGATATCAGTATGATTTTTGTTTCTAACCCAGATGCAAACACGGATCTTAAGGTGACTTTTAGAGATGCAACTGCTGGATCCATAGTATGGGAGGGTGAGGCTGCTAGCGGTGGTGGTGGTTTTGTAATACCATTCCCTGTAGCTCTTCCTCAAACAACTGCAGATAACAATTGGACAGCTGAAATAGATTCAGGAGCATCTCCTGGCGTTATAATAAATGTTGTTGGCCATGTGAGGCAATAATGAAAAGTTTATTGGCTTTATTCTTATTGGTGTTGTCAGTTCCAATGAGTGCTTGGGTTACAGTTGATTCTACAACTACAACAAAGGGTGCTTTTACTACTGCAACAATACCACACACTGTTGCAGGCAATAATAAGATATTAAGTGTTAGTGTAAGTGTTGTTCCCAAGGATGGTCAAGAAGTACTTTCGGTAAAGTTTGGAAGTTCAAACCTGACAAGGAAGATTGTTGGTCAAGTTTCTGCAAGTGCAAGGCAAGAGATTTGGATTTTAAAGAACCCACCAACAGGAACAGACGATGTAGAAGTTTATTTGCTGCCATTAGGTAAGGCAATAATTTCAATTACATCATTTGCAGGTGTAGATCAAACTGAACCAATATACTTCAGCACATCGGGTATGGGTGCGGATGTTCAACAGCTTTCTGTCAAGGTAGATACTTTGGCAGGAAGCTCACTGATAGGGTATGGTATTGCAGTTGGTGATGCAAAAGCTGCCACTGTCATGGGGCAGACACAAGTCTGGGATGCCTTATATAATAACGATGACTTTAGAAGTGAGGGCATCTTAAGTCCAATGACATATACAGCCAAAATAACAGTGAGGAATACATTGAATAAAGCTTCTGATTGGGCTGTATGTATTCTTGGCTTAAAGGCTGCGGAGTAAATATGAATATAATAAAAGTAACGCTAACATTGTTTCTCCTTCTGGCTTCTTTAAGTGTATATGCTGCAGCACCTGTTGTGGAAACAACAACATCAACATTTGGTGATGCATCGTCATACACATTTGCTGCAACGGTGAACACCAGCTCCAATAGATTATTGGTGGTTTCAGTATCTGTAAGAGATAGCTCAGCTACTATCATTTCAGGTGTTACATATGATGGTGTTTCAATGATTGAGCAATCACAATTGAACCAAGGTGGTATTTCTACCATGGGTGTTTTTACTATGGTAGATCCCCCTCAAGGTACAGCAAATGTAGTTGTCACACTAGGCAGTACAGACAAAGCTTCAATAGGTGCAATAACATTTAGTGGAGTTGATTCTTTTGTAAATGGAACTCACAACACGGGGCAAGGTTCAAGCTTATCATCTAGCATCACAACAACACAAGCTGATTCTTTGATAATTGCGCTTGAAGCTCATGCAGATAATGTTTCATATACATTGGATGGTAACTATACCGCACAATGGGATGTTATAACAACAGGCAATCCTGGTGGAGGTAATGTTCGCAATGCTGGATCTACAAGGTCAGCGCCAACTGTGACAACTTATTCTATTGCATCGACAATCGGTGGAGTTGATAGCTGGCATTCAATGCAAATTGAATTAAAGGCACTTCAAACAACACCAACTTGGACTCCAACGTTTACAGCTACACCGACTTGGACTCCAACTATAACTCAGACATTCACACATTCACCTACACCTACTTGGACTCCAACTTGGAGCCCAACAATGTCTCCTACACCAACCTGGACACCGACTGCAACTCAGACATTTACACATTCACCAACTTGGACTCCAACGTTTACAGCTACACCGACTTGGACTCCAACTATAACTCAGACATTCACACATTCACCTACACCTACTTGGACTCCAACTGCAACTCCGACTTGGACTCCAACGTTTACAGAAACATTTACAGTTTCTCCTACTCCGACTTGGACTCCAACTATATCACCAACATTCACACCTGATATGAATACTGTGACGGTCACACCAACAATAACACCAACATTCACGCCTGGAAGTGAATCAGGCCCTTCATCAAATTCGTTACAGATGATGGGAGTGGGTAGAGGTGGACGTAGACTTTAAACTAAAGGTACATCATGACAATAGATGAAGCAGTTCCAAAAATGCTGACAGTTTTGCAAGTGTATGAAGGTGGTGGTGCAACTTGGGACTTTGATGGTGCAAGGCTTTCATTAGGCGCACTTCAGTGGAATATCAAAACCGGAACATTGCAACCAATCATTAGAAGGATGTTTGATTCTAATGATGTACTTATGCGTAATGTATTTGGAGAAAAGTTTGATGAACTAAAAGATATTATGCGTAGGCGCCCAACATCAGAGCAAATGGAGTGGGGAAAGAGCATTAACGATTATAGTAATCGGAAGTTAAAAGCACCCTGGGATTCAATGTTTAAATCATTGGTAGCATCTGCAGAGTGGAAAGCCATTGAGCCTGAGTTTGCAACAAAGTATGTTAACATTGCTCGCAATGATTGTAAGTGGAGTGGTGTTCATACATTAAGGTCATTAACTGCATTCTTTGATATGGCTGTTCAATCTGGTGGGATGGGAGCAACATTAAAGCTTGCAATGAGTGCTGCAAAACCTTTTCTTTCGAATATGGCAGACAGAGAAGGGAATGTAAGAAACACTGAAAGAAATAAAGCTTGGCTTATTGGGTGTGCAGGTGCAAGATCAGTTATGAGCTATCTTAGTAATCCTAAATTTGCAATGAATACATTCAAAAGGCGCTTAGGAATTATAGAAGGTGGTTATAACTGGCGTAAAGGTGAATTACCTCAAGTCAATGAGCAAGTAGACTTTGATGCAGCCAAATATGGTATAACAGACGAGCCCATAACGGACTTGTAATAGGAGGAAAGAATGTCGATTGTAGCATCTGATATTCAGTATTTTAAAAGTTCGCAAACAAATTCAGATGGTGGAACAATATCTGCAACACAGATTGTAGATGCCACTTTAAACAATTTGTTTCCAGATACAAATGGTGATCAGGCAGCAACTGGTAACATCACGTACAGAAAGATATTTGTAAAGAATAACCATGGATCATTAACATTACAAGTCCCATTGGTATTTATTCAAATGCAAGCTGATAGTGATGAAAGTATTTCAATTGCATTAGGGACACCTACAGACACTGATGGTTCTGCTCTTACATATTCAGTTCCTTTGGACAGAGCGCAGGGACTCACATTTGCTGATTTGGCTCCTGGCACTTCACAAGCAATATGGATACAAAGAACAACACCATCAAATGCTGTTGCATTTCCAAGTTCAACTGCCCAGATACAAGTTGAGGGAGATTCATTGTAATGCCAACAGTAGCTGCACCTCTAACAATTGAATGGAACTTATTAGTAAGAACCCAAAGCACACTCACAATAGAGTGGAATGTTAGAACTACTGTGGCTAATACTCTTACATTAGTATGGAATATTGTAGGAAGAATTGAGAGGCCTCTAACAATGAAATGGGATTTACTTAATACAGGAAGAACAACAACACCTCAGACTCCCTCATTGAAGAAGGTAGCTAATGCTCCATTTGCTCCATCTGTTAAAAAGATATTGAATAGAGGAAACCAATGAGTGCTTTAATACAATGGACATCACCTGATCAACTGCTGAATGATGCACTTATAAATCAGAGCCAGTTGTCGGAAATAACGAAGGTCAGAATTTATAAGTCAATGGACAGTGTCACTCCAGGTGCCCAGATAGAAGAGATTGACGCAAAAGATTCTGTCGGCCAATGGATAACTATCTATGAAGATCCAAATGGAACATCAACAGACTATTATCAAATATCTTTTTTGAATGCAAACAATCAAGAAAGCAGTAGAACATTATTGGCAACTGGTGGATTTTTATCCAGACAGCACGAGATGCTTGATGATGTAAGGTTTAGGTTGCATGACTTCAATCCTGAGCTTTATAGGCTTGATGTACAGCAGTATCAATGGTCAACAACTCAGTTATGGCGTTATTTGAATATGGGCTTAAACAAGTTCAATCAAACAGGTCCAATGCTTACAAATTGTACAATGGAAGCAGTTCCCGCAACTGAGCTGGTCAAAGATTGGGCAGTCTATTTTGCATTAAAAGCAAAAGGCATATTGGAGAATTTTAACAATTTCCAATATAGTGATGGTGTATCACTTACATGGAATAGGCACCAAGCATTGTTCCAGACATCAGATGGACAATATAACAACCTTGTAAAAGAAACTAGGGATTACAAGTTGGCATGGAGGCCAAGAGCTAGATTTATTGGAACTCAGAGATTGCCATTCAGAGTACTTCGCCCATTATCATTTCTTCCAAATATGAAAAATGTTTTTGGAATCTGATAAGCATAAATATAACTCACCATATGCAGGAAATTGCAATATGAGGAGCCTCCTTGAAGTACGGATTGGGAGAATACTTGATAGGCTATGTAGAGCTAGATCATACATTACATGGTCATACGAAGCTGAGCAATTCAAATTTAAAGGTACAAAGGGTGGAAGTAGAAGATACATTCCAGACTTTAGAGTTGTAGACAAAAAAGGAATAGCTTTTTATATCGAAGGTAAAGGCTATTTCAAACCCAATGACAAAAAGAAAATAGAAGCAATGAAGTTAAAAGGTTATGACATATACTTATTATATGCAAAAGACGTAACCAATTGGGAAGAAAGTTTAACGTTATCCAGAATAGAAGGATAAAAAGATGAGCCTAAGCGCATTTCCACCACAAATCGATGAATTTCCTACATTCATTGATGAAGGTTTAGAGATAGAAGAATCACTTATGATTCCGACAATCTCACCATTCTTTATAGTACTGCAGCAGATCCCAAAGGGTCCCAGCAGGAATGTCAATGGTGCAATTGAAGGAACAACTGTTTTCATTAATGGATACTACGAAGTCCAAGGGACACCTGAATATCCAGACCAATATAGTGTAGATTATAACACTGGGATGATAACCTTTCACCCAAACCAAGAGGGCACCACAGTCACAGTAAGTTATCAGACTGCAGGCAACTTGGTAAAAGCATATGATATAAACAAGATACAAGATGCTATTCTCAATATAGAGAATGCAATTTTAAATGAGCATCCTTCAGGCAATTTACTTCCTGGTATTGATGCAACATATGATATCGGCAGCCCATTGCTTCAGTGGAGGGATGGATACTTCTCAGGTAAGCTAACTGTTGTTGGTGGCATTGATCCTGAATACATTCAGCTGACACCTCAGCCTGATGCATCAAACATTCCAAACAACTCTATTTGGATAGATGCAGGAAATGGTAATGCATTCACATTAAAAGATAATCTTGGAAATGAGTCTGTAGTCACGCTTCCTTCTGGATCTTTCTTGCCTTTGGCTGGCGGGCAGATGGTTGGTGATGTTCAATATGATACAGGAAACTTCGGTGATCTTCTAGTAGCACAAGCAATCAATGGTGGAACAGGAAGATTGATGTTTGAAAACAACGCTACACCAGAAGGAATGAACTTCTTTGTACAAGGTTCATTATTAAGGATTGGAGGGTCGGGTGCTACTTGGGGTGGTGGAATCGATTTATCATCCTCTAGTGCAATACTAGCTATAGGCAGTGCAAATTCACCTGATGGCGTTAACTCAATGTACGCCGCATCGTCGAATCCAAGTCAGTCAATTTCCATGAATACAACTAATTCATGGCTACGAACAAACACAATGATAATGGGAATGGGCCCTAACCTAAATGTTACGGGTGCATTATCTGATTCTGACTATGGTAACCAGAACTTTGTAGTTAATATGGCTGGGTTGAGTGGAATCAAACCTAACATAATGTCAATGGGCGAAGACGCTGGCTGGTCTGTTGATTTATCAGGAGCTGCTGGCGGCCCTGTAAGAATGATATTGGAAGAAGGTGGGCCTGGAAATGGTAATGGATTCCTAGTTGACATGGGATTGTATAATGGTGTGCAAAATTCTTCTAAGTTACAATTTAACTATGAGGGATTCATTGCAGATTTGACTGGACTGTATGGCAGCACTGCAATACTGGAGTTTGGCTCCAATAACGGATTTGTTGCAGACCTTGGTGGAGCATATTCAGCTCCATTCTCTATGCGTATGGAGCCCACATCTGGATTCAATATAGACATGGGTGGCGTTTTCGGCGCAAATGGATACGGGATGAGTCTAGGCCCTAGCGGATTTGAAATCGATATGAGTGCATTTTCAGCTGCACCTGATGGATTTAAGTTCACAATGCAAGGTGCAACATTCACTCAAGACCTTGCTGCGTTTGCAACTGTGAGACCAGGTTTCCCTGTTCAGGCAAGATTCAATCCAGGCGGATTATTTGTAGACATTAGCGGAACATCACCTCTTGACACTAAGATGTTTCACAATCCTGGAAGCTTTCAAGTTGAGCTAGGTAATTTAGGTGGAACAACGCCTGACTTCTTAAGATTTAATCAAACTGGTTTAAGATATTTGGGTGACTCTATAGGGCCTAATTTCTTATTATCTTTTGAAAATCCTGCATTTTCTGGCACTCCTAATTCACAATCATTCAGAGTAGACATGTCTGACCTGAATGGAGGATTAGGATTCGATGTATCTGGAATGTGGGGATCAAGCTCTGAACTATCATATGATGATAGAGGGCTTGTATTTAGAAATGATGCATTTAATCAAGACTTAGAGATATCAACATCTGGTTTCGTATATCAGAACACAACGTTTGGTGATAGAATCAGTTCATATGTAGGGACAGTTCTATTGCAAGGTGGTGTTGGTTCAAACTTCAAAGAATTCAAGTTAGACTTCAATGGAATTGTTCTTGATAGTACTGCTTATGCAACTCCATATTTTGCTAAATACTTGAATACAGGTATAGAAGTAGAGTATAATTCACCGGGTGTTGGAAAATCCAACCATAAGCTCACATCAACAAATCAAACACTTGAATATACACATGCAACATTTGGAAGTCAGTTCATAAGACTTCAAGGAACTGACATAACTATAGATAATCAAGCTTGGGGCAATAAAGTGGTGCTTGGCACTGCTGCAATTGGGATCCAACTTGATAATGTAGCCAATGATGGTCAAATGTTTAAGGTTGTTGGTGGGATAATGGATATGGTCAGTACTGGTGCATTTAAGATGCCTGCGGGCTTAACAGCATCAAGACCTTTAGTTCCTGTCAATGGAATGCAGAGATACAACTCAACAACGTTGAGAACTGAAATATATGAGAATGGAGTTTGGACAAATCAAGTTAGAACACTTGGTGATCAGATGTTTGGATCACTCACATTCGACTTAACACCAAGCCCATATGCTGCGATTGAGGGCATTGGTGGAACTCAACCATTGCTATTAAGGAACAATGCAAGCCCTGCTGGGATAGAAATGTTTGCACAGGGTTCTCAACTTAGGGTCATGAATGATGGTTCTCCACTTATAAGTATGTCTGCATCAGGCAATACATTCTTATTTGGTGGAGCTGTAAACAAAGTAAGATTGACTCAAGCAGGAGGCGGAACATTAAATATAAATGATGTTATAGCCAATGGGATTCAGTTGAAAGCGAATGGTGGTGATGTTGAGATAATATCATCAACACCTGCAAAGTATGCAGTAGACAACACACTGTCAAGCCTGCTTATGCAATCTGCTAACACAAGTTCAAGAATAGAAGTCTTGACAAGTGGCTTGCTGCTTGAAGGTAATGGACCATCAATTGAATTAGATGGAATTGTTGGCTTCAGATACGAAGACAATTCTGGAACTCAAAGGCTGAGGCTTGCAAATGGTTCATCAATATTCCAGATGGACGTAGATGAAGCTATTGTTTCTGGAACAGCAATGATGAGAGTTGCAAGAGGGACGACAGCTGAAAGGCCTTCAGTTCCTGTTGGTGGAGACACTAGATTTAATATTGATACAGGTAAGGGTGAAATGTATGATGGCTCTGTTTGGAACAATCTTTGGTAATTTTTTTTATATAATGGAGGAAGAACAAAATGGCAATGTCTAAAACAATAACAACTAAAAGCGGAGCACCAGCAGGATACCATCGCATTGTACAGGTCATTGTGCAGAATGATGGTGAAAATTCAAAAGCTTTTGTTGGTGTTCAATCTTATTTTGATAAAGATGCTAGAGATGCAAACAAACCTGCAGTTGAAAATACACAGATACAAGTTACAGTCGACATGGCTGTAAACATCTCTGGAAAGTCTGCTGTTGGTGATATGTACACAAGACTATCAACTGAAGAAAATGATGCTAATGGAAATGCAAATCCCTTTAAGGATGCAACTCAGGATTAATCATGCCTCAAAAGTATGGAGACGGGAACTACGGCAAGGTAGTATTTGGAGGTTCAAAACCAGAACCTGAAAAAAGAATACCTCAACAAGAGTTCACTCCAGTTGAGCCTGATATTGCACCTCCAAGAGCCGCTGAAGAAATTGGTAGAAGGTTACATATGGCCAATGGAAGTTGGGGTCAACGTTGTATACTATACCAGCAGCAGAATGATGAGACAACTGTTACACGTGATGTAACATTCATTCCAGGTACAATTCCTTTTTCATCAATCATATGGGAAAGAGGAAACAAGAAACAAGCAACTCCAAATCACCCTAACATAAGAAAATTGATAGTAACTGTAGATGGTGCAGTAATGAGTCAAGTAAACGAACAGGCTGATTTGTTTGGTAGCTTTTCTTTCTATGCCAAAGAGGAGAATGACAAGTCAAAGGTGACATTGATATTCTCAGACAACTTTAATCCTAATAAGAAAGTTATTAAGGTTAAATATTATACAGTGTGCGTTTGTGTTGACTTAAATGCTGGACAATCTGCAGATCCTGATTGCCCGATATGTTTTGGACTGACTACTGAGAATGCTTATAAGAGATACTTCAATCCTAGGTACAAAGATGGATTGATTAGAATCAGAAAGCAACACTCATCTAGAGCACAAGCACTGGAGCAGCAAGGCTACACTGCAAAGAATCCACCTCAGTTCAGATCAGAAGCAACTCCTAGGATGTCTGATAAAGACATCATAGAGATTGTGGGTGGAGACTTTGAAGGTTTAAGGTTCTTTATAATAAATCATGAATTGCATTATCTTGGAGAGCAGGCAACATCTCAGACATTCAACACAGCTGAGATAACAAAGACTGATCCAATATACAAAGCAATCAGCTTGTTAAGCTCATGATTGCAGTAAAGATAACAATAGAACCTAGTAAGAATGTATTGAAGAAACTATCTGATAAAAACAGATGGAAGGAATTTGTACAAATCTTATTAGAGAACATGGGTAATGAAGGTATAAGAGAAATCAGGATGAGAGCGCAAGGTGCTTTTAAAAATCCATCCGGTAAGTATATAGCAAGTGTTCAAAAAGAAATAAACAATGGTGTCTTGAGAGTTTGGGCTAGTGTTCCATATGCAAAGTTACTTGAATATGGAGCACCTGAAAGGCCTATGACATGGCTTATAAAACCTTATCCAATATCTTTTACTTTAAAGAATGGCACTAAGATAACAAGATACGTCAAGAAAGAAAACATTGGCAATCCTGCTAATAACAAAAGTGGAAAGTCTTGGACTTACCCTGAAGTTGAAGGTAAGCTTATCTTTACAAAGTCATTCGAGGAAGTTGTTAGAATCGCACAAAATAAACTAAAGACTGACTTTGTAATTAAGATGGTAGGAGCGACATAATGTTTTTCGCCTTTGGATCACAAGTTGTATATGCAACAATGTCTGTTCTTCAAGATTCTTTTTCAAAGAATGTTTTTAATCCTGATTCTTTTACATGTGCACCAGCTGAAAAGAATCTATTAAAAGCGTTGCAATGGCAGAACAATCAAGAAGATAAAGACAAGCTTTTTATAACTGAGGAGGACCCGTTTGAGACTAGACGGTATCCCTCACTGTCTGTAACTGTTCAGAATGAAAGAGATAAGCCCACTGATTTAAATCAATACGGAGCACCTCTTATAGAGAAAGGGAGAGTTGTAGGCAAGAAACTGATTGGTGCATTTGAATTTGACATTGTAGTAAAATGCTCTAGTGAATCTACAGCACAAAGAAAGCTTTTATCTGATGCAACAATGGCAACATTGTTAATCAATAGAGAAAGATTTATAAAAGAATATGGTGTTGTAGTTCAGACATACAGACGAGGAGGTTATGGATCGACGGCCGACTTGCAAGGCGACAGAGACATATATTGGCAAGATATAACATTAGGTTGTTATGGTGAGTGGTCGTTTGACCTGAGAGATGATACATTGCAAAAGCTTGGAGGCTTTACACAATGTATTACTTTAGCTTCAAAACGTGTTGGAAATAACTTATCAATGAAATGGAGTATAGAAAACTTCTAATCTCTATTGGAGGAGAGCGTAATGGCAGGTTCTTTTGTATTCAGGGATCTCGGTGTTTTTGGAACAACAGTCATCAACACAGTCCCGACACAGCAAGGTGGAGTTTTACTCCCCGCAGTAATTGGATTTGGTAAAGATTGGTTTGATGTTGCAGCAGAACCTGTCGTCAGGCGGGCTGCTACACTATTTGACAATGCTGCTAACTCTATTACACGTAATTTAAATAGAGTTGGCAACTCAGCAACGTCTTCAGAATATGTTGTTGGTGTTGATGTTCAGATTGGAACAGGACCTAACGTTGGTGAAATACAATGGTTGGATAATTCTATAAATGACGTAACAGGAACTAGTATAGCAACATCTGCAACAGGTGGAGCAATACCTGATGGTCCTAACTTCTTCATTATCACAGCTGTAAATGGCAATGGTGAAACAAGTGAAGCAGGAGCTCTTCCTGCAGAAGTTAGCATCGTCACTGCAGGTGGTGGAGTAAGTACTATTACAATTAATTGGGGCTTCGTCAATGGAGCATCTGCATATAGGGTTTATCATTCAACAGTTGGTGGTGCAGGCAACTATGCTAATAGTTTCTTGGTTGAAACAGTTAATACTTCAATTACGTTTACGACAATTGCAGTTAATCCTGTAACGCCTCCTGTAGCAAGTACTGCTTTTAATAAGCCTGTGACTGGTGCAACTTATTTTGCAACATACGATTATTGGAAAGCAGCAAGTGATTATGCACCAAGGCTTGTAAGTAATTATAGTACAATCCAAACAAACTATGGTGGTGAAACATTAAACGTTGGAACATTTAATGCTCCTGTTTATGCTCAGAACCCTATAGGGCTAGCAGCATCACTTGCATTTGATAATGGTGCAACTGCAGTATATGTTGTTCAATTGAATAACATTACTCAGTCCAATCTAACTAATACATTGTCAGCTGCTTCTGGTGATGGTGAAATTAGAAATGCATACGTTGATGCACTTAAGTTATTGGAAGCAAAACAATGCTATTATGTTGTTGCATTGTCAACAGCATCTGATATTAGGCAAGTTGTTTTTGAGCATGTATCTAAAATGAGTGCGCCTGATAGAAGAATGGAACGTGAAATGTTCTATGGCTTCCCAACCGGAACGGCTGTTGGTGATCCTACTGCTGCAGGAACAATGCTTGGTATTGCTCAATCATATAATGCATTAGGTGGAACACAGGCAAAGAGAGTTGTCCTTGTTGCAAATCAGAATGGAACAAAGGATGTTAAGAATGATAATGGTTCTTCACAAACTTTATCTATCACTGGTGAATATTGGTGCGCTGCACTTGCAGGTAAACAATCTGGAATGGCAAGGATAACATTACCAATAAACAGAAAGCCAATCTTTGGTATTACAAACTTTGCACCATTCTCTGAAGAAGATAGACTTACACTTCAGGGACCAACTAATCTTGGCGCAACAGGCTGTGCTGTTGTTGATAAAGTTGGCGAGACAGTTGTTCGTGTAGGAAGAATGAGAACAACTGCTAGTGACTTTATTGAGAACACTGAACTTACAACTGTTCAACAGATTGATGTTATAATGGAAGATATGAGATCAGGACTTGAGCAGCAATACATAATTGATGGTGAAGCAATCATTGATGAGAATACTCCTATCTTGATTGAAAACAGTGTGAATGTAAGACTTAGAAGGAATGTAAATAGCAAACTTATTTCTAAGTATTTCCCTGAATTCACTGATGCAGAACAGGATGAAGATACTCCTACGCTGATCAAAGTATGCTATAAGATCAAACTTATATATCCATTGTTAAATGTAGAACTTGAACAAGTTGTAGCACTTTCATAATAAAGGAGAATAGAAAATGGCTAATCCGAATGTTGACCATATTGTATCACAGTCAACTAATATTTTTGCTGGTAGCAACCGTGTGGGTTCAGTTCAGTCATTGACTCCTAATGAAAGCCTGACCACACAGCTTATTAGAGAGCTTGATGCTGATGTTGCCGGTGAGATTATAGAAATTGCAATTGGTGTTCCTTCTTACACACTTGCAATGACTCAATTGAAGTTATATCAACAGACATTCTTTGCAGCACTTGGATATGTTGTTGCAAACATTGGTGAGATAACAGATCCGGTAGATATTCAATCTGCCTTTGTATCTGCTAAGACAGGTAACGTAGTTGCTAAGACATTCGTTGATTCTGTTCCTACAAGCTTGGGTGAGCCTGTTGCGATTGGTGGTATCCTTATCACATCGTCAGCTAACTTTGCAGTAAGAACAGTCGTTTAATTAAGGACAAAAAAGATGGCCAATCTAAAGACATTTGGAATACAAAAGACAAAAGTTACAGGAAGCAGATTAACAGATTTTATTTCCTTAGCAGCCGTCAGGGACGAGTTCACAGTAGCTGGTAAAAAGGTTATTATGCAAACTCTCCCTGGCGGAATACTAAGGAGGCTATCTGAAAGTGTTGATGGTTTTGATGTCTACACAAAAGATAGAGCACTAAAGATAGAAATACTTGCAAGATCTTTAAGAAGTATGGATGGCAATTCATTGATACCAGAAATGGAAGAAGGTACTAATGACTCAAGAGCTGAAATCATAAGGAAGATTATAAATGTAATTGATAGATGGGAGCAGCCCGTCATTGATATGTTTTATGAGAAGTACATTGAGCTACTGAAGGTCCAAAAAGAATTCATTGATGAATTAAAAAAAGGATAGCCTCTAAGGATAAACAAATTTATGCTGTATGGTTCTTTCTTAAGCATGAAAAGCCATTTCCTTGGGGGATATCTAGATCGTCAGATCTAGAATATTGGCAGCAAAGATATATCATGTATTGCTATAGTATGGACAACACAGATGAGAACAAGAACAAGAAAATGTTTTTAGATTATCTAGGTTCATATAAAGATCCTCAAAGGGCGACAGAGGAGATGAAGAAGACGCAGTCTGATGAGTCTGGAACATCAAAGATGTACACCAATGTTAATTATGACACTGCAAAGCCGCCACCAGTTAAGATGACGGCTGAACAGCAAGTTGAATTTGAAAAACAAATGAAGGTGAAGTTTGGTGGAATGGAAACATTGTCTGATGAGAACACAGCAGATGAAATTGATTTTGATTTTAATGAAGAACTAACTCCATTGGAACTTAAACAACTTAAGGTCTAAAAATGCCTGATGCAGATAAAATAAAACAAGAATTAGCAATTGAAGTTTCATTTGATGAGCAATCTGCAAATAAAGCTATACGAGGCATAGAAGAGCTTGGAGACAAAGTCGATGAGAAAGTTATAAAGCCAACTGAAAGTGCTGCAAAGAGTTCAAAAGACTTATCTACATTAATTGGAAATGATTTGTCTTCTGCAATTGGTAAGTTTACAGGCGCATTGGGTCCATTGGCTTCTATTGCAGGAGCTGCTGGGCCCATTGCAGCGTTGACAGCTGGGTTCATAATTGTTGATGGCACATTGGCAGACCTTGAAAAGACATCAATAAGGGTAACAAACCAGTTTAGCACATTGAATGGCAACTTAACAGATATTGTCACAACATTGAATAGGTTGTCTGATTTAGGGCTTAAAGAAGATTCAGCATTAGGTGTTTTGGACACATTATCAAGAAATGGTGCATTTACACAGTTGGATCAATTAAAGGGTGCAGCTGAAACGACTGCTGCATTATCTCAAAAAACTGGTATCAATCCAAATGAAATTGCACAAATGGTTTCACAGTTTGTCAAGGCAGGAATAATGAGCCCAACAAATACATTGGGGCCTGCATCTAACATGCTTGCTAATTTTGTTGAGAATGCAGCCAATTCGAATATGGCTCTGTCTGAATACACAAAGTCTGTTGTAGAACTTTGGAATAATACAAAGGGCTATAACATGACACTATCAAACACTGAAAGAATTGTTGATAACTTCTCAGAGGAATTGAGAAAAGGAATATTCTCATTATCTGAAATAGGAAATTTTGCAACAGGCAAACAAACATCACAACAAGCACAATTGTTCTTAGCACAGAAGATGGGGATTGAAGGCTCACCTTTAGAAATGCTTACAAAGATGCAAGAAGCTAGGGCGACACCTGAAGGTCAAAATCAAATAAGAAACATAATAAGAGAAATGACAAAAGAACTGTCAAGTAGTACAGGGGAACAATTACAGCTTGTTCAAAAGCTTTCTGGGATATTTGCTCCTGAGCTTGGTGTTGACAATCTTAGAAAATCAAGAAATATGATGGGAATGTCAGACCTGTCAACAGGCTCCAAAAGATCAAAAGATGAAGTAAAGGCGGAGAAAGACGCTCAGAAGTCAAGAATTGAAGAAGCAAAAGAAACAGCAGCGTTACTTAGAAATTCAAATGTTTTATTAGCCAATGTTGTAAAAGAAGCTGAGCTATCAAGATCATTATGGGAAGAAATGAAAGAGGGCACCAATAAGCTTTTAAGAAGTGGCTCTTTACTTTTTTCAGGTGAAGGATCAAGTAAAGAAGGCCCAAGGAAATTTCCAGGCTTTAATCCAAACCAAGTTGCAGAAGACAATCCAAAAATAGATATAGGTGAATTGGATTGGGAGAGCTTGCAACGCCTTCAAGACAAGAGCATACAAGATAGAGCAAAATTGATTCCTGATCAATCAAAATCTGTCAATGCTGGACTTGTTGAAGTGACAATACCTGGAGGTGCATCGGGGGGTTGGGGTGCTCAGAGGCCAATAACTATACCAATAACAATACAGCAACCTGGTCAAGCTCCTGTGCCATTAAAGACAATCAACACAAATGAGAATGAACTTACGAATAGTAACAATCTTATAACCCTTCCTTCACAAGGCGGAGGGTATTCGACGCCAGGAGGTAATTAATGGCTAGGCAACGAGTTGTATTTATCTCAGGTGTTGGAGAACTAATACCTGGGCAAGTATCATCATTGAAAGATGCAGGCACATATGTCAAGAACGGATTGGCTGGAATAGTTAGTGGAAACCCTGCAACAAAAACAAGCTTTGGTTCATTGATCAATCCTGGTGTGAATGCAGGCTCTCAATTATTAAAGAATAGTGGTGCATTAAAATCAGGATTAGGTGCATTGGGATTGCCTCAGAACGCAGGTAACTTTGTGTCATCAGCTGTTAACACAGGCGGATCATTTGTTCAATTGTTTTTAAATCCACAAAGGATAAAAGAAACAAAGAGAAAGATTATAACTGAAGTCCCAACTGCATCTGGATTTGCAAATTTGCATTGGGGAATGGCACTTGATAGAATAAGGTTTGAATTGATATCAAGGAATGAAAGAGGTAGTGAGACAAGTACAGCTGTTCAGAATACGGCAGACCTTGCTAAAGAAAATATGGACCAGCTTGAAAGATTCTTTGAAGTAAATAACTTCAATACAGGTTTGATATACAGAAATAAGATTTATGTTGGGCACTTTGAAGGTGAATTTGGAAGATCAAGAGATATCAGCATGCCGGGAATAGAAAAAGTTGACCTAATGTTTGTTGTAGACAAGAAACCTAGTGTATCATTGCCGGGATTGGGTGTGTTCAATATCAACCAAGTTCCCTTCTCAATTTAGGAATAACAATGGGAAAACTGTTTGATCAAATATCTGATATTAAAGCAAAGAACGCAGGGCCTCAGATAAACAACTATGTTAGAAACATATTTGCTGATGTGCAAAACTACGTTAGATACATTACACAGTTCCCAAAGTCAGTGCATATCGTACCGGATTTTTTTATTCAAGTGCACAAGCTTACTTACGATTATGGGGAGTTTGCAGCTGTACAGGAGTCTGGGTTAACAACTAATGATATTGTTGCCTCATCTGTACGAGACTTTGTATTTCAAGTAAACGATGTCAGAACTGTCAAAACAAGAATGTCCACAACTGGTGCTAGCGGCAGTGCGTCATTTACTTTGAATCAAAGACTGCTTGATCTTGATTACAATTTTATACAGGCAAAAAACAATTTAGGTGATTCACAATCTAATCCATTTGAAGTGTCTTGGGACTTTCCTGATTTGAAGATTGACAAAATGGATATCATTAAGATTTATGAAAGAAATAGATTTGATGATAACTATACTGTTATCTTTACTGGCTTTATAACTAGTGTGCAGAAAGTTGAATCACCAAGAGCAGATCTTCAATATAATTATGTTTGTGGTGATGTAACAACTGCATTGAAACTTTCAACACAGATAACATCGCCTTCATTGGTTCAGTTGATGCGTGATGGCCAATTGAATCCTGAGTTGAAGAAACAAATAATTTGGGATAGCCCATTTACAGCTGGTCAGAATGCAGATACATTGATAAAAAGACTTGTTGAAGATGCTTGGTTTATATATCCAGGCAATGGAAGAATACAAACAACAACAGAAGTTCCTAAAACTGATTTCACAAGAGTTGAAGTTGAAAATCCTCAAGCATTAGGAATTATGAACTTAGCTGTATTTCCAGACAACTTCACAAACATTAGAGCATATGCTAATGTTTTTGCCAACTTTAAAAGCTTATCATTCTTCCAATCAAGAGAAAAGAATAGAATGGACATGATAAGAGAGTTGGCTGAAGTTACAGGATTTGAATTCTATGCAACACAAGAAGGCAATCTTAATTATAGCATGCCAAGATATGATGTAGACATTGATGGATCGTATTATAGATTTAATCCAAAGGATCCATCAACAGTTGAACGTGCTGGATTTTATGATGTTACAGGCAAACTTGGAGTAGTGCCTGATATAAGCTACGAAAATGAAGCTGATATTTATACAATCAACCCCGAAGATCTTATTAGTTATGAAGATATTGATTCAATAGATAATGTCTTCACAAGAGTAGATGTAACACCGACAGACTTCACACAGGATTTTTTAAACTCAAAAAACTTCCTATTAAGCACGATTGGTGAGCAATTACATTTCAGCTATCCTGACTTTGATTTTAGCTCACCTAATGCATTCAATCCTAATGATGAGAAGTTTAAAGATCTTGTAAGATATGGAATGAAGTTCTTCAAGTCAAGTGCAAAGCCATTCCTTATAACAGACGAAGCGACAAAGGCTTATGCACAATTTTTATACAATAGATTGTGGGGTATGAGGATAACTGCAAGTTGTGTAATTCTTCCAAGGCCTGAATTGAAGCAAGGAAGGACTATAAGGATACCCTATAAAAACATAATTGCATATGCATCTTCAGTGTCACACACAGTCATAGCTAAAAAGACTGCAACAACGACACTGAATTTAACGTTTGTTAGATCAACTGATCTACCTGCACCACCACCTGAAGCAACAGGTGTTCCAACATCAAAATATAATCATACAAGCAGTGAAAGTTCTATAGAAGCTAAGTATGGCTTATTCACCCCTGCTGGGACATATGATTTTACTGATACAACTATTCCTAAGTAGGCATTATGGATTTATTTATCGGAGAAGACACAGTTGCTAAGTACAGAGATAACATTGCAACAGGAACAAGAATTGGAGTAATAACCGGTGTCAATTTGGATATTGAAGCTGATGATCCAGATCTAAATAGCTCAAGAGTCCATTATGCAACATTGGAAATTACAATGGTTGATCCACCTGGCCAACAGACTCAAATAAGAATACCGACTACATCATTTACAAAGACATCAGGAAGGTTTGACATTCCTGAACCTGATTCATTTGTTTTTTGCGTTCCATTAAGAAATGGAAGAGTTGTTGTATTCCACATGGGCTCTGCTGGTGACATTGATGTTGATAGAACAGTTGGTGATTTAGTTAGAAACAATGTTCTACCTCAAATGCAAGAAGGTGAGCATCATGTATGGACTGATAACAAAGTCTTTCAAATGGTTCGTAAGTGTAATAAGGTTGTAAAATCAACAATAGGTAAGGTTCTTGATTTTACAAAGAATGCAATACAATTTGACAATAAAGATTTGCATGCACAATTGGAGCATGAAAGCGGAACAAAGCTTTCATTGGATGAAGATGGTAATGTGATAATGGAATTACCAGCAAATATAAAGTTTTTTGTCAACCAAGCAGGGAGCACAGCAACTGATAATAATGCATTGGTAACAAAAGCGTTTCTTACAAGTTTTTATAATGATTTTGTTACAAAGTATCTTGCACATACGCACCCTGAAACTGGAGCAGTGACTGGGCCACCGACTCCTCCAGGCCCATCAATTGTTTCACCAACTTTGCCAGATACAGTTTCAACACCAGATATTAGAGCAAAAAACACTTAAGGTGATATATGCCAACACTTGGAATACAACAAAAGATAAATTGCGATCATGCGTTCTTATCTGAAGGATCAGTTACATCTGCAACGTTAACAACGATGACTGATACAAAAAAGAATTGGCCTATTAACATATGGGCAGGAAAGAGCCTTTTCATATTTAGTGGAAAGGGTGAAGGGCAGACTGTCAATATTGGTGGAAATACAAGAGATACATTGATTCTAACTGGCCAATGGATAACAACACCTGATGTAACATCACTGTATAGAGGACGATTAACTTCAAATAGAAGTTATTGCGCAAAGTGTAATGGAACAGACGTCTACAGAGATATATCTTTTACAGGCGGAAGAGTCAAATTAGTTTCAGGAATAACAAAACTTGCACAAGCTCTTGAAACAGCAGTCGAGACTCATAAAGGATCTTCAATCTTTAATCCTGAAATTGGCAGCGGTGTTGAAATGGTCCTTGATGGCGATATTGAAAATGGTGAAGAAGTTATTGCGTTTGTTGAAAAGAATGTTAATCTTGCAATTCAAGTATTGGCAAATTCTCAAAACAAGGGTGTTGATTCAATGTCATTCAGTCGTGATGAATTGTTTGGACAGCTTGTCAATTTGGAGATTGAAATACCAGAAACTCTTCCAACATTACTACACCTACATATTGAATCTGTTAGTGCATCGAATGACACGGTGCCTACAACAAACCCTCTTCTGATTAGGTAATAAAAGATGTCTATTGATCTTTCACAAATAAGAACATTTGATTCCATATTGGGAACAGAAGATGGAACAGGCAATGGGATGAGAGATTACATCTTAAGCCTGACACTTACAGCTGATGGCTTTGATGGTAGAACTGTTGATAGTACAGATCTTGAATTCTTGACACAAGCAATACTAGCACCAACAGCTAATGAGATTGCAAACCTTAATTTCATATTTGATTTTCTTACTAGAGCAGTTGGTGTCAATGCACTATTGGAAGTTGATCAAGACCCAGTGTATAAGGCAAACCTTGCATCTGCATTGTTTAGAACAGATGAACAAACTCAAGACCTTATTGATCTAATATTTAATAGGCATGGCGATAACTTGAATGTGCCTAGAAAAGAATCAACACAAGCTACTGGTGTTCAAACATTCTCTAGAACAACAGCTCCTCCCGGTGATATCCTAATTCCTGCAGGAACTAGAGTATCAACAACTGCTACATCAATTGTTCCTGCAGTTGCATATACAACAGTGAATGACGTCACAATGGTTGCAGCAACAGCGACACCAAGTCCAACAACTGGATTGTATGAAGTAGAAGTTCCAATAATAGCAGTTCAAGATGGTGATAGTGGAAACCAGGCTGCAGGTGCAATTAACATTATAGTTAGCGGTATCACTGGAATAAGTGCAACAACAAATAAGAATAAAGCACAAGGTGGTGAAGAAGCAGAAGCGAATGATGTTTATGTTGATAGAATAAATGCTGCTATTCCAGGTGCTGAACTGTCTACAGAGACAGGCATATTTAACGTTGCATTCTCTGTGCAGAATGTTTCAGATGTTGCAGTAATTGGAACAGGCAATCCATTGATGGTGCGTGATGGAGGTAATGGTGGAAAGGTTGATGTCTATCTTTTAAGCAACCTTAATGAAATACAACCTGTCACTGATGAAGTTCATGCATATTCAGGAGCTCAAAATGATTATGTAATGGACAACCAGCCTGTTGAGCCCAATCTTACACTTCACCCTATAACTGTTAAAGCATATTTGGCAGGAGTGTTCCAAGGGACTTTAGCATCACCTGCAGATTACAGCTTTGTAAAAGACAGGAGTGTAAATTATCAATGGTCATCACTTGCGTCTGATAAGATTACATTAACTCCAGCTGGGCACACTACAATAACTGGATTTGGTGGTGCAGATGAATTAAGAATAAGTTATACATATGATAGATTGATAGCTGAAGTCCAAGCAATATATGATGATCCAGATGGACATGATATCACAATGGATATACAAGTAAGAAAGTCAAAAAGTGCTACATTGAATATAGCATTGTCTGCAGAACTACTTCCTGGATTCACATTGGTTGATGTACAGAATGGAATAGCAACTGTTGTTGATGAGCTATTCTCAATTGGCAGTAGAATTCTTGGGCAGAAGGGATTACAATCTGTTATAACAGAAGTAATTCAAGCAAGTGCAGAAGACATAGGAATTGTTCAAGTCATTGAGCCAATGGTATTCGCATTGGCAGATGGTAACGATTCATTGGCACAGACATCAGCAGTCATTGATGGTAATGGCAATGCAAGTATTAATGCTGCTGAATTTTTACAGATTGGTACTATTACAGTATCTTCTATCTAAGGTTTAAACGATGGCCGTATCTGTTATAAGTGTTTTAACACTAAGCTGGAACTTAAGAGTTAGGCCAAGAAGCATCCTTGCAATGAATTGGGGCAAATGTGTAGAACAATTACATCTTGCTGCAATGGTACAGCAGAAGGATGGAACACTTGGCAACCTAAGATCAAGAAATCAATACAACATATTTTATAGAATGTATGAGGATGTTCTTAATAATGTATGTATGGAAGCCAATCAATCATTGCTAGGATTGTTTTTAGATTCTGCAAAGTTTGATCCATATGTTATTAGGAAATGGGCAACACTTTTAAACTTCCCATACAATGATAGCTTCACAGATGATCAATTTAGATTGCTATTGAAAGCATTAAAGGATATGTATCTAGGGAGATCATCGCCTGGGAACATGAAATCATCTTTACAAATAATGCTTAGGTTAGATAGCAACTTAGTTGAAGTCTATGAGTTTTGGAAAGATTCTGCACTAATGGGATTCTTTACAAACAGCTGGGCAAGAAGGAATGATGCAATTCTTGTTGTTTCAGGGACGACTACTTCAGCTAGCGGTGCATCTACATTAATTGATAATGTGAACCTTACAGCTTTTGCTGATGGTGATCTAATTGGCTTTGAAGTTATTATAACAAGTGGAGCTGCACTTGGCGAAATAAGAACAATCATTTCAAATGTTCAAGCAACAGGAACAGTAACAGTTGGCAATGCATGGGGTGTTGCACCTGGCATTGGTGATACATTTAACATTGCTGAATTAGGTTCACAAAGAAATAGTCTTGATGATCTTAGACCCAACCTTCAATTCTATAATGCATTTGGTCTTTCAAATTATGGATTTCAAGTATGGGTAACAGTCGATGATTACTTAAATGTGATTGGATTTATTGTTGAAGTTGTAAAGAGAATAAGACCTGCACACACAACATTCTCTATTGCATACATATATCATAAGAATGTTGCAGGATCATTAACAACAGCTCTTTTAAATCCTGCGACCAATCCTGTGTTTGTAGCAATAGGAACAGGTGATCCAACTTGGGATCCATATGATCCTCAACCTACAGGTGGTGAAGTTGCATTATATGCTGAGACATCTAGGAAGATTGGCTTGATCAATTTCCTAGATGCAAATGAAGATCCTACATTGGTACCTACAGATAGATTAGAGATATCTGGATTCTTTGAGCCTGGTATTTCTATATCACCTCGCATCATGGAAGTTGGATTGTTTGCAGAGGATGGTGTTACAATGCTTGACTATAGAGCATTTTCAGCAATCAATAAGAGTGCAGCTGATGCATTCATTAAAAAGTTTAGAAGAAAATACGATTCCATATAAGGAGTAACAAATGGGGATTCCTCAATCTAATACTGATCAGACGGGCATCAAAGCTCCATATACATATGGAGGTCAGGAGCACATTTCACAACCTGTTGTGATCGGTGAATTACCTGTTGTCGATGGTGAAGATTCAAAAGCTTGGAATGTTGGTAAATACGAAAGGGAAGAGCTTGTAAGAAACTTGTTTACTGATGGTGTATTCATTGGAGATGTTTGGGGTGATGCATCAAGTAAGGACTCATTCAAAGTTTCATGGCTTGCTAATGTTCTAACTGTTGAAGCTGGAAGGGCAACTGTTGGCAATAAACGAGTTGATCTTGGCTTAACAGGAACATATGATCAAGACTTCACTTCAGCATTGGCATTACCAGCTGGTGGCGATGAACATATAATCTATCTTGATATATTTGAAAGAAGTATTCCACAGAGTCCAGTGATATTTCCACCTGCAGGATTGGGAATGAATCTAAGTGTCTATGCTGACTTTAGTTCATTCAATCTTTCAGATAGTACTATAAAGTATGCGACTGGCACTATTCCTGCATCACTTCCTGCTCCAGCTGCCGGACATACATTCTTTGAATTAGGAAGAATAAATTCAGCGGGTGTCGTTACGGACACAAGGACGATTGCAGCATTAAAAATATTTAGTAAATCATCTTTAGCTGATGTAGTAGTAGACCCTGATGGGACTGTTGGTGTAGACTGCACTCATACTGATTTGAATCTTGCGTTATTGTATGTAATAAATAACTTAGGACCTGTGCAACCCTCAGACAGAGTAATCAGAGTTTACTTAACACCTGATTCATACACACTTCCAAACACACAATACAATCTACCTGTGAATGTTGTGATCTACAGTGACTTTAGTATAGGCGGAACAAACGTTGGTGCCAAGATAGACATGACATCGGGTGCAAGATTTGATTTGGCAGGCGGGTTATTTCAAATAAACAATGTTGCAATGGAAATTGCTACAAATGCAGCAATTTTATTTGAGACAAATCCAAATGGAATATTGAGATTAGTTGATTGCAAAATAACAAAAACAGGTACTCATAACACAGACGCAATATCACAAACTGCTTCATTTACACTTGATGCAATTAGATGCGATATTGAAGGAAGAGTCGTATGTAGTGTTGGTTCTACATTCTCGCATTGCACATTTGATTATGACTCAGCTGTTGCTGGCACGTTTGCGTTTCAAGGGAGCTTTGATAACTGCACAATAACGATGACAACATCAGGTGCAATACCCTCAAGTTCAACATTCCTGAATTGCACATTCGTATTCACAGCAATTGATGTTGTAGTCTTTATGAGTACAAAATTTTATTCTTGCGTATTCAGTGGACAAGATCTTTCACATTCAGGTGCTGGGAAAGTTCAATATCATTCTTGTGAATTTATTGGATCAGGTGCTACAAATACTTTTAATCTTGATCCTGGCTTTGCATCAGGTACAATTGAGATAAAAGGAATGGATGCAACAAACATTGATTTTATATTTGATGCAGCTGGTACATTTTATATCGATGGCCTTGTAGGTATCAATGTAACAACAATCTTAACATCAGGAACTAGCAGTCAGCTTGTTAATTTTTCAAATATATCATTAAGTGGAACTTCAGCTACATTCAGACTTCTTAATGGTGGCTCATCTGAGATCTTCGTGAATCAAGTGAGCCTTAATGGTACACTTGCTTCATTTGAGTACAATCCAGCAGTTGTCGGGTTAACTGCACAGTCAGTGTCAATAAGCAGTATCTTTACAAAAGTGAATCAATCACATATAACATTGATATTTCCAACAGATCTTGGAACAGATCCTGCGTCACTTGTTCCTGTAAGGCCATATAGCTTTAATAATCTTGTTTCACAGCATCCAAACACTGTATTCATTTGCGATGCGTCGGGTGCTGTTCCAGCAGTGGCTGAAAAGATTATATCACTAACAGGTTGTAATATAGGTAACATGGCTGTTTCAAATTCACATGGAGATAAGACACGCATACAAGTCTCAGGTTGTAATGCAAGATTTTCCCAATCAGCAACATCTGCTGTTGGGTCACCAGGAAGAATAGACTTTAGTGGTTGTAATTTTGGAAGCCCTGAGATTGGAGGAGGTCCAGGCTTTGGAGCAAATGGTACTGCCGGTGTCATAAATGTTCGAGTGAGATTTTCAGGGTGCACATTCTCCGTCAATACTTTCTCTGTAATAGACGTGGCGGGTGCAGCTGCTGCAGGTGCTCAACATAGGATTGAACTTGTGGGATGTAGAATACAAAATTATTCATCACAGTATGCTTTCGCTTCAGGTGCTGGAATAAATTGGGATGTTGTTTCATGCTTCATTACCGGAGCAGAGGGCGTAGCTTTGCTGGGCCTTGTGTTTGGTGGTGGTGCAGTAAATGCAAAAACAGCAATTGGTCCTGCATCTGCAAACAATGTTCAATACTAATTAGGAGATACATAATGGCTAAAGAATCAGAAACAATCAAAAAGATCCTATCAACGCTGGATGGAGTTAAGCTTATTTTTGACAAGCTTAAAGAGATTGCAAAAGATATTCCAATCATACTCGGTTCACTTGGATTTGGTGGTGCTGCAGTTGCAAACTTTATGGGTTGGGAGCTTCCTGGCATGTCAAAGAGTTCTGATGTGGCAACTGAAGAACTTGAAGCATATATTGAAGAAGAGGGCAGTGAGATAGATAACTTACCTCAGAGCTATGCTAAGAAAGGCTCATCAGATATGTACCAACAGCGAATGAATAGCTATCCTGAGCAATCAACTACAGCAACTGTGAAACAAGATAATTGGATTAATCCACATGTTCCTGATTCTGCTAGTGAATGGGGACTGCGCATAGGGATACAAGCAATCTTCTTAATAGCAATTGTTTTTGCTGTAATAAGATTTAATAAAAAGAAAAAGAAGACAAACGACAAATAAGGAGAAACAAATGAACGTGATGTTTGCTACAAACCGTAATGGTGAAGATGACAAGATAGCTCCAAAGAAGTATGGAATTAAATTCAATGATGATCATGTGCATGGATTAAGATTTGGTAAAGCATCAGGTTCATTAGAAGAGTTTAAAGATGAAAAGATGAATATTGAAACATACGTTGATAATGGTGATCTTGGAAGTGTACTGATGTTTAAAGAGATCAAAGAAAGCATGATCAATGAAAAGATTCCAACACTTGTCTTTATTCATGGATACAATACTACGTTTAATGAGTCAATAAGAATGGCTGCTCTTCTTAAAGATAATTTTGAGAAGGGTGGGAACCCTATGAACGTTGTAGTATTCAGCTGGCCCTCAAATGGTTCCAATCTTTATTGGGATTATTCTGCAGATAGACATGATGCTGAAGCGTCAGGTGTTGCATTTGCAAGAGCATTATTAAAGATGGCTAAATTCTTGAAGGAGGGTGAACCATGTGGTCAAGATTTATATCTTATGGCTCACTCAATGGGTAACTATTGCCTTAGGTTTACATTCCAAGAAATATACAAACAATTGAGAAGCAGACTTCCACAGCTGTTCAATAAAATGTTTCTTATTGCAGCTGATGAGGATGATAACGCTTTTGAACGTGAAGATAAGTTTTTACATTTATCAGACGCATGCCAAGAACTGTATATCTATTTCAATAAGCATGACAAAGCATTAATGGGATCAGATACTACAAAGGGAAACCCAGACAGACTCGGAGCTTGCGGTCCAAAGTATCCTTTGAATATTCCCAATAAAATCACGCTTATTGATATATCAAAAGTTAACTCAGATTTCCTTGGACACAATTATCTTGAAAACAATCCTAGAGTAGTGGCTGATTTGAATGCTGTGCTTTCTGGGAAATTAGGTCAAGATGATATTCCAGGAAGGGTGTATGATCAGCGTAAAAACAAGTTTAGGCTAGTGTAAAGAATCTCAGAGCGATCGGCCATCCGCGCTGAGTAAAGCCCTCTTATTCCGTCCGATGACATCGGGAATAAGGGGGCTTTTTTTATGTCTGTTTCTGTTCACATTACGTAAATAACTCGAGATCTTTTGGGTATAATAACTTTATAAGGGTACCATAATGACAGCACTCACACTCGAACGAGCAAATGGAAAATAAGATACTTAAAAGAATGGTGAAAATCGATGAAAAAACTGGAAGGCAGTTTATTGAATTAGGCGCATCGAAGCTCAAATCGTTTGATCCAAAAGAGGGTGGTTGCCCACTGAAATTCAGATTAAACACTATTGAAAAGATATCTAAGACTGGACAGAAAAACGAGTA
>Ga0307376_10001097_pt1 | contig 30481 bp, 11 predicted proteins | sample TR2MG_FD_202536 | JGI IMG/M metagenome (GOLD analysis project Ga0307376, IMG submission 202536) | Soil microbial communities from Risofladan, Vaasa, Finland - TR-2 | ecosystem: Environmental > Terrestrial > Soil > Coastal area > Acid sulfate soil | place: Finland: Risofladan, Vaasa | collected...
CTCAGGAGCGCGTGGGTCATCTCATTGGCTCTCATCTTGCTTGGTGGTCTACATCCCCCCATACCTGTGCGTGCGCAGGCACCCACGCCGCGATTCACCTCCCTCACCACTGAACAGGGCCTGTCCCATAACAGCGTGCGGTGCATCCTGCAAGACAGCCATGGATTCATGTGGTTTGGGACACAGAATGGGTTGAATAAGTACGACGGATATACCTTCACGATCTACCGGCATCGCCGTTCGGACCCCCATTCGTTATCGAGCAACGTGATCACTGCGCTCTACCAAGATCGCGTGGGCACATTGTGGATCGGCACGATTGCAGGGCTCGACAGCCTGGCGGGGGGCGCGGGGCGATTCGATCATTGTCCCGCGATCGGTGAGGAGGTGAGCGAGATCTACGAAGACGCCGCTGGCAACCTATGGATCGGGACAGAGGGAGCAGGGCTTTTCAGATACGACCGCGCAGCCGATCAGTTTACCCAATACTTGCATGACCCATCAGATCCTCACAGTTTGAGCAACGACAACGTGTCGTCCATTTACGAGGACGGTGCGGGAATTCTATGGGTGGGTACCACTCACGGTGGGCTGAACGCCTTTGACCCCGTCACCCGCACGTTTGCCCGCTACCAGCATACTGCGGCGGACCCACACAGTCTGAGTTATGATCGGGTAACGGCGATTTACCAAGATCGCTCCGGCGTTCTGTGGGTTGGAACAGGGGACGATTATGAAGTCGAGGTGGGCGGGCTGAATGCGTTTGATCGAAGCACCGGCCGGTTTACCCGCTACCTCCACGACCCACAAGACTACCACAGCCTGAGTCACAACGACGTCAAGGCAATCTACGAAGACCAGGCTGGCGCACTCTGGATTGGCACGGACGATGGCCTCGATGTCTTCGATCGCACGGCGAACACCTTCGTCCGCTATCATCACGACCCCCTGGATCCGTATAGCCTGGCCAATGGCCGCATCACCGCTATCTACGAGGACCACAATGGCACACTCTGGGTGGGGACCGATGCCAGGGGGCTCAGCAGATACGCGCGGGTCAAAGAAAAATTCATGCGCCTCCAACCTGACCCGCTCACTGCCAACGGCCTGAGTGGTTCAGTGATCGGCGCGCTCTACGAAGATCGCACCGGCGACCTTTGGATCGGCATTCACGGCGGGGGCCTGGATCGGTACGACCGCGCGACCAGCCAATTCACTCACTACTCGCATGACGCCGACGACCCCCACAGCCTGGGCCACGACCACGTCAAAGCGCTCTGTGAAGACCACGAGGGCGTACTGTGGGTGGGAACCAACCAGGGTCTGGACCGGTACGACCGTGCTACCGGCCAGTTTACACATTACATCCACGACCCTGGCGATCCCAGCAGTTTGGGCCGTGGCGCGGTTAAAGTCATTCTGGAGGACCATACCCACGCGCTCTGGATCGGCACGGAGGATCCGGGGAGCATAAACCGGTTCGATAGAACCACGAAGACCTTTACCCGTTATGAGCATGATCCGGCCGACCCAAACAGCTTCATTGACACGTATGGTGTGAGAGCAATCTATGAAGACCAGGCGGGGGATCTGTGGCTGGGCACATATAACGGCTTGGTCCATTTCGACCCCGACGCCGAGAGGTTCACTCAGTACCTGCACGATCCCGACGATCCTCACAGCCTCAGCCACAATTTCGTCTGGTCCATCTATGAAGATCCAGACAGGAACTTGTGGATTGGGACCACTGAAGGGCTCAACCGCCTTGACCAGGCTAGCGGGCAATTTGCCGTTTACACGATGGAAGACGGCCTGCCCAACGATGGCGTGATGTGCATACTGGGTGACCAACAGGGCAACCTGTGGCTAGGCACCGATGGTGGAGGTTTGTCCAGGTTCAACCGGTGGACGGAGACCTTTAAGAACTATGACGTGAGCGACGGCCTGGCCAGTAACGTGACGATGCTGGGAGTCTGTCACGGAGGCAGGAGTGGGGAGATGTTCTTCGGCACGCTCAATGGGGTGACCGCTTTCTATCCAGCCGACGTGAAAGACAACCCCTATGTCCCACCCATCGTCCTGACCGCGTTCAGAAAGTTTGACGAGACGGTCGAGTTTGATGCCCCTCTCGTGGAGGTCGAGGAGATCACGCTGTCCTATCGGGACAATTTCTTCGCCTTTGAGTTTGCGGCCCTGGACTATACCGACCCCGCCAGGAACCAGTACGCGTACCAACTGGAAGGCTTTGATAAAGAGTGGATCTACTGTGGCATGCGGCGGTATGCCAGCTACACGAACCTGCCGCCAGGCGCATACATTTTCCGCGTCAAGGGCACCAACAACGATGGGATCTGGAATGAGCAGGGGCGCGCGGTAAGAGTGATTATCACACCTCCGTTTTGGCAAACCTGGTGGTTCAGGGTTCTGGCAGGTGTCATTGCCCTGGCGGTCGTGTCTGCCGTGGCCGTGGTTCGGATGAGGTATGTCGCTGTCCTGCGCGAGAGCGAAGCGCGGTTCCGGGCATTGTTCGAGAATGCCCCACTCGGCGTGTTTGAGCTGGATATGACCTCGACCCCACCGCGCATCACCCGTGCCAACCGGCAGTCTGAGCGCGTCTACGGGTGGTCCACGGCAGAACTCACCAGGGCTTCGTTGGACAGCATCTTTCTCCCTGACGCGTGGCCAACCCTGGAGCGGACGATGTCTACCCTGAGCCCAGGAGAGACTTTTGCCATCGAGTCCACTGGTCTGCGCCAGGATGGAACGGCGTTTCCCATTCGCATCAGCGCTACAGGGGGGACGGGACACGATCTCAAACGAGCGATCGTGGCCATTGAGGACATTACAGCGGAGAAGCATCGCCGCTCCGAAGAGGAAGCCATCGCCGAGGAGCGCCAGCGCATCGCCCGCGAGATCCACGATGGCCTGGCCCAGGACCTGGCGGGGCTGCGTTTCAGGGTGAGACTGTGGCACAAGCTGGTTGACGATGACCCCGCTCAGATGCACGTCGAACTGGACGGCTTGCGGAACTTGTTGAGCGAAAAAATACGCGAGGTGCGGCGCTCCATTTTCGCCCTGCGACCGGTGGCGCTGGACAAGCTGGGCTTTTACCCTGCCCTCCGTCAATTCATCGGTGAATTCGGGGAACAGAATCAACTCTACATTGACCTCCGCATCACGGGGCCACCGGAGCGGCTGCCTGTTTTCCTGGAGCCTGTGCTGTTTCGCATCACTCAGGAGTCGCTAAACAACGTGGGCAAGCATACGCAGGCTCAGATGGTCTGGATCGCATTGGACCTGACGTCGCCGGATGTGGTAAGACTGAGAATCCGGGATGACGGCGAGGGTTTCGATCTGGCGCTTCTGGAGCAAGCCTCCCAACGCGGACATTTGGGGCTGAAACAAATGCGTGAGCGGGTAGAAAACCTGCAGGGCGTATTTGAGGTGCACAGTCAACTGGGAAGCGGGACGGAGATTCAGGTTATTCTGCCCCTGACCGGCGAACGCGAGGCATGATATGTCGTCCATCCGTGTGCTGATTGTAGATGACCATCGCATCGTGCGACAGGGTTTGCGTCACGTTTGTGAGTTGGCCGGCGGTCTCACGGTAGTCGGAGAGGCCCAGGATGGGCAAGAAGCAGTGAGACTGGCGCGGCAATTGCGGCCCGACGTCATTCTGATGGACATCAACATGCCCATATTGGACGGTGTGCAGGCGACTCGTCTCATCGTTGAAGCCGATCCCTCGGCACGGGTGATCGTTCTTACCATATACCGCCAAGATCATCACGTGTTTGAGGCGATCAAGGCTGGCGCGCGGGGCTACCTGCTCAAGGACATTGACGAACAGGATTTGATCGCCGCCATTCGGGCCGTCCACCAGGGGGATGCACTGATTAACCCCGGTCTGGCGGTCAGACTGTTGGACGAGTTCCGCCGCATCAGCCAAATGACGGACGAAATGGAAGACTCGGAGGGTCTGACTCAGGCGGAGATGGACGTGTTGCGCCTGGTCGCGCAGGGAGCTGACAATAGGGCGGTCGCACAGCAGCTCGCCCTGTCGGAACGGACTGTCGCCAACCGTCTCAGCAATATATACGAGAAACTGCACGTCAACAGCCGCACCCAGGCCACACTGGTTGCCCTGCGCCGGGGGTGGGCGACCTTGAGCGACGATACGTGATGCGTGAAATGTACTGCCAGTTGCGTACGGCGTGACGAAACACAAAACATAACGCAGTCATCATGCCCCCTTCAGGGCACCATGAAGTACGAAAACACCTCGACAAGTTGAGGACTCCGGAGTCCCAAACTTGTTCGGGGTATTTTCAGAGCAGAGAAAAAAGTACCTTGCGAGAGGGTACTTTTTTCTTTGCCCGTCGGTGAACTTTGTCCCTTGCCAATCAAGGCCAATCCATGAGACACTTGGGTGTGAGGCCAGGCGTGTTATCATGCGCGGCCATCTTGGCCTGCCTGGAGAAGACTGCGTGAATGGTCCCATCAGAGTGTTCATCGTAGATGCTGACGATTCATTTCGCCAGAGGCTGTGCACATTACTCGGAGGCACCGAGGGCGTCACGGTAGTGGGCGAGACGAAAGAGGGGCAACAAGCCATTGCCCTGATCCACGAGGCGCGCCCCGACGTCGTCCTGCTGGACATAGGCACGCAACACGCCAGCAACCTGCAGATTGTGACACAAATCTGCGAATTGCTTCCTCCCACCAAGGTTATCGTGCTGCACAACGAGGGCCAGGAGCAACTGGTGCTTGAGGCGTTCAGACAGGGTGCGCTGGGACACCTGATCAAAGAAAGAATCCAGCCGGCCAGGATCGTTGAGGCTGCCCGCGCGGTTAGCAGAGGGGAAGCGATCCTCAGCCCTGGCGTCGCCGGACGCATGTTGGATAAGGTCGTGCACGAACGGCGGCATAGAACCGACTGATTGTTGGGGGATTTGCAGGAGGTGAAACGATGGATAAGCGAATGGCAAGACTGTTCGTATTGGCCGCGCTCCTGGCGTTGCTGGTGCCGCCGGGGACTATGGGATCGCCGGAGGGCATCTCCCTGGCGTCGGGCCGACAGGCCCCGACGGAAGAGTGGGTGGTCAACAACACGTACGACGAAAGCGGCACGTGCACACCACAGTTCTGTTCGCTGCGCCAGGCCATCGCTGCCGCCAACAACCGCGTGCCCGACACTATCATCTTCGACATTCCCACGGATGATCCGGGTTACAGTCCGAGGACTGGCCAATGGACGATCCACCTCGGTTCCCCGCTGCCGGTCCTCAGCGGCTCCGACTCGCTGGCGATAGACGCGACGAGCCTGGGGTTGCCTGGCAATTGCCAGAGTTACGTCATCATTGATGCCACCGGCATCCCAAACGGCCTCGAGGTCACCGGCGCCAACAAGACGCTCAGCGGGTTGGTGCTCAAGAACGCGCAGGCCTATGGCCTCTACATCCACGACTCCAGCGCGCAGGACAATCAGTTGACGTGCAGTTACGTGGTGAGCAACGCGGTAGACGGCGTGCGCATCGCCAACGGCGCCAGCAGCAACTCTATCGGCTCCGCCAGCGCCAGCCTGCCCAACGTGATCGCCCTCAACGGCGAGGACGGGATCGAGATCACGGGCTCGGCCCACGATAACACGGCCGTCAATAACTACATCGGCACGAACGAGGCAGGCACGTCCGCCTGGGCCAACGGCGGCTACGGCGTGCGTATTAGCGGGGACGCGATGACCAATACCATCGGCCTGGCCGGCAGAGGCGGAGAGGGCAACCTCATCAGCGGCAACGCGCTGGGGGGCATCCTGATCAGCGGCAGCGGTACGCAGGGCAACGTCGTGCAGGGCAATACCATTGGAGCCAACGCCGCCGGAACCGCCACGCTGGGCAACCAGCAGGACGGTGTAGTCATCAGCAGCGCGCCCGACAATACCATCGGCCCGGGCAATCTGATCAGCGGCCACACGCGGGACGGCGTGCGGATCGAGGGCGGCCCGGCGATGAACAACGTGGTCAAAGGCAACCAGATCGGCACGGACGCGAGTGGAACCAGCCGGGTGAGTAACCAGAGGTTGGGCGTTCTGCTGCAATCCGAGGCACATCACAACACCATCGGCACGGCCACCGACGGCAACCTGATCAGCGGCAACGGCTACCAGGGAGACTACTCGCTGTACGGCGGCGTGGGTATCCTGGGGAGCAACTCCAATACGCTGTGCAACAACAGCATCGGCACAACGGCGGGCCGCAGTGGGAGCCTGCCCAACGCCGGACCTGGGGTGTGGCTGTCAGGCTATGCCCAAGAGAACAGTATCGGCCAGGGGCTGGCGCCAACGCAATCCAATTGCGCCAACACGGTCGCCTGGAACGAGGGGGACAGCGTCTACGTCTATGGCCAGGGCACAGTACACAACCCCATCGGCCGCAACTCAATCCACGACAACGGCGGGTTGGGGATCAATAACGAATCCGGCGGCAACGAGGAGTTGCCCCCACCCGACGTCTCGCGCTACTCCGTGTCGCCCGTCGGCGGCGTGGAGTTGGAGGCCACCGGTTGCCCCGGCTGCACCGTGCTGGTGTACTCGGACGACGGTGGCGAGGGGCGCACCTACGAGGGGTCCGGGACGGCCCACGCGACGACCGGCCGCTTCAGTTGGAGCGGCACTCCCACGGAGGCTGCCTTCACGCTGGTCAACACCGACGCGTACAGCAACACGTCCGAGTTCTCCGCCGCGCCGGCCCGGCTGCGGCTCTCGATTGACGACGCGCTGCCCCACGTCGTGGTCAACAAGGTGGCGGGTGACGCGGATTCACCGGCCAGCCAGACCATCGTCGAGGTGGTGGCCGAGGTCACCAGTTGGGACCCCAGCCTGAAGGACGACGTAGACGTGCTGGTGACCATTCCGGGGAACCTGTTTGGCAGCCCGGTGCGGGTCTTTGTGCGGGATCAGGCGGGCGACTCTGACGGGGTGACGACGGGCTGGACCAACGTGGGCAGCGGCACATATCGGGCAGACGACGTGGACCTCCTGCTGGCAGGGAGCATTTACCGGCGGCGGGTGGTCTTCCGCTTCCAAATCCCCAACGCCACGTCCCCCCAGAACGTCACCATCCAGGGCCAGATCCAGGTACCGGGCCGGGCCATACGCGAGCCGAACGACACGGCCACGGTGCGCATCGTCAAGCCGGGGAACCTGCAGGCCATCATCGTCGCCAACCGCCGGCTGCTGTACCAGAACTATACCGCCAACGACGTGACCACTCTGCTGAACCGGCTGTACACCGAGGCGCAAGGGCCGACAGCCAGCCACAGCCCGCCGGCAGCGATCTATTACGTGGATGCCTACAGCACCACGGTGCGCAACTGGAACAACACCACCGTGAGTTACGCCAGCGAGGCCGTGGCCAACACGGTGGCGGATGGGATTGACGACTTGATCGAGGACTGGCACGAGGACGCGACGCAATACGTCAACGTCCTCGGCTTCCAGTTCCCCATCGCCTGGCCCCGTTATCTGCTCATCGTGGGTGACGACGACAGCCTGCCCTTCTATCGCTACAACGACCCCTCCGATGACGAAGGTATTGACTTGTTTGACTGCGACGGGAACCCCGCCAATGGGAAGGAGCACGCCGGTTGGTGCGTGGACAGCAACGCCAACCCGGCCATCCGGGCCACGGATGCGGACTACTTGTTCACCGACAACCCCTACGCCGACGTGTGGGGCAACGACTGGCAGACGGGCGACGTCGAGCTGTGGGTGGGCCGCCTGCTGGGCGATAGTGCCGCCGACATGCGGAGCCTGCTGGACCAGGGGGTGAGCTGGAACAACGGCCAGCGGGGCAACGTGGTGATGGCCAGCGTGGACGGCTGGGAGCTGGGGCTGGAACCGCACGTGAGCGGTTCAGGCCACGTCGCCGATCTGTACGATGTGACCGCGCTCCTGCGGGGCAAGGGATTCCAGGTGCGCAACGACGACAATCCCACCAGCGAGGTGCGCACGATTGACGTGATGTCCCCCTTCGAGGGGGGGGACGCCAGTTGGAACACCAACTTCCGCAACGCCGCCAACAATGCCGGAGGGATGGACCTCTTCTTCATCGGCGGGCACAATAGCTACAACTCTGCCACCATCCCAGGCAACAACTTCACCCCTGCTGACACCTGCGCGGCCGCCACGTGCACCTACAACCGCTTCGACGACGATCATCCCATCGCCATGATCGTCGGTTGCCACGGCGGCCTGCCGGTGCCGAACGCCGGCGGGCTCGGCGGGGCAAACGACGACATGGTGTACGACCTGATCCACGAGGGGGCCAGCGCAACCATCGGGGCCACTGGGTTTAGCTACGGCTCGCCCAACGACCTGCACGTATGCACCTGGGGCGAGCGGCTGATGCAACGCTTCTTCGGCCAGTTGGTCAAACCGCCGGGAGGCAACTCGATGACCATCGGCAAGGCCATGGCGGAGGCCAAGCGGGACTATGTCTTTGGGCACGGCAGCAACAACGCGCTGGACCGCAAGACGGTGACCGAGTTCAACGTCTATGGAGTTCCCTGGACCTTTGTCTACTATCCGAGTCCCAGCACGACGGCCCTGGCGGCCGCTGAGACCGAGGAACGCGCCTTCACGATAGCCGATGGGCCGGTGGCGGCCGCTGCCAGCGCGGGCACCTACTCGCGCAACTTTACGGTGAACATCGCTGGCTACACCGCGGAGACCGAGACCCAGGGCGGTATCGTGTACAACCTCCTCTCTGTTCAGGGAGGTGAACTGGCCATCGCCGACGGTGCTCCCATCCTGCCCTACGTGCGAGCCTATACGCTGACCTTGCCCACCGGCAGCAGCGTGACCGACGTGCAGATCGTGGACGAGGCGCACTCGAGCGTCGGCCCCTACAACATCCCCATCGCCCAGGTCGAGCCATGGACCGAGGGAGGATTGACCTACACCACGACCACGGACATCGCATACCCGTACCCCACGGACCTGGTCCAGTGGCAGGCGACCAGCGGAGGAGTACTGTTCACCGTGTTCCCCATCCAGCACAACCCTACTACCAACGCGACCACCTTCTACAACCACCTCGAGGTGCAGGTGACCTACGAAGCGCCGTCCTCCATCGCCGTGACCGATTTCTCCACCGACAAGACGAGCTACCGGCCCGGCGACACGGTCCACACCAGCGCCACCGTCTGGAACGTGGGCAACGCGGATGTGACGCTCATCGCCACGCTGACCATCGAAGACACGTTGGGGGGGACGATGGGAAGCCAGTCCAGCGGGGCGTTCAGCGTGCCACCCGGTGGGTCCCACGGATTGGCGCTGGGCTGGACGGGTGCGTTGCCGAGCGGCTCCTACCAGGCTATAGTGACCGTTCGAAGCAACGACGTCGTCGTAGGTGGAGCCTCGGCGGGCTTCCAGGTCGTGGATGGCCGGATCACCGCGCTGACGGCTCCCGATGTGCTCGTGCCGGGCCAGGAAGCCAACTTCCAGGTGACCTTCGCCAACTATAGGACCGGCCAGGTCACTGCCGAAGTGGCACTGTCCGTCTACGACGACCAGGGGCTGCCGGTGGCGGACCTGCCGCATCAGACGATGCCCGTGGGACCGCACGCAGAAGGGACGGTAGGTTTCGCCTGGAATTCCGAGGGGGCCGCCAGCGGGAGTCACGCCGCCATCGCTACGGTGGCCGTGGGGAACCAGACCTATGGTCCTGCTCAAGAGAGTTTCCAGATCGCCAGCCGGACCTTTCTGCCCCTCGTGCTGAGGAACTAGCGCTAGCGCTGAGGAACTACCGTTAGCGCTGGGGCAGACAACGCTCAAAGAGTGTGGGTAACGCTCCAGGGACGACCTCAAGCATGGCGTCGTAAGACTATGGGAGGAGGACAACCATGAGCAACCGCATCGTAAGACTACTGGTACTGGCCACCACCCTGGCTCTGCTGATGCCGGCCCGCCCTCTGGTAACACCGGATGCAGCCCTGGCGTCGAGCGGGCGTGCACCGACGGATACCTGGGTGGTCAACAACACCTACGACGAAAGCGGCACGTGCACGCTGGGCTTCTGTTCGCTGCGCCAGGCTATCGCTGCTGCCAATAGCAGTGAAGGGGCCGACACGATCACGTTCGACATTCCCACCACCGACCCCCACTATAACCCGGCCACCGGCCAGTGGACGATCGCCCTGCAGTCCCCTCTGCCGGTGCTCAGCGACCTGGCCGGCACGACGATTAATGCCACGAGGTTCGGTTCCTGCTCCGCGTTCGTGATCATTGACGCCAGCAACGCCTCGTATGGCCTCGAGATCACGGCGACCCACAACGCCATCAGCGGGTTGGTGATCAGGAACGCACAGAATTCGGGCCTCTACATCCACGGCTCCAGTGCACAGAACAACCAATTGACGTGCAGTTACGTCGTGAGCAACACGGTGGACGGTGTGCAGATCGCGGGCGGCGCCATCAGCAACACGATCGGTTCTGCCACCGCTACTCTGCCGAACGTGATCTCCGCCAACGGCGGCGACGGGATTGACATCTCCGGCTCGTACCGTAACACGGTTGCCTACAACTATATCGGCACGGACGAGGACGGCAATTCGGCCTGGGGCAACGGGGGGTACGGCGTACGCATCTCTGGCGGCGCCATGACCAACACGATCGGCCTGGCCGGCACGGGGGGCCGCAACCTCATCAGCGGCAACGAACTGGGGGGCGTCTTGATCAGCGGCAGTACGACGCGGGACAACGTCGTGCAGAACAACTATGTCGGCGTCAACGCCCTGGGCAGCGCCGCCATCGCCAACCTGGACGCCGGGATCATGAACGACGGCGTGGTCATCAGCAGTGCGCCATACAACACGATCGGCCCGGACAACGTGATCAGCGGCCACCGGCGAGATGGGGTGCGTATCGAGGGCGGCACCGCCATGAACAACGTGATCAAGGGCAACACGATCGGCGCGAACGCCGCCGGGTTGGCCCGGGTGACCAACCGGAGGTTCGGCGTGTGGTTGCAGGGGGAGGCGCACCACAACACCATCGGCACGGCCGGGAGCGCCAACCTGATCAGCGGCAACGGCTACGACGGGGACTTTGCAGTCTACGGCGGGGTAGCGATGCTGGGCAGCAACTATAACACCCTGTGTGCCAACGCGATCGGTACGAACCGGCAGGGGGATGGGTTGCCCAACGGTGGGCCTGGCGTGCGGCTGACTGACTCCGCCCAGCATAATGCTATCGGACAAGGGACGGCGCAGAATTGCACCAACACTATCGCCTGGAACGAGGGCGACGGTATCTACGTCAATGGCCTCTACACGCTGTACAACACCATCGGGCGCAACTCGATCCACGACAACGAGGGCCTGGGGATCAACAACGAGTCGGGGGGCAACCGGGAACTCCTCCCACCTGAGATCACGAAATACAGCCACTCGCCCGTCGGCTACGCCACGCTGGAGGGCCGCACCTGCATCACCTGCACCGTGCAGGTCTACTCGGACAGCGGCGGCGAGGGACGCACCTATGAGGGGCAGGCGACGGTCACCAACGGCCACTTCAGTTGGCAGGGGGTCGTCTCGACCGGCTATGCGTTCACGCTGGTCGGCACCGACGCCAACAGCAACTCGTCCGAGTTCTCCGCCTCCCCGGTCAAAGTGAGCCTCTCCATTGACGACGCGCTGCCGCACGTGTTGGTCAACAAGTTGCCAGGGGACAGCGACGGGCCCGCCATCAGCACGACTGTCGAGTTCGCGGCCACCATCGTGAGTTATGACCCTTCACTACGCAAGAATCTGAACCTGGAACTGCGGCTTTCCGGCTGGATATGGGGCTCACCGACGCGCGTCTTTACCCGCACGCTTGCTGCGGACTACAACGGCACCCTGGCCAGTTGGAGCAGCCCATCGGCAGGTGTGTACCGGGTGCAAGGGGTGAACCTCCTGCCGGACTCGGACAACGCCACGAGTTGGTCGCAGCGCGTGGTCCTCCGCTTCGACATCCCTCCCGGCACTTCTCCGACGCCTGTCCTGGCAGTCGGGCTGATTACGGCCACGGCGCGCACGGTGAACCAGGGGGCGGACCTGGCTGCCCTGCAGGTGCTCAAACAGGCGGGCGAGATCATCATCACCAACCGCACGCGGCTCTATGCGCAGTACGACGCGACAGAGACGGCCACTTTCCTCCAGGACCTGTATGCCTTTGCGCAAGGGGCGCCGGCCAACTGGAGCCCGTCGTCGGTGATCTATTACGTGGACGCCTATTCGTCCACTCTGGCCTCCTGGACCAACACGACGGTGAGTTACGCCAGTGAAAGTGCCGCCAACGTGGCGGCGGGACGGGTGGAGGCGCTGCTCGAGGACTGGGTCGAGGATTCGCCGACGACTTATGTGAAGGTGTGTTCCAGTTCGTACGGCTGCCACAACAATCCCGTGGATGCGCCTTATCTGCTGATCGCGGGCGACGACAACATCATCCCCTTCTATCGCCGGCCGGACCCGACGGACACGGAAGCAGAGTACGTCTGCCCTGACTACTGCGCGCCCAACACGGTGCTGACGAACCTGCGCTACAACGACTACTTTTTCACCGACAACCTGTACGCGGACCTCTCCTGGGTATTCGACGAGTTTCCCTGGGACGAAGGGGGTGTGGAACTGGCCACCGGGCGGCTGGTTGGCTCGCGCGCCAGTCACATGTCCACCTTCCTGAAGGCCGGCCAATACGGGCCGTCTACGACGAACCCGGCCCAGGCCATCGTCATGTCGTGGCAGGGACGGGACACGGACGAGATCGCGGCCTATTTGGTCAATCACGGCTATGACGTGCTGAACGACACGGAATCTCCCGTCACAGTAGACAACGACGACTGGCGGGAATCGTATGTCCTGGCGATCTTGATGCAGGACCACTATCAGATCCTGCACCACAGCGACCATGCCAATGAAGGGGGATGGTCTACACCTGACGACGGCAACTCAGACACTGGGGACAGTATCGGGGTGGACGACCTGAATGGGACAGGCCAGGCCAACCGGATCGCTGCCGAGCACCCTATTTTTACCTCCAATGGCTGTCGCTCTACACTCCCGGACGCACTACCGAACCCCAATGCGAGCGGCAATTTCGTCGAGCAGACGATGGTGAACGCATTTGCGCACCTGGGGGCTTCGGCGGTGATGGGCTCGACGGCGATTTCATTCTCCGACCCTGACGACGACGATCTGTGCTGTGGCGAGGAGTTCGTGCGCGACTTTTGGTCGTGGGCTGCCCGTGCCCCCAGCAGTGGCACGCTGAACCTGGGGCACGCCTTGCGTTACAACAAGCGGTACTGGGACGGGCATTACTCGGTGGACGACGTAGAGGAAAAGACTGGCGGCGAGTTCACGCTGTTCGGCGTACCCTGGGTCACGGCTCCGTACCGTGGTACGTCATCCCCATCGCCGCTGCGGCCGGCCGAGAACGGCGCGCTCGCTGTGCCGCAGGCGATCGCCGCGCAGACGTACGTCGTCACGCGCACCTTCGACGCCTCTGGCTACACGATCAGCCACGTGGAGGACTATGACCTGGTGGAGGTGCCCGGAATGCCGCTGGCCCACGACTTTGGCGTGCCGCTGGTGCCGCTGGCCGAGGTCGAACTGCAACTGCCACTCGGAGCCACGCTGCTGGACGTACGGGTCACACAGGAGAACCCGGTCAATCTGGGCACGCTGAACATCCCAGCCAAAATACCGGCCGTGGACATCCCCGGCGGCGACCCCGGCGGCCTGACCCAGACGCACAATATCGGCGTCTATCCGCCGCAGTTGGCGGTCAGCCGCACCGTATCTATGGACGGCTACAGCCTGGCCCGCGTGTACGCCAGCCCGCTCTCCTACAATACCGATCCGGCCTCCCACCAGGCCACCCTCTACCGCAGCCTGACCATCCGCATCACCTACGACACTTCGGCCACGGTGGGCCTGCTGAGTTTCGCCGCCGATCCAAGTGACCTGGCGCCCGGCCAGCCTTTCTCGGCCAGGGCGACGCTGCTCAACGGCAGCGACGCGCCAGCCGCCGTGACCGGCACTCTCAGGCTGGTCAACAACCTAGGCCAGGTGGTGGGGGTGCAGGGGCTGGATCGCGTAGTTCCTCCCGGCGAACCGTTCCCACTGGAAGTGGGGTGGACTGCCCCGCTGACCGAGGGGGCCTACAACCTGTTCCTGGACCTGTGGCAGGCCGGGAGCCAGCAGGCAGTGGGCTGGCAGATGGTGAACGTGACCGGCGGGCGCATCACGGACCTGACGGTGCCCCAGGGGCTGAAAGTCGGCCAGGGGGCAGCCTTTGCGGTCGGTTTCGCCAACCGGCGCCCCACCCCGTTCGAGGGACAGGTCATGCTCTCGATCTACGGCGCCGGGGGGGCACTCGTGACGACGCTCTCGGCGCCCATCTCGGTGGGTGCTGGAGAGCAAGCCACGGTGAATCTATTCTGGGACACGGCCGGGATGCCAGCCGGGCAGTACGTGGCGGCGGCCACGGTGACGGGTGCGGGAGAAAGCGTCACTTACGGGGTGGTCCAGGAGAGTTTCAGCCTGCAAGGCCAGCAACAGCGGGTGTTCTTGCCACTGGTGTTGCGGAATTCCTAGCGATATTGCACAACTAGAGAAAGAAGCGACTAAAGTCGCCGCTGCGAACCCGGGTAATGATCAAAAAGGAGGGAAAAATGAACCACCTGTGGACGAAAACCATTATGGCTTTCATTCTGGCATTGGGCTGCGTGGGGAGTGCCTGTATGACGGCGACGCAGGCAAATGGCACACTTGTTTCGCTTTCTTTGTCGCCAGCCACCCCTGCGTCCTTAGCGCACGCGCCAGGTGCTGCCGCTTATTACGTCCGCCCCGATGGTGGTTCCGCCATCCAATGCACGGGCCGGGCGAACGCCCCCTACCCCGGCAGCGGGACGGGGCGCGCCTGTGCCTGGGACCACCCATTCCGGGCGTTGCCGCCGGATGGCACGCCGCGCATCGCGGGCGGCGATACGCTCATCATCGCCGCGGGTAGTTACCGGATGGGGCACGGTGCGCCGGGCACCGACAACTGCGAGTCCGACTACCCCTGGGATTGCCACATGCCACCCATCCCCAGCGGTCCCGACGCGGCGCACTCCACTCGCATAGTGGGAGCCGGGTGGGATGCCGGATGCCTGACCAAACCGCAACTGTGGGGAACCGAGCGGGCGAACTTGATTCTCAACCTCACTGACGTCAACAACGTCGAGATCGCCTGCCTGGAGATCACCGACCACTCCGGCTGTGTCGAATCTCACAGCGGGGGGTTGGCCTGCCAGCGCGACGAGTATCCCTACGGAGATTGGGCCGCCGAAGGCCTGTATGCCGAGGATTCTGCCAACGTCCATTTGCGAGACCTGAACATCCACGGACTGGCCGCGGCGGGGGTCCGCGCCGGCCGGCTCTCCAACTGGACCGTGGAGAATGTGCGCATTGCGGGCAACGGCTGGATCGGCTGGGAGGGAGACATTGACGGCAACGACTCGAACTCGGGCACCATGCTCTTCCGGCACTGGACGGTGGAGTGGAACGGCTGCGGCGAGACCTACCCCGGCGGCCAACCGACCGGCTGTTGGGGCCAGACGGCCGGTGGGTACGGCGATGGCGTCGGCACCGGTGCCACCGGAGGGGACTGGATCATCGAGGATTCGGCCTTTCTGCACAACACCTCCGACGGCCTGGACCTGCTCTACCACGAACTGGGTGGGCGCATCGTCATTGACCGCGTGCGGGCCGAGGGCAATGCCGGCAACCAGATCAAGGTCACCGGCCAGTCCACGATCACGAACAGCGTGCTGGTGGGGAACTGTGCCTTTTTTGAGGGAAAACCGTTCACCTACAACGTAGACCCTTGCCGGGCGCTCGGCAACACTTTGGAAGTCGTCTACACCGGAGGGGAACACGTCTCCATCGTGAATTCGACTTTCTACGGGCAGGGGGATGGGCTGGTTGGCGGGGGCCCGCGTGAAGGATATGGCTGCAATGGCACAGAAAGCCTGACGGGACGGAACAACATCTTCCTGGGAGATACAGACTATTTCGACCCGGGCGACGTCTCCTTTCTCTTCTACCAGGAGGGCTGCGCTGACCTCAAGCTGGATTCCGACTACAACATCGCCTACAACACGAAGAACATCGAGTGCGGCGTCAACGACACGTACGTGAATTCGCACTCCCACGACCTGTGCCAGGATCCAGAACTGTCAGGGCCGTTTACCGGAAATGCCTACGGCATGATGCCCAATCCGGGTAGCCCTGCCATTGACACGGGCAGCAACGCCGTTTGTCCATCCATTGACTATCTCAGCAACCCCCGGCCGGTGGACGGCGATGAGAACGGGAGCGTCGTGTGCGACCGGGGGGCATACGAGCGGTGGACCCCGCAGGCGTGGATCTATTTGCCGGCGGTGCTGAGACAATGAGGCGAAACGTGAACCGCAGGCTTCTCTATACATTGGTGTGGGCGATACCGCTGGTCCTGGCCGGTTTGTTGCTGGCGTGCGGGGTTTCTGCCAGCCGTCGGGGCGCTGGCGATTCCGGCCAAGACGACGCTTGCGCGTACTTGCCGTTAATCCTAGGTTCGCAGGGATCGCCCCAGGTGGCAGGGTGCGCCGTGTTCCCGGCCGACCACATCTGGAACGTGCCCATAGACGCCTTGCCCGTGGACGTTAACTCGGCCGCCTACGTCACCACCATCGGCGCCGGCGAGTACGTTCACGCCGACTTTGGCTCCGGCGAATGGCCACCCGGCTCCGGCGCGCCCATCGGCATCCCCTGCATGGACGTGCCGGGCAGCCAGCCGCAGGTGTCCATCACGTTCGACTACCACGACGAAAGCGATCCCGGCCCCTACCCGATCCCACCCGACGCGCCCATCGAGGGCGGCCCGGATAGCGACGGCGACCGGCACGTGCTGGTCGTAGATCGCGGCCACTGCATGCTGTACGAGCTATACGATGCCTTTCCGCAGCCCGACGGGAGTTGGCAGGCCGGCTCCGGCGCGATCTTTAACCTGAAGGGCTACGCACTGCGGCCGGCAGGGTGGACCTCGGCTGACGCAGCGGGGCTACCGATCCTGCCGGGGCTGGTGCGCTACGAGGAAGTGGCCGCAGGCGAGATCCAGCACGCGCTGCGCTTTACCGCGCCGCAGACCCGCCGGGCATACGTCTGGCCTGCACGTCACTATGCGTCGGACCTCACCGGGGCACAATACCCGCCCATGGGCCAGCGCTTTCGCCTGCGGGCCGACTTTGACGTTTCGGGGTTCTCATCGCCTGTACAGGTCATCCTGCGGGCGCTCAAGACGTACGGCATGATGCTGGCAGACAACGGGGCGGCATGGTACGTCTCCGGTGTGCCAGACGAGCGCTGGGACGACGACGCGCTGCACGAACTGCACCAGGTCCACGGTTCGGATTTCGAGGCGGTGGACGTGTCGTCGCTGATGGTGGACCCTGACTCGGGCCAGGTACGGAGCCCCTGACAGAAGACCGGCACAAACGAGGCAGAGGCAAAAGGTGTATCACAAACACGAGCATCCAGTGGCCTGTCGAATGCCTGGCGTGGCAGCCGGGCTGGGTCTTCCAGCGGTGATGATCACGGCCGTGATCATCAGCCTGCTGGGCCAGGGGGGCTGCTCTAGGTCGGATGCGGCTTCGCCGGCGCTCCCTGCGGGCGGGGCAGAGCTGCCCCTGCCTTCCAGCCAGGCCCGCCCTGGAGACGCGACCCGCCTGGCTACGTCCACGCCTGGCGACGGCGAGGAGAACCTGGCCTACCTGCCACTCGTCCTGACTGCTTCGCCATCGTCTACCCTGTCGGTAGTAGATGACTTTTTGTACCAACTCCAGGGCCTCGACCTGGCTGCCATCGGCCATACGGCCTATGACCTGGTAGTGATGGACTATGCTTCCGATGGGGGCGAGGCCGGTGAGTTCACTGCCGCCCAGATCGCCGCGCTCAAGCACAGCCCCGGCGGGGAGAAGATCGTGCTGGCCTACATGAGCATCGGCGAGGCGGAGGACTATCGTTTCTACTGGCAGGACGGTTGGGCGCCGGGAAACCCGCCCTGGCTGGACGTCGAAAACCCCGACTGGCCCGGCAACTACAAGGTCCATTACTGGGACCCGGCCTGGCAGGCGATCGTGTTCCGTTACACCGAGCGGCTGCTGGAGGCCGGGTTCGACGGCGCATACCTGGACATCGTGGACGCCTACGAGTACTATGCCGAGCAGGGATGGACCACGGCAGCCCAGGAGATGGCTGACCTGGTGGCCGCCATCCGCGCCTACGCCCGCGCCCGCGACCCCGATTTCTACGTCTTCCCGCAAAACGCAGCGGCACTGGCGGTGGAAGTGGCGGGTGAGTACACCCGTGAGCCGGGCTACCTGGACGACGTGGACGGCATCGGCCAGGAGGACGTGTATTACGGCTACGACGGCGACGACGTGATGACGCCACCGGCGGTGACTGCCGAACTGGAAGAGGTTCTCGACCTGTTCAAGAACACCGGCAAACTGGTGCTGACGGTGGACTATGCCACCACTCCGGCCCACGTAGACGACGCCTATGCTAAATCGCAGGCCCGAGGGTACGTCCCCTTCATCACCGTGCGTGGCCTGGACCAGTTGACGATCCACCCTGGCCACGAGCCGGATTGAACAAAGAGTGGAATAGGAGGTGAGTATGACATGAAGAGAAGGTTGGTGACACAAGGTTCGGATCTGCTGAGTGTCTACTTGACCGGTCACTGCATGGGGCAGTGACCATAGTAGGAAGGAGGATTACAACATGAAACGGCGAATCCAGGTATCCTGGCTTCACATGGTTTGGCTGGTAGTCGCTGTGCTGGCCGGGCTCGTGCTGACCTTATCGGTCACGTCGGCCATCGCACTGTCTGCCAGCCCGCATAGCCCCTCGAATGGCGTTGGCCATATCGAGGGCTGGGTCCGTGCACCGGATGGCACGACACCGGTGGACGCTGGATGGGTCCACATGCACGGCGAGATGGGCCAGCCCGAACGTGGCACGTGGATCGGGGCGGGTGGTTACTTCTCAATCACCGACCTGCTCCCCGGCCCCTACACCATCATCGCCCACCCGACCGATGATTCCCCCTTCGCCGCCTCAGTTCCGAGGCTCGTCGAGATCCTGAGCGGGCAGTGGGCCTCGCAGACCTTGCGCCTGACCGAGGTGCGCATCAGCGGTTGGGTGCGGGATAGCGTTAGCGGTGCCGGCATCGCGGGGGCGGCGGTCGTGGCCCACAACATCCCCTGGACGGTAGAGCGGTGGGCCACCACCAACGTCACCGGCGAGTTCAAGATCGGTGGCGTGGCAGACGGCGTGACCCACACGCTGGACCTCATCGCGCCCCCGGGGAGCGAGTACGTCCCGCTGGGGCCCTACGCGGTCGTGCCTCCCGCCACCGGCGTGGTGCTGGAAATGCACATCCCTCCGACCAGTGTGGTCGGCCTGGTCCACGACCCAGGCGGTGCGCCGGTGCCTGGGGCGGGGATCGTCGTCTTCCGCGACGATTTCTGGCTTGAGACGCAGGCCGACGGCCCGGGCAACTTTCTCTTCCGCGGCTTGCCTGCCGGCGAGTTCTGGATCCAGGCTGCCCCGCCCTGGGGGCCGGCCGGCCAGGGGCTGGCGGCCAGTACACCATTCACCATCTCCGTGAACCCGCCGACGGTGACGCCTGCGGGCGTGATTACGTTGCCGCGCGTGCACAAGACGCTGATCGGCCAGGTCGTCCTGAAAGGGACGGCCATCGGCGTGCCCAATGGCGTGGTACGGGCACACCGCCTCGATGAGCCGGGCTATGCCGACGGGCCGACCGGCCCCGACGGCCGGTTCAGGCTGAGCCTGCCCGGCGGCGAGTGGCACGTGGACGTGCAGCCACTCTCCCCGCCGGTGACGTGGGTCTTCCCCGGCCCACCCGCCTGGGTGGTCTTTACACAGAGCCTTACCACACCCGAAACAAAGACGGTGGCGCTGGAAGTGCTCCCCACCAACGCCCGGGTGACCGGGCGGGTCGTCTGCCCGGATGGCCTGCCCTGCAACGGTAGTCCGCCCTACGAAGGGGGCATCCTGCCGGGGGACATCTTGGTCGAACTGCGCAACGACGTCATCCGCAACAGCGCCCGGCTGGGACCGGACTACCGTTTCGAAATCCCGATCCCAGATGGCTGGTACGAACTCGCGGTCCACCTGAACCATCCGGGGCTGCAGGCACCTCCACCCTTCCCTGTCTACGTAGGGCCGAACCAGACCCTGGTGCTACCGGATGACATCCCGCTACTGCACAAAGACGCCCGCATCGTAGGCCGGGTGCACGACGAGTCCGGCCAGGGCATCCCTGGCGTGCTGGTCGTCGGCTGGCAGCCCGAAGGGTTCGCCTGGGGACAGGCCGAGACCGACCCCAACGGGGTCTACGAGATGCCCGTCATCGGCGGCGAATGGTTCATCGAGCCCCGGCCGGGACCCGAACGGCCCTACGTCTACCGCCAGCCTTTACGCCTGGTGCGGGTAGGGCCGGGCGGCACGATGGCCGGCGTGGACCTGGGGCTGACCTACGCGGGGGCGCGCATCGAGGGGATGGCCGTGGACGCCCACACGACCGACCCCCTGTGGGGGCTGGACGGCTGGGCCTGGGCCCGGCTCCTGCCATCGAACGAACTGTTCTCGGACGCACCGCTGCGGGACGGCGGCTTCAGGCTCAAGGCCCAGGGTGGCACACAGTACGAAGTCGGGCTGGACCTGCCGCCGCACGCCCCCTACGTGTCGGGTAGTACCGGCCCTGTGCCGGTGGCCCCGGCGGCGAGTGTGTTCATCAATGTGCCCCTGGAGCACAAGAATGCAGGGATCGAGGGCCACCTGGTCGAAGCAGGGACGACCAACCCGGCGATCGACGCCCACGGTGAAGTCTTCGGCGAGGATGGGCAGGGCCACCGGGTCGCCGCCAACGTGAACCCCGGCAGCGCCGGCTACTCGTTGGGCCTGATCTCCGGCACGTGGCACCTACGCGCCTGGGTAGACCCGCCCAGCGGCTACGTGGCGGTGCCGACCACGACGCTGGTGACCGTCCAGGCGAACCAGGTTATCGCCCCCGTCAACTTTAAGGTCTGGCCGATCCGTTCGCACATCAGCGGCCAGGTGCTGGAGCCTGACGGTACCACGCCGGTGCCGGAGGCCTTCGTGTTCGCCGAGGGGGATTCCCCCTTCGTCGGTCACTTTGAGGCCCACGTCTTGAGTGACCCGTCCGGCCACTTTGAACTGCTAGTGCCGGAAGGGGCCTACCTGGTGGGTGCCGGGCTGCCCGGCGACGAGTTGAAGAAAAGGGAATGGCTGAACCCACCGCCCACTGACGTCCCGTGGGTCTCGGCCGCCAGCCCGGCCGTGGGCCTGCAACTGCGCTTCCGCCAGTTGGACGGCGAGATCCGCGGCACGATCACCTTTGCCTCCGGCCTCGCCGTCACGCCGACCCACCCGGCCTACGTCTGGGGCTGGACCACTGCTGGCGAGTCGGCCGAGGTCACGGCTACCGTGGTTTCAGGTGCCGGCGCGTTTACCTACTCGCTGCGCGTCATCTCTGACACCGTGTGGCACGTGGGCGCGGTCTACGAAGACCCGGACAACGGCGTCTTCTACGAAAGCCCTGAGGCGGTAGTACCCGTCCTGCCACCCACCGGCCAGGCTGTGCAGAACCTGGTGCTGGGCGGCCCCCATACGCTACCCCAGCCCTTCATCGTCAGTTTCGACGCCAGCCAGATGCAGACCATCATCATGCCCGATGGCGTGGAACTCGTCATCCCACCTGGGGCGCTGGCCGTTTCCGGCACGGTCACGCTCTTCATCTTCCCCACCCAAGAGATGCGGCCGGAACCCGGGCACGAGATCGTCGGCACAGGCTACGCGATGTGGGCGGTGGATCAGAACGGGCAGCAGATCACCCAGTTCAACCAGAACGTGGAACTGACCTTCCACTACCCACCCGACCCGGATCTGGCCATGCTCGGCATCTCGGAGCATAGGCTGATCCCGGTCTACTACTCGACGCTGGCCGGGCAATGGATCCTGGCCGATAGTTACGTGGTGGATACGATCCACAACGAGATCACGCTGCGGATCAGCCACTTTACCAAGTTCGGCATCATGTCCACCAGCCTGGCTGAACACACCATCTACTTGCCGGTCGTCCTCAGGAACTTTGGCAGGTAAGCCGTATACCCCAAAGCCCTGGGCCACAACAGACTTCGGAAGTCTCGGAAGACTTCCGAAGTCTTATTTTTTGCAACACTGCTGTAACGCAAGTGAAACCCCAGTTTTTGATTTTTGAGCGAAAGTGGGGTATAGTCATGAGCGTGCGAAACGTGAGACAGGTGCTCCTGCAAGCCATCAGCGCGTACGTGCCTGGCTTCGTCGTGCGCCGGGTTGTTGCTGATCCATACTCCTCTCCCGCAGGGCGGGAGGGACGGATGGATGCCGCCTTTCTCTTTGCCGACGTCTCCGGCTTCACCGCCATGTCCGAAAGCCTGGCCCGCCTGGGCAGGGAGGGGGCCGAAGAACTGACGCGCATCCTCAACGCCTACTTCACCGCCATGATTGACCTGGTGCGGGCCCATGGCGGGCAGGTCGTCAAGTTCGGCGGTGACGCCATCACCTGCGCGTTTGTGAGTGGCCAGGAACCCGGTTTTTCAGAAAAAACCGGGTTTCTTTCGAACGTTCTGCGCGCCTGCACTTGCGCACTGGCGATGCAGGAAAAGGCTGCGGAGTTTCAGGCGGTAGAGACGAAGGGAGGGGTTTTCGCACTGCGCATGAAGATCGGCCTCAGCGCAGGCTCCGTATTGTCCCTGAGCGTAGGCGACTCACAGAAGGGGCTGGAATACGTGCTGGCCGGCCGCCCGCTTAACCGCATGGCACAGGCGGAGCGCCACGCCGCCACTGGCGAGGTGGTGATAGACAGTGAGTGTATCGCGGATGTCGGGGCGGACTGGGGAGCGCTGGGGATCGTTGTGGGCCAGGAGCGAGCGGGGTTCCTGTCGATGAAAGGACTGGAGCAACCGGCAGGAGAGGCGGAGGAAGATGAGGCCCACTGGATCGCGCTGAGCGAGGGGGAAACGGAACGGGCCATCGCGCAACTGGTGCCGTACCTGCCCCCCACGGTGTACGAGCGGATAGCGGAGGGGCAGCGGCAGTTCGTGGGAGAGCACCGTCAGATCGTCAGCCTGTTCGTCAACTTCCTGGGGCTGGATTACGACGCCGATCCGGAGGCCGGGCAAAAGTTGCAGCAGTACGTCACGGCCATGCAGGAGGTGATCCAGCGCTACGGAGGGCGGCTGAACCGGGTCGCCACCGGGGACAAGGGCAGCCTGTTGCACCTCATCTTCGGTGCACCGCTGGCGCACGAGGACAACGAAGAGCGCGCGGTGGGATGTGCGCTGGAGATGCAGTGCAGAACCCTGGGCCTGAGGGGCGAAACCGGCAGTTTGCCGTGGATCACCGATCAACGCATCGGCCTTGCCTCCGGCTACGCCTTCGCCGGGGACGTTGGCTCGGAGCGGCGGCGGGAGTACACGGTGATGGGGGACGTGGTGAACCTCTCGGCACGGCTGATGCAGGCCGCCAGGATGGAGGAAATCCTCATAGATCAGCATACCGCGCACCGGGTGGAGGCACAGTTCATCTTTGAAGAGTTGGCACCTATCCGTGTGAAGGGGAAGCGCGATCCTGTTGCTGTCTGCCGTGCAGTAGGAATACGGGAGGAGACGAAAACGTGGGATAGTGGGGAGGCGCGGGCCAGGCGCCGGGCGTCGCCCATCGTGGGACGGGAGCGGGAACTGGCCCAGATCGAAGAGATCGTCAGGCGGGCCGCGGCAGGGCACGGGCAACTGCTGGCCATTGCCGGTGAGGCTGGGGTCGGCAAGAGCCGCCTGCTCGAGGAACTGGTCGCGTTGGCTTCCCAGTGTGAGATGTACGGCCTGGGAGGAGATTGCCTCTCCTACGGCTCTCAATCGCCATATCTGCCCTGGATAGATCTCTTCACCTCGTTCTTTGGCCTGGGCGCCGGGGAAGCGACGAGTTACGATGAAAGGGTGCGCAGGATCGAACAGAGGATGGTAGAAGCCGCACCTGTGCTCAGGGATTGGGTGCCGCTGATGGGGCAACTGCTGGGGTTGCCGGTGCCGGACAATGAGTTGACCGCCTCACTGGATGCACAACTGCGGAAGCAGCGCATATTCGACCTCATGTTGGCGCTGTTGCGGCACCAGGCGCAACTTGTGCCGCTTCTCCTGATCGTGCTCGAAGACGTGCACTGGATTGACTCGATTTCACTCGACATGCTGAATTATGTGGCCCGCAACGTCGCCGACTACCGCATCCTGCTCGTGGCGCTCCACCGGCCGACCATCGAGTTGGCCGAATGGAAGCGGTACGACTATTACAACCGCATCGAGTTGACGGACCTCCCGGCAGAGGATGCCCTGAGACTGGTAAAACTCAAACTGGGCATGGCTAAAGTACCAGCGCTGTTGCGAGAACGGGTATTGCGGGACGAAACACGGGTCAACCCCTTCTTCGTGGAGGAAATGCTCAACTCGCTGGTGGACCGGGGGTACCTGGTGCCAAAAGAGAAAGGCACGGGATACGATCTGGTTGGAGACTTGTCGGAGGTGGACGTTCCAGACAGCATCCAGGCATTGGTGATGAGCCGCATTGACCGGCTGGACGAGAGCAGCAAGTTGACGGTGAAGGTGGCCTCGGTCATCGGCAGGGCATTCAAGTACGGGACGTTGCGTGGGATCTATCCGGTCGAGATCGCGCCGGAAAAACTGCGGGACAACCTGGACCGGCTGAGCAGGTTGGACCTGACAGCGTTGGACAGGCCGGCCCCGGAGTGGGAGTACATCTTCAAGCACATCATCACCCAGGAGGTGGCCTACGAGAGCCTCCTGTTTGCCCATCGGCGCGAGTTGCATCACCGCGTGGGGGAGTACCTGGAGCGCACATACGCCGACAGGCTGGAGGAGTATTATGAACTCCTGGCCCACCACTATTCCCACAGCGGCGACCAGGAGAAGAGTTGGGACTATTTGACCAGGGCGGGGGACAAGGCCAGGGCCAGGTACGCCAACGAGGCAGCCATCGCCTACTATCGTCAGGCTTTATCCCTGAGCGTTCATAGCGCAGACGTGTATCGCGTCTACGAATCGCTGGGGGACGTGCACCGGCTCATCGGGCAATACGAGAGCGCGCTGGCAGCGTATCGGGAGGCGCTCGATCATCGTCCTCCCACTCCCACCCAGGTTGCCGATCTACAGCGCAAAATTGCCAAGACGTGGGAACTGCAGGGGCACTATGACGAGGCCATGCACAATCTGGACCTGGCCCGAACCGCGCTCGGCGATGCACGGCAGACGCCGGAGATGGCCCGCATCGTCGGCGATATGGGGTGGGTCGCCTTGCAGCGTGGAGACCACGAGGAAGCGCTCCGGCTGTGTGCCGCAGGGCTGGAGGTCGGCGAGCATTTGCCCAACGACGAAAAGAGCCGCCAGGTCCGGGCTGCTCTACAACACACACTGGGCTCGATATACCTGCGTATGGGCGATTACCCGCGGGCCATCGCGCATTTCCAGACGTGCCTTGAGACGCGAGAAAGCGCCGGGGATCTCTATGGCGTGAGCCGGACGTACAACAACCTGGCGGCTGTGTACTGGGGCCAGAGCGATTACGAGCGGGCGGCCCGGTACATCCAGAAGAGCCTGGCGCTTAGCCAGAAAATCGGCGATACGTACGGCGCGGCGATGGGATACAACAACCTGGGAGCCGTGACCTACACGCTAGGCGATTGTCCTCGCGCCATCGAGTATTACGAGCGGAGCCTGAAGATCAGGAGGGAAATCGGGGACTGGCAAGGGATTGCCGACGTGTACAACAACCTGGGGGAAGTCCATCACCGTTTGGGGAATCGCCAGCCGGCCCTGCACTATCTCCAGGAGGCCATCAGGCTGTTCACGGAAATCGGCGACAAGGCGACGCTGGTGGATGCGTACAAGTTGCTCGCCGAAGTCGAGTTGGAATCCGGCGACGCCAGCGAGGCCCTCAAGTACTGCGAACTCTCCTTGAGCCTGGCCCACGAGATTGGCAGCCCGGAGTATGAGGGGATCGCCCATCGGGTGTTGGGCCAGGTTTACCGCGCCGTCGCAAGGTCCGAGGAGGCCAGGCAGCACCTGCAGACCAGCGTCGAGATGCTGGCGTTGACAGGCAATAAACTGGAACTGGGGAAAAGCACCTGCGAACTCGGGCTCACACTCTCGGCACTGGGTCTGAAGGAAGGACGGGAACGGTTGCAGGAGGCGATCCGGATATTTGAAGGATTGGGGGTAGACGTGGAACTGGAGAAAGCACGAGCAGCGCTGGCCAACGTGTAGATTGGCAGAGGAGTCGCTATGGCCCCGACCGCAATCGGCATCATCCTGTTGGCCGGCCTGATCATTTTCAGCGGGCACTTCGTCAAAGGCGTCTCCGGCTTTGGCAGTGCGCTGTTCTCCGTTCCGCTCTTGATGCTCATCCTCGACATCAAGTTCGTCACGCCGGTCTTTCTGGTCTTTGACCTGACGTCTGGCGCGATCCTGGTGGCATCCAACTGGCGTTCCATCCATCGCCGGCTGCTGTTCCTCTTGCTGTGTGGGCTACTGGTGGGGACCGCCATCGGTACGTGGATGCTGCTCTCCTTCAGCCACGACGTGCTCAAGCGTGTCCTAGGAGTACTGGTGGCCGGTTGGGCATTGACGATGCTGATCCGCAGACAACGCCCGACCGCTCCTGCGATACACGCCCACAGGATGACCTACATAGCGCCGCTCAGCGGCTTCCTGGGCGGAGCGCTGGGCGCGATGTTCAGCGTCAACGGGCCGCCGATCATCATTTACCTATCGCACGTGCTGGAGGAAAAGCAGGCCTTCCGCGCCACGCTGTACGGCATCTTTTTCGCCGATGCCTGCTACAAGCTGGTGCTCTTCAGCGCCAACGGGCTGCTCACCGGGCAGGTGCTGGGGTTTGCGCTGCTGATGGCCCCGTTCCTGGTGGCCGGCACCTTGGCCGGGGCGTGGCTGCAGAAGTACATTGACCAGGCGCTGTTCAGGAAGGTCGTGGCGGGGATCCTGGTGGTCACTGGAGTGACGTTGCTGATCTGATCATTACAGGATCAGGGAGCGGGGAGAACACATGATTCGGCCGGTGGGTACACCGGTAGGATTGACGGATCAGAGAGCGCGGAGCAGAGAGCAGGGGTGCGATGCTGTCGCCCTGGTGAATCACAGGAGCGCCATAAGCCCTGCTAACACAGCCAGCATGACCGTGGCACAGGTCTGGGGGATGCCGAGCACGGGCACGAAGAGGGCGGCGCCCAGAAGCGCGCCCAGGCAGCCCCCTGCCAGGTCGGCCCCGTAGAGGAGGCCCGCCGTGCGGCCAGCCCCACCCTCCCCCTGCCCCCCCCTGGGAGGGGGGGGAGTGGGATGGGCATCGCCTACCCCCTGCTCCTCCCCGCGCGAGAGGTAAACGGGGCAGGCCCCACCCTCCCCCTGCCCCCCCCTGGGAGGGGGGGGAGTGAGTTGTTCTCTCCCCTCCCTCTTAGGGAGGGGAAGGGGGAGGGTGAGCGCCACGGCCAGCGGGAAGGCCGCCCCCGTGAGCGCGCCCGCCACCAGCGCCAGCAGCGGGAAGACGAAGGCCGGAACGAGAATCGGCAGCCGCAGGACGAGCGGCAAGATGCCGCTGTAGACAGCCACGCTGGCCAGCACACCGATCAAGGCCCGCCTGACCCTCCTGCTATCCCTTCTCGTGGGACAGGCTGGGTGCGGAGAACACAGATCGGCAGGATTCGCGGATCGGACCCCTTCCCTGTCCCCCCTGGTAGGGGGAACCTCTTCTTCGTCCCCCCTTGTAGGGGGAACCTCTTCTTCGTCCCCCCTCCTAGGGGGAACCCCTTCTTCATCCTCCCTCCTAGGGGGGACGGAGGGGGGTGATAGCAGCCGGTTGCCGGCCGCGCCGCCCAGTGCCAGGCCCGCCATCAACGCCGTGACGATCAGGCTGACGCGGGCGTAGAGCGTGCCGTGCAGCACCTGGAAGGCGAACAAGAGCACCACTTCCAGCATCATGTTCGCCAGGCCGGCGGTGGCGACGGCGAAGGGAACAGCCCCGCCGCGCCGCCAGCGCACCAGCCCCACGGCCAGCACCAGCGGCACCGCCACCCACCACAAATTGACCAGGCTGGCGCGCTCGAAGGCCCCTCGCAGGTCAGGATAGAAGCGCGAAAGCCACAGCACCAGGTCGTAGTAGTAGCAGATGGGGGCCAGGTCCCGGTTGAGCCGTACACCCGCCGTGGCCGCCAACTGGGACTGCACCTCCGCGAAGCGGCCGGTGGTGAAGACGTACTCGATATACTCGGGCGTCATCCAGCGCGTCTCAAGGCCGCGCCCGGCCAGGCGGGCCGCCAGCACCGCCGGGTCGGTCTCCAGCGGCACCTCGGAGGCCAGGTAAAAGTTGTGCTCGCCGGGGAGCACCACCACCTGCGGGAAGACGTCGCGCAGCGTCCAGTAGACGCTGCCGTTGCGTCGCGCCAGTTCTGGGCTCCAATAGTTCTCCGCGGAAGGCAACCCCAGGGCGAAGAGGCCACCGGGATTGAGGACTGCGCGCACCTCGGCAAAGAACTCGCGCGTGTAGAAACGGTTGAGCGCGCCGGTAGCAGGTTCGGGCAGGTCAAGAATTACGACGTCGAAGGTGCGGCGGGCGCTCTTCACGTACAGCCGGCCATCGGCGAAGACCAGCGTGACGCGCGGGTCGTCCAGGACAGCGGCATCCTGCGGCGGGAGGTGGGCCTGCGCCGCTTCGATCAGCAGCGGGTCGAGTTCGACGTAGGTCACGCGCGTGCCGGGGTGCTTGAGGATCTCGCGCAGGTCCCCGGCCACCCCTCCGCCGACGAGCAACACTTCCCGTGGATCGGGGTGCGCCAGCAGCGGGAAGTGGGCTACCTCCTCGGGGAACGTCCCTTGTGTCTCGAAGGCTAGCAACCCGTTCTCGTAAAAGACGCGCTGCCCATCCCGCGCCTGTACCGCCAGGCGGCCGTAGGGGGAATCGGCAACGAAGGCCAGGTCGGGCCATTGCCAGCGCAGAGTGGCGGTGTGGAGGGAGTGGCCAAGGGGGAGGGACGTGAGAAGGAGGAGGCAGGAGGTGAGGAGGAGAAGAATGGAGAATGAAGAATGGAGAATGGAGGCTGGATGATTTGCGATTTGCAATTTGCGATTTGCAATTTGCTGATTTGCTGATTTGCTGATTTGCTGATTTGCTACGGCCAGGTTGATGGCGCTGACGAGGAGGGCGGTCTGGAAGGGGTCGAGGTAGCGGATGAGGAGGAAGCTGAACAGGGCACCGCCGGTGACGGCGCCGATGCTCTCCCAGACGTAGGCCCGGCCGGCGGTACCGCCCTGCTCGACGGTCAGTCGTGCGCCCAGGGTGAACAGGAAGCCCCCCAGGAAGCACAATGGGGCCAGGATGAGGACGATCGCGCCGACCATCGGCCCGAACTCGACGAAGGCCCCCGGCGTGACGTGCAGGAGCAGCCGGACTCCACGCACGAGGGCCATCTCCACCAGGAGCAGTCCCGCCGCGCCCACCAGCCCCACTGCTATTGCGGATTGTGGAATGCGGAATGCGGAATGTGGAATGCGGAATGCGGATTGGGGATTGGGGATTTGCCATCTGCGATCCGAAATCCGCAATCCCCAATCCGCAATCCATGCCCCGGCCGCCACCCACGCCAGCCACGCGGCCAGCACCAGCCCGAACAGGAGTTCGTTGCCGTAGAAGGTGGCAACCAGTTCGCGCATCAGCAGGACCTGCGCGATGGTCGAGGTGAAGCCGAGGGCAGCCAGAGCAATACTCATGCAGTTCAATCTTTTTGGACGCGGATGAAGCCGGTGAGTACACCGGGGGACGAACACGGACGGACACGGATGGTCTATGGTCCTACACTTGCCCCACCGCAATGATGTATAGGGCTGCTTCCTCGTGGCCGTCCAGCCCCAGGAGGTCGTTCAGGTCGTCGTCGAAGGCGCCGACAGTTCACCCTCCTGGTGTCGATGGATGCCAACATTATAGCCTGTTATCCATCAACACTCAAGAGGGAGACTATCGACTGCCTGTCTATCACAAAACGCTGGCCCGACACAGTTGGGGTGAGCTACTTCTTGGTAACCTTCAGCACAAAGGCTGCATCGGCCGGTCTCTGCGACGGCAGCCTCACCTTCAGTCCATCGGCATCGCGCGACCATGGCACCCCTTCCTCGCAGCCCAGCAGTTCGACCTGTTTGATGGCGTCGGGGTACAGCGCCAGACCGGTGCCCAGCGATTGGATCACCGTCTCGCCGCT
>Ga0307376_10001099_pt1 | contig 30469 bp, 33 predicted proteins | sample TR2MG_FD_202536 | JGI IMG/M metagenome (GOLD analysis project Ga0307376, IMG submission 202536) | Soil microbial communities from Risofladan, Vaasa, Finland - TR-2 | ecosystem: Environmental > Terrestrial > Soil > Coastal area > Acid sulfate soil | place: Finland: Risofladan, Vaasa | collected...
GAAAGATCCATCAGAATCTTATGTTTTCTCTGGTGTACAACACCGTCAGCATACCCATTGCCATGGGCGGACTGTTGACGCCCGTCGTGGCTGTGTGCGCCATGCTCCTGAGCAGCCTCAGCGTCACCGGAAATGCGTTGTTACTGAAACGCAAATACAAATTCTAATGAAATTCAGATAAAGTTTGATTTGCTATTGTGTCTATTTTTTTGTATGAAAATAATCGCAGATATAAGGCTTTGATTTCGTTTTCCGACACCTGAAACCCGACACCTTTCAATTGAACGTTTTTGCTCAATTAGGGTAAAATTAAGGTTTATCGATGACAAATTCCAACGATTCCAAACCAAAATCGCTGCTGTTAATGATTGCCGGCGCCAAAGGCGCTGTGGCCTCCACGGTGGCTGTGGCCGTCGCTGCCATGGGCAAGGATCCCGAAACCGTCTTGCCCAGCCTGACAACCCGAAACAGTTTTTCCTATCTGGGACCGCCCCATGCCGTCCACATGACAGGCTGGGATACGGACCCCGGGAAACTGACCGAATGCATAATCCATAACGGGGTATTGCCGGAGCGTCTCTGGGAACCGTTTCAGACGGATCTCGACGAGACGACCCTATTGGAGGTCCCAGACGAAGGTCTCGATCTTAAAGACCAAATCGAGCATCTCATGCAGGATATCCGGACCCTCCGGCAACGATATGCCAATGCCCGGCCCATCCTCATCGACCTCTTGCCGGCGTGTGTACCCAACAATCTTGAAAATACGACAAGCCTGGACCGCCTTTATGCCGAGGCTGACCCCGGTAACCACCCGGACCTGGCCTATGTTCTGGCAGCCATCTTTTCCGGAGTCCCGGTGGTAAATTTCTCCCCCAACTCGTTGGAAATCCCGGTGGTCCTTCAGGAAGCAATTAAACACGAAGTCCCCATATCCGGGTGTGACGGTAAGACCGGCCAGACCTATCTCAAAGTCGTTTTGGCCTCGGCACTCAAAGCAAGAAATCTTTTTGTGGACGGGTGGTACAGCCTCAACATCCTGGGGAACGCCGACGGGAAGAACCTCATGGACCCCCATCGGGCGGCGGGAAAAGTGGCCAACAAGACCCAACTTTTGGATGATATTCTGGGCTACCCCGTTGGGGAGCGATACGGAGAACCGTCTCACAAAGTCCATATCGACTACTACCCGCCCCGGGGCGATGCCAAGGAAGCCTGGGATGCCATCGATTTTCAGGGGATGTTCGGCCTCCCCATGAGTATCCGTTTGAACTTTCAAGGCCGGGACTCGATCCTGGCCGCACCGCTGGTTCTGGATCTTGCCCGGTGGATGGCGGCACTGAAAATGGCGGGCCGCACCGGACCGATTCCGGAACTGGGGTTTTATTTTAAAAAACCCCTGGGCGAGAATCCGCCGCTGAGCTTTCAGGATCAGATTCAAAGTCTGAAGAAGCTGGAAAAAGAATGTGATGAAAAGTGCCTAAAACTAGAAGTGAGCTAAAATTTGAAGTGCCTAAAATTCCTAAAGTTGAGAGAGCACAAGCGCGCTGTCATTCTGAGGAATATTTACAGAACACATAAACTTTAGTCATTTTAGTCACTTTAGTTCACTTTAAACTCCTGAAAGGAAAAAACGTGATATTCGGGTACAGCACCAACGCATTTGCTAAGTTCTCTATTTTTGAATCTTTTGAAAAAATCGCCGCTCTGGGGTTTCGAGGTGTCGAAATCATGGGCGACAGACCCCATCTCTACCCCCCCGATTTTCAAGGGGCCGAAATGACCCGGGTGAAAGAAACACTCGAACGACACAACCTGAAACTCACCAACATCAACAGCTTTACCCTTTACGCCGTTGGGGATATGTATCTTCCGTCCTGGATCGAACCGGACAAAGAAAGACGCGACATCCGGATCCAACATACCGCTGACTGTTTGAAGGCAGCAGCCGCACTGGATTGCAAAAACATTTCCATCCCCCCCGGCGGTCCGTTGAACAGCCTGTCGAGAAAAGACGCCATGTCTCTGTTTCACCAGGGAATGGAACAGGTGATTCCTCTGGCCGAAGAACTGGGCGTCAAAATCCTGGTGGAACCCGAGCCGGACCTGTTGATGGAAAATACCGCTGAGTTCAAATCCTTTATCAAGGACGTCAAATCTCCGGCCGTGGGATTGAATTTTGATATCGGCCACTTTTTCTGCGCCGGCGAGGACCCGTCGGCCGCCTTCGAAGAGCTTTTCGAATGGATAGGCCACATTCACATCGAAGACATTGCCGAGGACCGGTCTCACAATCACCTGATCGCCGGGCACGGCGCCATTCAATTTCCGGACATTTTAAAAACCATCGCCCGGATGGGTTATCAGGACGACATCAGCCTGGAACTCTATCCCTATGTGGACACTCCGGAAACGGCCGGCCGGGAAAGCCTCGATTATCTTCGCCCTATTTTCGAAGAAGCCGGGCTGAACATCCCCTGACCCGAATAATTCATGAAGAATCGATCCGGCATTTAAAATTTTTGAGGTTGAGAGTTTAAAATTCCAGTCCCTACATTTGAATCGACCAAGATTTAATCTTTCGACTATCAGATCGAAAGCGCAACCAAATCTGACACATCACCTTTTGTGATAAGGAATATAGGCAATCAGCGCCAAGATCGGATCTGTCAGACATATAACAGGTTTTTGAGGTGGATGATATTATCATCTTATGGCAAATATCAGCAGGCTATTTTAAAAGATTTGTGCATGTTCTGAACGATGTCCCCTACAACATCCAAATATAATTTAACCTTTCCCTTTAGGTGCATATCTATTATTATACCTTCAGGGGTATAAGCGAAATGAAAATACTTTCTGTTTCAGATTATGTTGTGTCAACACTATATGACAATTTTGATGCCGAGCGGTTTCCGAAAATTGATTTGATCCTTTCCTGCGGAGACCTTCCTCCCGAATACCTTTCTTATCTACTTACTTCGTTTAATGTTCCCGTTTACTATGTGCGCGGGAATCATGATATTCGATATGATTCAAAGCTACCGGATGGGTGTATCGATCTGAATGCCAGATTAATTCGATTCCGGGGAATCAACATTCTGGGTCTGGAGGGGTCACACTGGTACAGCGGAGGACCGCATCAATATACCGAAAATGAGATGAAAAAAACGATCCGAAGCCTTCGACCAAAAATCTGGTGGAGAGGGGGGGTCGACCTCGTCATTACGCATGCACCTCCCCGGCATATTCATGATGCAGAAGATCTGTGTCACAGGGGGTTCAGAAGTTTCCGGTGGCTCATTGACCATTATCGTCCGATGTATTTTATCCACGGCCACATTCACGTTAACTTCAACGATCCTACTGAACGTGTAACAATAATCAACAAAACTAACGTCGTTAACACTTATGGCTATCAAATTTTTGACATCGATGATGACCGGAATTCGGAATAAACTTATACGCATCTGGCAGCGCCGCACCCGGAATCATTCGGTTAAATCCTTCAAGGAAAACCAGAAAATGGAAGAGGCCTTCGATCATAAAGATCGGGGAGTTCGCTGGGTGCCGGTTCCACAGATTATCGGAAGTGTTGGGAGATACCACGATTTCGACAGTGAATTCCGGTTAAAACAGAATATGCCTTCGGACAGACTGCAATGCATTAAACGGGCCATGACAGCGGGTAAGCTTCTCCCCCCAGTCAAACTCTATCAAATCAAGGATGAGTACTACGTCCTGGATGGAAATCACCGTATTGCCGCGGCAAAGGAATTCGGTCTCCTTGAAATCAATGCGAAAATCCTAGAATTTATTCCATCCAAAGACACTCTGGAAAATATTCTCTATCGGGAAAAAAGTGAATTTAACGAAACCGCCAGGCTACCACACGCAATAAATCTGACAGAAGTTGGCCAGTATATCCATCTTATTAAACAGATTTCAAAGCACCAGGATTTTTTGAAGCATGAGACAAAAAAACCGGTTTCATTTGAAAGCGCTGCTAAAGACTGGTATAAGACGATCTATGAACCCCTGAATGATATCATCGATCAAGGACGTCTCATCGGGGCTTTCCCGGGACGGACAATTGCTGACCTTTATACTTATATTTCCATCCATCAATGGGAAAATCGACGAACGCGGAATTATGGTAGCGCAATTGACCGACTCATATCTGATAACATGGAGGAATTTAGAAAAAAAATGTCAAATATGAAAGATATCGAATATCCTGAGATGCAGCGGAGAATAACGGCGTTCATCCTAATAAATGTTAAAGCAAAAAGTGAATTTAAAATAATGGATAAACTCTTTTCCTTGAAAGAAGTGCAGGAGGTTCATTCCGTTCATGGTGAAGTTGATCTGCTTGTAAAAATTATGTTAACAAGGGACTTTTTGTCTTCTGATGCTGAAATCATCGGTCAATTTGTCCATGGTAAGATAAGAAGTATTTCGGGCATATCCAGCACCGTGACACTCATTCCCGGCGTTTCAAAGATGAAGAAAAAATAGACGTATCTTGTCATGTCACATGCTCATTAACCCGAACATTTCATTTAGGCCGGCAATACCGGTGAGAACAGAACGAACGGAACTTAAGCAGAAAGCGAAACATCATTAATACCAGCGCTGGGACTACCAGCCGAAATGGAGAAAAATAACGGCTCAAATCATCGGCGCGTTGCGTCCGTTGCATCTGGCTTGATATGCCTGAGAATCATTTCAGTGTATGTAGCGCAATACGGTTTCCTTCTGTGTCCCAAAAAACAGTTATAAAGCCAAATTGATCCCTCAGTTTTGTCTTTGGTGTCAGTATCTCACCACAACCCGCTTTTGCTTTTTCCAACATTCCTGTTATATCATTATCGGCATTTAGATAAATGAGTATACCAATCCAAATTACCAAACGTGGTATCTTGTTCCTTATAAGTACTAAAGGGCTCATTAATCTGGTAATTTTCTAAGAGCCGTGTCGCTCGATTTGCCTCCACAGCTTCCTTATTAGCACCCCAAGATATTGTATCGCCATAAATATGAAAGCGTGGACTTTTTATAATATCAAGCCACGCTTTTTTTAATGAAACATATTTTCTGTATCGTTGAAATTTTCAGGCCAGCCGAGATTTATGAATAGGTCGATAATTATCCTTGAAATCTATTTCGATGAAAATTTGCCGGCAGAAGCTATTGTGAGAAACTTAGTTTTCCCATATGTCAGACATATCACAGGTTTTTGATGTGGATGATATTTGCACCTTCTGGTAAGCGATCTCAGGAATCTAGTTCCCCGGTATTTGTGTGGTAACCATTCCTATTGAAGAGAAACTCGGGGAAAAGATCATCTGTGAGTGTAAGCTAATAAATGATACGGCGGCTGATAAACGCGTCTAGTTACAGAGAGGTTTTGGAGTTGATTTGGGCAAAGTTGGGTGTGATACAAATATGAAAAATATAAATAATCTGTAAAAAAGCTTTATTCGAAAATAACTTCCGTATCTGGCAATTCAAGTTCCTTCGGAAAATCTTTAAACGGATAGGGTTTATCATTTTCATTTAGAGTAACATACCGCAGAACCTTATAAGCATAAACAGAAACCTTATTTGTAAAATTTCTGATTGGGTTGTTGTAAGTTTTTGAAATAAGCAAGTAAATATATTGGAATAGGACGGAAAGTTGAATGATAATTTTTAGAATCTCAAATACAATAAGAAATAATATTGTATAAAGCAGACGGATTGCTATTTTTTTACGGGAGTGTGGGTTGGAATTCATTCATTATCCTTTCTAAATGGAAAGCAAAACTTATTATCAGGGGATTAAAATCAATTGATTGTTAATCTGGTTAAGATACGTTTATAAGCTATAATATTAATAATGTCAAAAGGGGAGTTTAGTTGATTTTTAAAATTCTGTCACATGAAGATATGTTAATCTTCAGGCGGGCAGGCGGTTATGAGATATCCATTTCCTAATCTCAGCCGATGCGAGTTTTCAGATTTGTTACGAAAACAGAATGTTTTGGTGGTGCAGACTCGGCGTTATTGCGGTTATACGCAATCAGGGCGAAGCTCAGTCAGACGTATCACAGGTTTTGGGGGTGGATGATATCTTCACCAGAAAGGATGCTATCTCAGGTCTTAAAAGCAGTCTTTGGGCGGGTTTAGGTAACCTGGTCAATATACCCCTGAACAGTTCAATTTTGAAGTATGATATCACAACCTTCAATATTGCTTTTCCGATTCCATATACATAGCAGTAATACACAGTTCTTGGTTGGTAGATTTCAAAGCGAAATCCTAAAAATTTTATGGCTTCAATTTTTCAAGGTCAAGGGCTGCTATACGCACTATTAACCTTTATCATGTTTTTTACAAATAATCGGATCCTTTCATTGGTTTCAAGGAACTTTATTACAGTTCGAAACATTCCGGAATCTTCTGCTCGGCAATAAATTACCTTACCTTTAATATAGATTATTTCATCTTCTCTGCAGATTACCATTAGCGAAATTTCTTCCGATTTTATCAGGTTGTGAGTTTCAATAAGGATACCACTTGAGGTTACATCTATTCCCTTTCCCATCCCTTGACTTATTTCGTTGCCGTTACTATCTAAGCAAACATAAGATATGAGGTTGCTCGTTTTGAATCTCGGATATTGTCTTCTATCTGTTATCATCAAAAATATTCCTTCCTATTATGAGGTTGTCCTAACTTAATTACGAAAGGGATTATTTCAGGATATAGCTTATCTTGGAATTATTTTTGGGTTAAATAAACCGGGGTTTTCCCCGTATTACAAATTGAGATCTGTTTTCTCTGTTTCCGTATAGTTCACCCTTATTGCCTCAATATTTCAAACATACACCAGTTGTGACCTAAGTCATAAACTGCAGCTTCCGTGCCTGAACCTTCAACCGATCTCAGTTAAATTTTATTGCAGATTTCGGATGTAAATCGGAATATTGCTGACCCTGTCCGTTAAAAATATCTTTATTATTCTGATCTTCTTGGTTTTTGTCTTCTATCAAGTCTGCTTCTTCGATCATTGCCAGATCTGCACTCAGGAATATGCTTGTCATATGAGAATTGACGCCGATCTAATCCTAAGCGCTTACCTCCATTATCTCTGATAAATAATGCCATAACTTCGTTCTCATCCGAATTTATATGTTCTAACGCCGTAATAATCTTTCGTTTTGTTTCTATTCTGCATGGCAGGCCTTGTTCTATCCGTGTAATGGTATTGGGTGACACATTAGCCTTTACAGCAAGCTCGGTCTTGCTTATCATAAAGGATTCTCTAATTTCTCTTAGGGAGTTTTTGATCATTTCCTGAATCCTGTGACCGGTTTGGCTTTATCTTGTATTTCCAACTGATCAGCTATGTAATGAAAGAGCGTGGATATCTCTTTGTTTTGATTTTCGGAAAATCACTAACGACCATCCTGCTTGTAGATGATGGATAGCCCTGCGATAGAATGTCCCATTAAACGACCCTGAGGATTTTTTGAGATATCTCTGATCCGTGTTTTTAGAAGTATAGAAGAACATGATGATTCCAGCGGATTGTATTTCATGTTCAATATATCACCAACCTTCAGATGTTTCAGCACAACGGAATCTTCTTTTACCAGAATACATAGCCCGCTATAGGAAATGTCCCGTAATTTGAACAGGTAAGTCGGACCCATACCATTTAGGGAGAACTCTACACTGAAGTATTTGTTAAAAATTTCTGGATTCAGGTCTTCTTCCAGCCCCCCTGTGTTGTTCGTGACAGTCTTTTCTTCCATGTTTTTAATCTATGATCGCTGAAAAGAGTATCTTTGCCATCAGTGCCTTGAGCCCGCCTGCCTCGCCTGAATGCTTGCGATGGCGGGCAGGCAAAGCGGGTGGTGAGTGCATAGTTTTTCTGTACAATCTGTTTGCCCGAGCTCTATAAAGAAAGGGGGGAAATAATATCCACTCACTTACCCGCATAGCAACGCTTGGGCCTTCTGTTTGGTTGAAGGTTTAATGGGTTAACTAAGATGTTGATTTTCAGAGACAATTTCGCAAAAAGCGATAGAAAAGTAAATGGCGAAAAACCATAGGGTTATTGTAGGGTAAAAACCTATGTTATGTGAGGGACAAAAGGAAGGACCTTAGGTTTGTTTTTGTATTTACAAGACCCAGCTTCTTTCTAAGATTGTTGCGGTGAAAATCAATGGTCCCCGTGGAGGAATTAAACAAATCAGCTATCTCCTTGGTTGTCTTGCCATCCTTAACAAGCCCGGCAATCTGAATTTCACTCGGGGTAAGATCAGAATATTTCGAGGACAGCTGGTGTAGAAATGGTGCAATAATGTCCACAAGATTTGATTTGATAATATTTAAATAAACCATCTGCCGATCGTTTAATTGACTATTATACAGTTTTTCAATATAGGGAAAAACGAGTTTCTTCACACTGGCAACGATTTTCTCTTCAAAGTCTTTTTTATCTTCGTCCCTGTGTTTGAGGAGAACTTTCAACGCAGCATTGAGTTCCTCAAGCTCATGAGTTTTATTCTCTAAGTCTTTCCCTCTTTCTATCACACTTAATTCTGCCTGCTTACGTTTGGTGATGTCATGGATAATAGAATATAGAAGTTCTCTACCAAACACTTTGATAGGGCCACTGAATACTTCAACATCACGGATGTTTCCACCTGCCAGTCGGTGTTTGAAATAAAATATCCGGCGTTCTTCCGTCTTCGCTCGTTTCATTTCCCGAAACACTTGCCTCTCCGTAAGCGTATTAATATCTGTAATTTTCTTACGGATAAGCTCCTCATGACTCCATCCATAGAAAGAGATGGCTGCAGGGTTGGCATCTACTATATTCGCACTCTCCGGATCAATTAGGAGCATCACTGAGTGATTGTTTTTAAAAAGACTCTTATATCGTTCTTCACTCTCACGCAGCGCCTCCTCGACCTGTTTACTCTCAGTGATATCACGAGCATTGACAACACAACCCGAAATCGAACCATCATCTTCAAAGTATGGGTAATAAGCGATGTCTATGTATCGCCGCCCTAACGTAAGGAAATCTATCCATGACTGATATCGAACTACTTCACCGGCAAGACAGCGGTCAATCATAGGTTTCTGGTGTGTCTCAAAAAATTCTTGCCCAAACAATTCAGGAACAGAATGGCCAACAATATCCTCACGTTTTATCTTATGGATTCTGAGATGAGCATCATTTACTAATTGATAGACATAGTTCCGGTCTGTCAATGACATATGGTCATTTGATGCATCAACTATGCGTTCGTACTTGCGCAGTTTTTCCTCTTTTTGTTTGCGTTCTTCTATCTCCTGTATCAGTTGATCATTTATCTTGCTCAATTCGGTCGTTCGCTCCTTCACCCTTTGTTCTAATTCTTCATGAGCTTTTTTCAGAGCTTCCTGGGCCTCATTTTGCTTTGTAATGTCCCGAGCAATTCCACAAAGGCCGATGATTTCCCCCGAATTGTCTCTAATCGGCACTTTAATGACGTGAAATGTTGTGAGAACACCGGACACCGGTTTGGTGTCTTCTTCCTCAATAATCTCACCTCTGAGAACACAAGAATCTATCTCCCTGATATGGGCTCTCGCTTCATCTCCAAAAAGCTCCTCATCAGATTTTCCCAAAAGTTGAGAAGCCGGGACTCCAAAAAGTTGTTCCATAGTGGGGTTGACAAGGGTGTATCTTAAGTGGCGATCTTTGATGAAGATGGAATCTTTAGCCGTCTCGAAAATAGCACGAAACCGTTCTTCGCTCTCTCGCTGTGCCTCCCCGGCCAGATTGCCTTCAACGATTTGATTCTCTAACTCTTTAACCCTTTGTTGCAATTCCTCATAGGTCGGTTTATCAGTCATTATGACATCCTCCAACTGCAAAGCAGAAAAGGCCCATAACTTGGTATTGTTGATACTGATTATGAACCTTAATACGTCACATAGGAACTTATCCCCTGAAATCTATTATCGTTTATTATTCTTTTTAAATACCCCATCCGCTTGCGGTGGGGTAAACATGCGGAAGAGGGGTTTGGGGAGAAACAACGTGTCTTCCCAATATTAAAAAAAGCCTTTTCCGTATTGATACCCCGCCTGCTTGCAGCGTGGAGATTCATTCGGATTTGTCATCATTTAAGAAAAATAATATACATTATTAAGCTGTTAATTTGCAAGGTGGGATTATTTTGGTGATGAGTACATTCAAAAACAACACTTTAAAAGTGCCGACTTCGTGCCAATGAGGGTTGATGACCGAAATCATAAAAAGTACAGCTTGCCATAAACACAACCTGAAGCCATTTTTTACTGATTACATATATCCTATTTCTTACAAAATTGCAAAAAAAGGCAAACCCCTGAAAAAAGGATTTGCCCTATTGAAAATTGCAGACATGAAATCAAGGCCAAGATGTTAGCCGTATCAAAGGTTTTCCGGCCAGTTGATATCCTGACGGTTTTATTGCAGATCACAGCCTTACCCAAACCTGAGATAATACTATACCATAAAAATCATGCTTTTTGAGATCTGAGGTACCTTGTCAATCTTATTAAAACCGAATTGTCAACCGGCAGAGAAACGGCGAATTGGAGGTGAAATTGCTGCAAAAAAGGAATTTTTCATAGTATAAATGCGACCATGAGTTCCAAAGCATGCCCTGAATTTTGTGCATTCATGCACATTTTTCTGGGCATTTTTATTTTTCCCCATAATTTTTTCCCATCTAAGCCACTTATTATGCATCGGTTTTTAAATAAGTGTGTATTTTATCACCATCGTCTGGAGCACCTGTAAAATAATGCTCTCCCCCGCCCGTTGAAAGCGGGACAAGGTATTCAGGCAAAGTCGAATAAAGGTGTTGTTCTCTTTTCAAAATCAAAAAACTCATTTCAAATGCCCGCTTGTTTAAAAAAGATTCTTTTTGGCACGGGTGTTGCTAAATGGTTTTCTGATCAATTTCATTTTTATTTGTATGATAAAATCAGCCGATGAATCTCGTTTCTTCGCAGGCTCGCTAACTTGTGTCCATCCAGAAACTGTAGATTTCGGCCAGGGCAAGGCCGCAGCCTTTTTGCGACTGCAGGCGTAGCAGCGCTACGCCGAGGATTGCGAAAAGGCGAGAACACAGGCCTGGGGCGAAGGATGCCGTTTATGGATGGACACCAACTTACACTTCACCTACTCTCCCGCATAGGCTGATACCTGAATCCTGCATGAAAATAATATAGATCTGAACATGTCTTTTTCCACCTTAGCTTGTTGTTGCATATTTTTATGAATTATTAGGGAGTAAATAATGTACAAGTGTAATCATTTTGCGATTCATGAACTGGTGCCGCGCAACGTATTTGAGGATCGTGGAGAAAAGGCCTGGGAGCTGTTGGATGATCGCTTGTTAATCACATTAGATCGATTGAGAGAACGGTACGGTTCGATGACTGTGAATAATTGGTACTGGGGTAAAGACCGAGAGTGGAGTGGACTGCGAACCAAAGAAAGTCCATTTTACAGTCCATACAGCCAGCACACATTTGGTCGGGCAGCGGATTGTTTATTTTTCAAAACGTCCGTTGAGCAGGTTCGCCAAGATATTTTATCAATGCCAACTGATTCGGCATTTGAATTGATTGGAAGTGTTGAGTTGGGTGTGTCGTGGCTGCATTTCGATATAAGAAACTGTGATCGAATCAAGGCCTATCATCCGTAACATCTGAAACGGTGTTCTTTTCGGCGAGTGTTAATTCCATGACATGGGGTTATGCTCGAAATTATTGACCGCTTTCGCTTTCCTCTCTGGGATCGAACCGATCTAATACATAGAAAACTAAAATAAAACAACAAAAATGAGAGCGATTTTAGGCAATTGAGCGACGATTTATCAATGCTCCCAAATTGGGGAGCAGCCAATCTCAAAGCCGTTGGGCACAATGAAAACAACCGGGTAAAAAAGAGGACCGCAGCGAAGTTTGATTGACACCCTGTACGGTGTTGCCTACCCGCTCAGAGACAAGATTTTTTCTGAAGATGCGGAAGCAAAAATTAGAAAAAGTGTGGCGAATTACTGTCTCGCCCAAGCTGAAGCCCGAAAACCTTATAACTTTAATTTTCTTGATTCACAAACCGACGAAGCATTCTATTGCAGTCAACTTGCATATAAGGCTTACCTGCGGCATGACATCGATCTGAATACCGGCAGAGGAGTTCCGAATATCCCGGGTACAAACAGCGTGATTTTCCCTCAGGAAATATGGAGCGGATGTACAAACAGGAAAGTTAAAGAACAAACTGTGTAAAAGAGGGAAAAATTATGAACATCCTGACGACAACGGAAAGGCTCAAGGTTATCCAAAGACAACTCGGTAGAGATAAGAAAGCCCGGATAATCACTAACGCAAGAACTGACTATCATACTTCTGAATTGGTTTCGATTTAGTTTTTGCCATCAGAAGCTTTTAAAGTGTGTTGGCATTAGCGATAACTGAGATTGGAGTTATAAAATGGTAGATCAATGGTGATCGAACCTGAAAAACTCCTTAGGAGGGATAAAATGGCTAACAAGTCTGGAAAATTAGATAAATCCGAAAAAATATTCTGGTGGATATTTATAATATTTATTTTAATAAATGTTGCAACTGTAAGTGCTTGCTTTTACATGCATCATTCATACTGCGTTAAAATCAATGAAATTGAGAAACAGGATTATATAACAGAACAGATTAAAAATGAACGCCAAGATTTGAAAAATAAAATATCCTTTTGGGATTCTATTGGAGCGGGCGTGATACTTGGCGGAATTTTTGTAATCATTGCATTATACTATTTTTACAATAACATTCTTGAACCGCTTCAAACAGATGATCGGGCAGCTGTAATGAGATATGGCGATCAAAGCATCAATATTCTGATGGCCAGATGGTTTTTCCCCCCGCTCATTCTTCAATGTTGTGTTATTATTTTAATGTATATCACGGTATATGCGTTTCCGTTTAAAGATAATATTTATATCCAGCCGTATCGATATGGAAAACTATACAAGCAACTTGAGAATGCCGCCAGTGATCTGGTACTGGAATCGGAAAATGTGACCACTGAAAAAGTAAAAGTTTATCTTGATTCTAAAAAAGAGTTGGTTACTGATCATTTCAATGCCATATCAAAATTCGGTACTGATAAGATAGCATCAGAGTACATTATTTACCGGGTGCCGTTTTTTATTGCGCTTTCATTCAGTTTTTTGGGAGTTTTAATCTTTTCTTTAAAGGATGCCGCCTTTCGTCTGCATGCGAGTGATTTGTATCCCCGAACTTTCGTAAGTTATCTGGTTCGTTTTCTTTTTGCCACAACGCTTTCCATTTCAATTGCCTATTTTCTGATGAATAATTGGCCGGTTAACTCTGCACCCATCCTTTTCTTCCTCATCGGTTTTTTCCCGCAGAAGGCGCTGCAATATGTTGAGGACAAAGCATTAAAGACTTTTAAATTAGAGAAACCTGATGTGACCCAGGTGCCGCTCGGCAAAATTCAAGGCATGAGCGAATACAAGACATACCGTTTTCGGGAAATAGGCATCACGGATGCACAGAACTTGGCGTCCGCTGATCTTAATTTTTTAAAACAGAATTTATCATTCTGTTGCAGTATGCTTTGTGATTTCATTTCACAGTCGATTCTTCTAATTCATTTGCAGGATGATATCGAAAAACTTCGGAAAGTCGGGATTCGAGACATCCTTTCGTTTAAAGCGATGGCTAAAAATAGCGGCATTGATAATGTCGCCACCGCAGCAAAAATCGACAAAGAGATATTAGATGGAATGTTGAAGCTGCTGGAAAGTGAACCAATGAAAACAAAAGTGGACAGTATTACCAGATATATTACGGAATCCACAAATGAGGAATTTTTAAAAATGACTGTCCATCTGCATGCCCAGCCATAAGAGAATATTTTTTTTGCGAGGGATGCTATCAGAACCGGCAGAGGATTACGGGTATGAGCCCGCATTTCGACTACCTAAAAGGAGGCAAAAATGAAAAAAAAAGGGAAGAAACCGTATATGGCGGTCATCGGGTTACTCATATTGTTTGGGTTGAGTGCCTGTGCCGCCATACCTAAAGAATCGGCTGATTTATCGATTGAGTTAGGCAAGCGGATATCAGCAATCGAAGACGCACATATGGTTTTGGTCGATAAGTACTTCAATGAAAAGCGCAGCCGGGTTGATGAGTTCGTAGAAAAAGAATGGGTGCCGGAATTCGCAGCGCAGTTTTTTGCCAATCAACAGATTGCGAATATGTGGAACCAGATTGTCAGCTCCGGCAACACGGCGGATCGTCTTGAGTTTATCGTCGCGCTGGGGCCTAAATTGCAGACGAAAATTAATGCGAAACGGTTGGAATTGATCAAACCGCTGGATGATGCAGAACGAATAATCAAGCAGCAGTTGCGCGATAATTATGATCAGGCAAGGGCGATCAACAACAGTGTTACCAGCTTCCTTGTTTCGGCCGTCAAGGTGGCAGAGAATCAAAATCGCTATCTGGAAATGGTGGGAGTGAAAGATGAAAAGATCGCGGAAGTTCTGGACCAGGTCGATTCAGCCGTTGAAGAATTGCGGGGAAAGGCTGAGCAGGTTGTTGAAAAAGGAGAGAAGGCCGAATTGTATTATCAGAAGCTGAAAAATGCGATGGCAAAACTCAAGGATAAAGGAGAAAAATAATGGCACTTGATTTTTCAAATATCGATATTGATGCGATCGCCGACGATGCGGCACAAAAGACGGATGATAAGCTGGCAGGACAGATTTCTTCGTTAACAAGAATGACAGATGCTGAGATCAAGAAGCTGTTTCCTAAAGCAGCGGATGCGAAGAAGTTGGTGGCGTTGATGCAGATAGTTAAGTCGGCGGAGACTCGGAATAAAAAGATTTCCAACATAGTCGAAAATTCCGAGAAGTTTGCAGGGATCGTGTTGAAGTTGTTGGATAAGTTTTTGTAAGGGGCTCAGAAAAGCAGGGGCCTGTTTTCCTGGTGTTCTTGACCGGGAAAACACAGGAAAAAATCGTTAAGGAGGAAGGGATATGGATATCGAATTTCATTATTTCATAACATATATTCTTAGCCGTAAAGCTGGTTTTGATGAAGAGGACGCATATAAAATTGCCTATTCAAGCCAGTATACTGATGACAACGAGTTCCATTATTTTGTGAATTATAAAGATGGCGGCCATTTCTTAAATGAAATTTCACAGACAATGGATATTACCAAGCCTTCGCTTAAAAGGCAAAAAATCTACCCTCTGTTTCATTTTATACCAGGAGGGAAAGAATCTGAAGAAACATGTACTCTAAAATGCGGTGAAACAAAATGTTTTGTAACGATTCCGAATAACGAAAACGCTCAGATGTTGTTGAAAGAGGCTATTAATTCGGGCGATCTTTACCGAATAGGAATTGCTGTTCATGCTTTTGCCGACACCTGGTCGCATCAGAATTTTTTAGGATTTGAAGACAAAGCAAACTCCAGGAAAGGGATAGGCAAACTAATTCCTAACATCGGGCATGCTGATTTTTTTCATGAACCGGATAAAATACACAATGAATGGGAGGATACTCGTTTAGGGAAAAAGGAGTCAATTATTAACAATGACGACCGATTCTTAGAATCGGCCAAACAAATTTTTATCTACCTTTATCGCTATAAAAATCCTGCCAGCGACGATTCCATGGCTGCTTCAAAATATGAGGAACTTAATTTAGAGCTGCAGTTAAAAGATGCTATGGATGATTCCTATTTGTGGGGATCGGATGATAAGGCCCGTATAAAGGCTTACAAGAAAATCTGTAATGAACTGCAACTTACGAAATATCAGTATCATCCCAATACATGGAGATACGATGCGGTTGAAAAGAAAGAAATGGAATTTGATCTTTTTGATAAATACTGGGCCAAGAACGATTTTCTTGAGTCTGACTGGTACAAGTTTCAACAGGCGGTAATTACTCATCGTGATTATGCGTTAGATAAGTTCATGCCTCTATTTGAAAAGGCGGATCTGATACCTTCGTTCTCCATATCATAATTAGGGCATCGCATTCTTGGATATAAGCATAGCAAGCACACTGTTCAGTGCTCGAATCTTCAAGTGGTTGGTGTCCTATCTTGAGGTTAAGATTTGCTCCTGAAGGTTTCTTTCAGGATAAGATGCAATAGACATAGAAGTGCGGGGATTAAAGGACGCTGACAACGGAGTGCTTTCAATGTTCACCATGTTACGTGACAAGCTTTATTGGAAAGAAGGCGTGGACAAAGAAAAGACGCACTGGTACAGGTTTCAGGAGGCTGTAAAAGAGCATCAGGGAAAGGCAATGGAAGATCTTGAAAGACTGTTTGCCAAAATGGGAATTAACCTTCACCACGTATAAAATTGTATTGACTAAAATTTAATCCGGCACTTATCAAATTGTAGGTATGATCAAATCTGGTAACCTTGCAAATTGTGGTATGGAATGGATATCTTTTAAACAATCACAACTTGATATTTACGGTTCAAGTTTGATATCTATCAACTTAATGGATTTCATGTCGTGGCAAGCGATCAAAGGTTTTTATAGGATTCATTTTTGTGCTATAGTCTCAATATATCTGTAATTTTATGTTGTCACATTTTATGGGTGGCTATCAGGCTATTTTTTGTTCCATATGGGAATATTAAATAGACGGCTATTTAATGTGGTTCTTCTCCCGATTAGTTGTAGTTCATTAGGGTAAAATAAGTGGGTCATTTCCAACTGTGCAAGTGTGATCCCAGAGGGTTCAAGGATTTGATGAATCAAGGGTGCAAGGATCCAAGGCCCGCCCTGTCGCGACGCGGTGATTACTTAAAGAATAGGCTAAGCTTCATAATGATGATAGTTTATTGATAATTTAGTAAGGTTAATCGGTCTGGGCCAGGGGTTCGAGAGACCCGCCACAAAACAGGCGGATAAAAATGCTAAAGAATGACAAAGAGTTGAAAGTCTGGCAAAAGTCATTCGGACTATGTATAGAGATCTATAGAATAACAGCAAAATTCCCAACGGAAGAAAGATACGGTCTAATTTCACAGATAAGAAGATCTGTTATGTCTATTCCTTAAAATTTAAATCTCACCACCAGGGATTCTTGGATGACGCTTTTATTCTGGCTTGCCGTAATCTCTCTTTTATTGACGGTTGGTTGTACCCTGGAAATCGTCCTGGGAATGCGGCGAATGACTCACATCGGTGATGTTCCGCCCATCCAACAGAAAAATGTTCCAAAAGTCTCTGTCATCATTCCGGCATGCAATGAAGCGGCAACCATTGGACCCGCTTTGCGGTCCGTGCTGGCCATGGATTATGCCGATCTGGAAGTCATGGTCGTCAACGATCGGTCAACCGACGAGACCGGTGCTGTCCTCCATGGGATCCAAAAAGAATATCCCCGTTTGCAGACCCGTCAAATCTTCCAACTTCCCAAAGGCTGGCTGGGAAAGAACCATGCCCTTCAGAACGGTGCCGAGCACGCTCGAGGAGAATATCTCCTCTTCACCGATGCGGATATCATCATGGAAAAAACCGCTGTTGCCAGAGCCATTTCCCATATGCTTGAAAACAGGCTGGATCATGTGAGCATGTTTTTCAAAAATATCGCCCCGGGCGGACTTTTAAATGCGCTTTTTCTGGACGTGGGCGCCGGGCTCATGCTGCTGTTCAAACCCTGGAAGGCGAAAGATCCAAACAGCAGGCGATACATCGGGGTCGGTGCATTCAATCTTGTCAAGGCCTCCGCCTACAGCGCCATCGGCGGCCACCGATCCATCGCCCTGCATCCGATAGACGATGTGATGCTGGGAAAAGTGATTAAACACCACGGTCTTTCACAGGACTGCCTTCTTGGCCACAACTTTGTACAGGTTAAATGGTACGCTACGGTGCGCGAGTTTATCAACGGCTGTATGAAGAATGGGTTTGCATTGTATAACTACAGTGTTTTCAAAGTGCTGTTTGGCGTCCTTTTCGTTTTTACGTTAAACATCCTGCCGCTCTGGGCGTTCTTTTTTACCTCCGGAATTACCCGCGGCCTCTTTGGTGCGGTGATCATCATCCGTATTTTATCGTATGTCCATGGATTTTCAAATATCGGTGTCAATCCGTGGTATTCAATCTGGTCGGTGGTCACGCCGTATGTCAACATATACATCTCGATCAAAGCTGCTGTAATCACCACAAGAAACAAAGGAATCGTTTGGCGGGGAACATTCTATTCCCTCGATGAATTAAAGACGAACCGAATCTAACCGCGACTCTGTCCCTGATTGAGCGAAAAGTTCATGCAATTCTTGACTTTGGTTCTTATAAATGCTGTGTTTCTTCATGGTGAGACTATTTTCGTTTAATTACAGTATAACCAATAATCTTGCTGTCTAAAAATATCTAATAACGGAGGTATATGTGGAAAAACTGAAAGGCTATCAGAAAAAATATCTGAAGGGGCTTGTCCACGGTATGAAACCTTTGGTGTTTGTCGGACAGAAGGGGCTCTCCCCCACTGTAACCAAGGCCGTTGATGAGTCATTGGAAAAGCACGAGCTTATCAAGGTCAAATTTATTGATTTCAAGGAAAAAGATCAGAAAAAAGAGATGGTGGGCGTCATTGAAAAAAAGACCGAATCCGAGTTGGTGGGGATGATCGGCCATATTGCAATTTTTTATCGTCAGCAGAGGGATCCTGAAAAAAGAAAGATTAATGTTCCAAAGCGAAAGACGGCATAAATTGAACCCCAATTGAGCAGATGGGGATTCTGCCGGCAAGAAAAAGAAGGAAAAAATTATGCCGCTGCCGAATTAAACGTTGAACCGGATATTGAGGATATCTCCGTCCTTTACTTTATAATCCCTGCCCTCCAAGCGAAAGCGTCCATTATCACGGACACCTTTTTCTGAACCGCAATCCATCAGGTCGCCGTAGGAGAAGCACTCGGCGCGGATAAACCCCCGAAAAAGATCGGAATGGATCGTTCCGGCCGCGTCCACGGCCGTGTCGCCGTTGTGCACCGTCCAGGCCCTTACCTCATCGGATCCCACGGTAATAAAACTGATATGGCCGAGCATTTCATAAGCAAAGCGGGTCATGCGGTCTCGGGCCGATTCAGCGATGCCCATGTCCTCCATGAACATATTTGCTTCCTCGGTGTCGCTGAAAGCGGCAAGGTCCATTTCGAAATTGCCGGAAAATTCAATACCCTTATATTTTTCTTCTATTTGGGTCAGAAGATCAGTGTTCCGGCCGAAGTTTTCTTCACCGGAGTTCAGGATGACAAAAATAGGTTTTTGGGTGATGAACTGAAACCCGCTGATCAGCTTTTCCTCGTTATGATTCAGGACCAGATTCCGAATGTGCCGGCCGCTGTTCAATTCTTCTTGTATTTTTGTGAGAACCTTTTCTTCCATCTCCATTGCGTTGGTCTTTTTACCCCGCCTGGAACTCCATTCGATCCGTTCGAGTCTGTTCTCGACGATGATCATATCAGATAGTATAAACTCGGTGTCCACAGTGTTAATATCCGAAAGCGGGGTTGGATCCCCCATAAGATCATCGGTAAAATTACGGGAAACCAGCGCAACGGCATCCATGTTCCGGACAAGGTTCATTTGAGCGCTTGAAAAACCGCCCTCACGAGCGGAACCTTCTGAAAAACCTGGAAAATCAACGATATCAATGGTAGCATAGGTTGTTTTTTTAGGCTTGTAAAGTTGCGAGAGGCGGGTCACGCGTTCGTCCCCCACCTTAACAACGGCAATATTCGGTTCTGCTTTGTTGTTGGCGTAGGCGGCAACCTCCGCTTCCGATCTTGTGAGCGCATTAAAAATGGTTGTCTTCCCGGAATTGGGCAGACCCAACAATCCGATCTTCATGGTGTCTCCTTTTCTCTATTTCTAAAACCCGATTCAAATCGGTTTATTTTAGGATAGATAAGATAAGACCCATCTAAGGGTTTGTCCAGTAATATCGTGAAATCAGGAATACGAACCCACATTTTTCTTGCATGCAGGTCGATGCCGTAATACTATTTTGGCCGTCGGCACAGCCCTGGCCAAAAACCCGTTTCCCATCATAATCCCATGTCACCGGGCCGTTCGATCTGACGGAACCCTCGGTGGATATCAGGGGGGTCTCGAAATGAAACGCGCCTTGCTGGAAATGGAAGGGGTTTGTTTCGACACATTGGATCGTGTACTTACAAAAGGGTTTTTCTACTGAAAAACAGAGGGCCGTTGGCAGGCCGTTCATTTTAAAAACGCCGGGACGCATATAAAAACAGCATGAAGGAACCGTTTAAACAGCCGCTACGCCCTGCTTGAAACAGCGTGTTATGTCGGTCCGATCCATCTAAACCCTATAATTGCATAAATAACATGGCAAAATGAGTTTAAAGACTATAATGATCAGCATTTCCAGACTTTTTCTCTGTTTTGATGGAATTGACCCCAAGTGACATCATGAAAATAGTGAAAACAGCCATGTTATTTACCCAAAGGGTAAACCGGAAGACGGGAGGATGCCCACATGTCACCCAAAAAGACCCACACAAAGGTCCACCGGCCGAATCAGCTTGTCGACGAGGCCCGGCGACTTCGAGAGCGTCGAGAGAAGACCTATCGGGAGCGAGCGCTCAAGATTTTTCCGCGGATCTGTGCCCGATGCGGACGAGAATTCTCGGGGAGAAAAGTTCGAGAGCTCACGGTCCATCACAAGGATCACAACCACGACAACAATCCGTCTGACGGCAGCAACTGGGAGTTGCTGTGTATCTACTGTCACGAAAACGAGCACTCCCGGGATCAGGTGGCGGAATGGTATGGCGGAACGACGACTGGCGGCGAGCAGGCGGCGTCTTCCAGCCACCGGCCGTTCGCTGCTTTGGAAGATTTGCTGAAAAACAAAAAATAGAGAGAAAGAATGTTTGAACAGATAAAGGCCGCTAAAGAAAGATTGAAAGGTTACGCCAATGTTACGCCGGTCATGACGTCCCGGACACTAAACCGGCGGGTTAAGGCAGATGTGTATTTCAAGTGTGAAAATTTTCAGCGGATCGGCGCATTCAAGTTTCGCGGGGCATTCAATGCCATCTCTCAGCTTCCGGAATCGCAAAGGTCCTGCGGTGTTGTTACGTTCTCTTCGGGGAACCATGCCCAGGCCGTTGCGCTGGTCGGTCAGATGCTGAACGTTAAAACCGTAATTGTAATGCCCAACAACGCCCCTGCAACCAAACGTGCGGCCACCGAAGAATACGGGGCCACCGTTGTGGAATACAACTCTGAAGAAACAACCCGTGAAGCAGTGGCAACAGCACTTGAAATCCAGCACGGTTATACGATGATCCCACCGTTTGATCATTCGGACGTTATCGCCGGCCAGGGAACTGCGGCTTTGGAATTGTTTGAAGAGGTCGGAAATCTCGATATGCTGCTGGTCCCCTGCGGCGGCGGCGGGCTGTTGAGCGGTTCGGCGGTCTCGGCCAAAGGAATGTCACCGAACTGCCGGACCATCGGCATCGAACCGGAACTGGCCGACGATGCGACCCGGTCATTTCGAACAAAAAAGCTCCACAGGGTAAAAAATCCCCAGACTATCGCTGACGGAACCCGTACGGCGTCATTGGGCAAGATCACATTTCCGTTGGTGCTGGCCTATGTGGACGATATGAAAACAGTGTCGGAAGACGCCATTATAGACGCCGTTAAATTTCTGTTTTACCGAATGAAACTGGTGGTTGAGCCGTCCGGTGCACTTGGGCTGGCGGCATTGCTGTGTGGGGCCGTGATTCCCGAAGGCCGGGTCGGAATCATTTTGAGCGGCGGCAACATCGATTCCGCCACCATGACATCGATTTTAAGCGCCTGAACACGGGCTCAAAGCGTCATCTGATTTTAGTTTTCTGGTTATAGTTTTCTGGATCGAAAAATCATGACGATGAGCCAAAGGGCAAGAACAGTGGCAATAACATAGCCGGTCAGTCCCAAAATTGCCGATAGAGAAATCTTCTGCCCGCCGAAAATTTCGGCCGTAAACAAAAACATTTTTTGGGGGGCGTTCAAAACCATGGCGCCGGCAATCAGCGAGGCGGAAATGACCAGACCGACAATCAGCCGGTTAATGCTTTTTACCAACTGGACGTTGATTTCCTGAAAGCCGTTGTGCTGAAGTTCTATTCGCTGTTTGCCCTTGGCGGTTTGCTTGAGAATATCATGGACGAGCTTTGGCATCGATTTCATATGACCGCCCATGGCAAGGGTGTCTTTTCGAAAATTTTTCAAGGCCTTTTTTGTTAGATAGCTTCGCTTGATCAGGGCTTTGGCATACGGCCTGGTCACTTCCAAAATGCTTGCGTCGCTTCCCAGTATCTTCCCGAGGGCTTCTGTCTGAATAAATGTCTTCAGAAGCAGCAAAAGATTTCTCGGCAGCCGGATCTTATATTTGTATATCAGCTGAATGACCTGGCCATGGACCTCCTTGACCGAAACGGTCTGCAAGGAACGTCCGTAAAAAGGTTCACTGATATCCTTAATATCTCTGCGGAAGCTTTTGAGATCCATGGTTTCTTCGTCGATCAGATCCGCATCCAACAGCGCATCCATGACCATATCATAATCGTGTTCAGCAAAGCCCAAAAAAAGATTCGCGATTTGCTGCATGGTTTCGTCATCCAGATACCCGGTAATGCCAAAATCCACCAGGCTCACACGACCGTCGAACATGACGATGGTATTGCCGGAATGGGGATCTCCATGAAAAAAACCGAAATCCATCAACTGGCGGGAGAAGGAACGCAACCCGATCATCGCGATTTCTTTTGGATCGATCCCATGGTCCCGGATGGCATCCACCTGATCCATTTTAAACCCGGGGATATGTTCCATGGTAAGGACCGATTTTGTGGTGGTTTCCCAATGGACTTTGGGGATATAGATTTCATCGTCCCCTTTGAAGTTAACGGCGAACTTCTCGATATTCCCGGCCTCGATAAACATATCGAGTTCTTTGAAAACAATCCGCTCGAATTCTTTGACCAGATTAATGGCGCCGATGACCCGGGCGATTTCAAAAGCCTTTTCAGCCCGTTTCGCAATGGCGTACATCAGGCGGATATCTTTTCGAATCTCCTTGTCGATGCCGGGCCGGATGACCTTGACCGCAACCTGTTCTCCGCTGAAAAGTTTGGCCATATGAACCTGTGCTACGGACGCGGCGGCCATGGATTCCGATGTAAACTCAGCGAAAATTTCGTCCAGTGGACGTCTGAGTTCTTTCTGGATGATATCCCTGATTTTGCTGAAAGGTACCGGCGGCACCTGGTCTTGAAGTTTTGTAAATTCTTCGATGTATTCCGTCGGGAAGATGTCGGCTCGCGTGCTCATCAATTGGCCGAGTTTAATAAAACTGGGCCCCAGTTCTTCGAGAGCCCGCCGAATACGCCGGGGGGAAGGAAAACCGTTTTTGGCCGTCCATTCCTTTGCTTGTTGATCAACCGGCCGTCTTTTCTTTGCTTTGAAAAGCCTTTCGGTAATATCTCCAAAGCCGTGCTTTCCCATGATTCGGATTATTTTCCCGAGTCGCCACAATTCTTTCACACTGTTGTCCCCTGAAAATATAGAGTTTTGAAATTACGATGTTAGATTTCGATAGAAGTTATTGATATGGCAGTTTGTTGCCATTTTTTTGATGGGCTTCACGAGACATTCGGGTTAGGCTTCTTCCCGGGAAGTCTCACCGACCTTGGGCCATTTTTTTACGATTTCTTTTAGTTTTTCGGCATCTGCAATGTAACGTTCGAGATACCCGCAATCCGTGCAGACATAATTGTCGAGTGCCGCAATGGAAACGATACTTATGGGGATGCTGTTACTGCCGAACGGACCGCTTTTCGGTAACACCTCAACACCTGAATGAACCTCTTCCGACCCGCATCTGGGGCATTTTCCTTGTTTCACGTTTACGCCTCCTTACCCGGAAAAACCGAAAATTCATGCGAAGCATGTTTAACAAAATTTTTTAATCCCTGCATCAACCAACACACCATTGGCCAGGTATGTGACAGGTGCATTATTAGCACGCTTTGGTGCTTAAAATCGATAAAAAAAACTAACTATTTATAATGTTTCTCACAGTTTGTTTTCGATCAATTGGGGTAATACATCATTGCCCATTCATCCACTTTTGGCAAATGTTATCTTTCCCCGTTGGGATTTTTTCAGATTTTTTTAACCGCCGTTGCAAAACCTCCCGGTGAGTCGTTTTTGAGTTTTCTGTGGGAAAACCGCTGGTGGATCAGAATCGAATACCTTGGACGACGAAATATATCCCCATTGCAATCATCAGGACGGAGCCGATTTTATAAATCATGTCTCTGGACCTCAACCATCCCATACCGGTAAGCCTGGCAACCAATAGCAGGGCGGGAACTGTTCCGATGCCAAATACCGCCATCAGTCCCATTCCTGCCAAAACAGCTTTGAACGAATTTTGGATCTCCATGCCTGCCCTTGCCGCTGCAACCAAGGCCGTATAAACCGGCCCGCAGGGCAATAGGCCGAGGAGCATCCCCAAAGGGAGGTACGCCGCGGTGGATTGTATGCCGGACAATTTGCGAAAGCCGCGGCGGATCACGCCTTCGAAGCTACAATAGTCGCCGAAGATCCGTCCCAAGGGAACCCATCCGCTCATACCCAGCCCCATGACGATAATCATGAGACCTGCAAAGATCATGACGCCCTTCTGCACCCCCCCGATGCCGGCGGTGATGCGCGTGAAGGCGCCGCTGGCGCCCATGACGCCGCCGAGAACGGCATATGTCGTTATTCTTCCGGCATGATACAAGAGATTCGGGGCCATCACCCCTTTTGGCCTTAAATTAAGGGAAAAGGAGACGACAATCGGGCCGCACATGCCGATGCAATGTCCGAATCCAACGAAAAAACCGGTGGTAAAAAAAGCGATATATAAGGTCTCAATAGATGACATCGAAGACAAACTCCGCGGCCCCCATGTTTGGAACAGTGACCGTCGCTTTCCAAACCTTTTTTCCGCTGGGACATCGCACGATAATGCCGGTTCCCTCATAGACGCCGTTTCCCATAGATTTAAGGGGCACCCGGTTGGGACCCATTTTCATACCCGGCATTCCAAGATCAATATACGGCGCCGCCTCCGGCTGTTTCCCCGTCAGGGTTATCCTGAACGTTAAATCCGCCATGGCTTTGACCGGTTTGGGGGTGATATCGAGAACCACCTGGGTGTCTGAAAGTTCTTGGGTGCAGGAAGTCTGCTGGATGTCGCAGTTCACCAAGGCGGAATGATCCTTTTCCGCCCCTTGAGCCGGCACGCCATAAATGACCATAGAGAGCAAAAATATACCGACAAAAAGTATCCTTAAAAGTCCCTCTCCTGCCTGTAGAAGCTCCATTCGGCCTCGATGTATCACTTTTTTAACGCCTGAAGTCAGCATGTTCACCTCCCAAGTTACGATGTTTATTCTAACATTATAAAAGTCGAAACGGTGTACAGCACGATTTAGTTATTAATATACCCTCAAATACGCATCAAGTTTTATTTAATTTATCTTCGATTGTAATATCCCTCCCAGTTTGTTTACGATCAATTAGGGTTGCGTTATTATCCTTGTGATAACCCTTGATAGTTATTGGGCTGTTTGCTATGGTGCCCCAAACAATAAGCTTCTGTCTTCAAGAACATACCGAGATATTTATGAAACGAACAAAATGGCTGGATAAAAATAACCCGCAAAATCGAACGGCAGACCCGGAGTATCCTCAGAAGACGGCCTATTTTGGATATCAGAAAGTTCCGGCGGATAAAAAGGCTCAACGGGTATTGCAGCATTTTAATTCGGTCGCCCGAAAATACGATCTCATGAATACCCTGCTGAGCTTCGGGATTCATCATCTATGGAAGCGTACCGCCATTAAAACAATGACCTTGAACCCCGGAGACCGGGTGCTCGATGTATGCGGCGGAACCGGCGATCTGGCAATTCTGGCCGCCGAAACCGTCGGCGAGTCCGGCCGGGTGATCATATATGACATTAATCGGGCCATGATGGATGCCGGCCTACACAAGGTGAACCATTCCCCCTCGAGAAAACGCATAAGGTTCATTCAGGGAGATGCCGAACAGCTTCCTTTCCCGGATGGACACTTCGATGCCGCGATGGTGGGGTTCGGAATCCGTAATGTAACCCGAATGGATCAGGGATTTAAAGAGATGTGCCGCGTATTGAAACCCGGTGGGAAAATGATGTGCCTGGAATTTTCAAAACCGACGGCGCCCGGGTTCCGTTGGCTTTACGACATCTATTCTTTCCATGTGATGCCCCTGCTCGGCGAGCTCATCGTGGGATCCAGAAAGGCATACATGCATCTTCCCGAATCGATACGAACCTTTGCATTGCCCGATGAGCTGGCGGCCATTCTGAAACAAGTGGGTTTTTCACGAGTGACCGAACATAAACTTACCAACGGCATTGCCATGATACATTTAGCGGTCAAAGGTTGAATCATAGGGTGTAAAAATGAAATTGAACTGGGCGGAGCGCTGGGTGGTCAACAATCCACTGAGGGTTTTCCAGCAAAAGATTGAAATTAAATGGCTCAAAGGCATGATGTCCCTGAAGCCGGGCGCAAACATCCTGGAGGTGGGGTGCGGGCGGGGTGCGGGAGCAAACCTCATCTTCAAAATTTTTAAGCCGTCCCAGCTGCATATTCTGGATTTGGATTTTAAAATGATTCAGAAGGCAAAGACGCATCTTTCCGTTGCGTTGAAAGATGCTGTGAATATGTACGTGGGGGACGCCGTCGATCTCCCGTTCAAAACAGGGAGCCTGGATGCGGTTTTCGGATTCGGCTTTTTACATCATGTGCCGGACTGGCGCCAGGGTCTCTCTGAAATCGCCAGGGTTCTCAAACCCGCCGGCGTCTATTACATTGAAGAACTCTACCCTTCCCTTTATCAGAACGTTATCACCAAGCGAATCCTCCTCCACCCCGAACACGATCGCTTTACCAGCGGCGATTTTCGAACGGCACTGGATGAAGCGCACCTGCGCCTTGCGGATGCCTTTGAGCTAAAAAAAATGGGCATCCTGGGCGTGGCCGTTAAAGATTCTCTCTGAAATATTTAGTTGATTATTTCGCCAGACCTATACTTGATTTGACAAGTCCGAAATTCGTAAGGTAATCTCAATGCATCCCAATCGGTGCCGTCACTGAGGTAAAAAATGGATATCTGAAAAACGATCTCGACTGGATATTTACAGGACGAGCTTGATATCTATTGGTTTTAATGGATTTCATGTCGTGGCAAGATATCTGTAACGACAGGTTTACATAATTTTCTACTATTTTATAATATTCCTCCGCAAAGTAATTTAACTAACCTATTAATTTTCATAACCATACTCCTCTAACACGTATATTAACTACGCATTTTTTACCTTAAAAATCTTGTTGACACAGTTGGTTTCAAATATATAAAGTTCAAATATAAATACTTCTGCATCTTCCAAGGAGACATTTATCCTCGCACAAGCCCTTGGAAATTAATCTGCCATTTCCAAGGGCTTTTTCGCGAGGTTTGCCTTTTCAATAGATGCCATGAAGTAGCGTAAATATTTAAAATAACTTTGATTATATTGATAATGTTAAGTTTTTGATATATAATTATTAGACTTAAACTCTTTGTTTGCGAAATAAACGAAAATACGTAAATAAAATATCTATCACAGCGTTCTGTAAATTATAATAAATGGGGGAGTAATGTTTGGGTTCATAAAGAAATCGATTTTCTTTCTAATTGTGATTGGCTTGGCAATGGCGCTGAGTGGATGCGCTACAGTACACAAGGATGAGGTGCAGCCGGTCGACCAGAAGCCGGTTATTAGCAAGACGATAACAGAGGCACAATCAGCTTTCAAAGGGCTGAAACGCAAGGTGGCTATTGCTCGGTTCTCGAACGAAACAAAATACGGTCAAAGCTTCTTTTTGGATGCTAATAACGACCGAATCGGCAAACAGTGCGTGGATATCATGTCGGCGAAGCTGTTGGCTACGGAAAAGTTCATTGTTCTTGAGCGGGCGGACTTAGACAAGATTCAACGTGAGTTGAATCTTGGAAATGCCGAACAATTAAGAAACATGGCAGACTACCTGATTGTTGGGTCGGTAACCGAATTTGGACGAAAGGACCAGAGCGAGGTCGGGATTTTCAGTCGGGTTAAAAAGCAAACTGCATACGCCAAAGTGCACATACGTCTTATTGATGTGTATACAGGACAGATCTTGTATTCGGAAGAAGGTGAAGGCGAAGCGTACTCGGAAGCTGGAACTGTATTTGGTGTTGGCGAAAAAGCTGGCTACGACTCATCATTAAACGATAAAGTGCTGGAGGCAGCTATAACCAACTTGTCCTCGAACGTCATCGAAAACCTGCTGGACAAACAGTGGCGGGCTTATATCCTCGGATACGAAAATGACTTTTTCATCGTTTCCGGTGGCAAATCGCAAAATATAACGCCCGGAACGTTGTTCAAAGTCATCCAGGAAGGCAAAAAGATAAAGAATCCACAGACGAACATGTACGTCACCCTTCCAGGACAAAAAGTAGGAGAGTTAAAGGTGATTCAGTGTATCGGCGACACGGTAGAAAACGAAGTGTCATTGTGTACACTTGTTTCGGGAGATCTTAAGAAATATGTCGAGGCAAAAGATTTTTCCAAGCTGTTTATCCAGGAATAAAAAAAAGGTGAAAGCTCATGACAAAATGGATCATTTTGGCAATGGCAGTCATACCGATGCTTGTTGTATCAGGTTGCGGCTACCAAGAAGGCATAAGGCAACCTGACAGACAAAGCTACATATGGTTTAGTGGCGAAACCAGAGAGGCCGTGGCAATTATTGACGACAATGAGCCGTTTAAAGTGGAACAGACTTCCTATGTGGATAGCGAGACAGGGGAGAGGGTATCCAAACAGGGGCGTACGCTGTATCAGGTAAAGCCGGGCAAGCATGAAATCGTAGTCAAAAAGGGTGGGCAGGTGGTTGTACATCGTGATTTGATGATCGGTGCGGGTACAACCAAGGAGGTCCGGGTTCCATGAAATCAAACATGATAAAATTAATGGCGATTTTGGCGGCTGTTCTGTTTTGCTTCGGCTGTTCAGCGAAAAAGCAGATGTATTACTGGGGGGACTACTCTGACTCTCTGTATCATGCCAAGAAAAATCCGGGTGTCGAGTCTTTAGCTAAGCACAAAGAGGAGTTGGAAAATATTGTTGAAGAATCGAAAAGCCGAAATCTGCGGATACCACCAGGTGTTTGTGCCGAATTAGGTTACCTATATGCTGCTAATAATAATACGAAAAAGGCAATTGAACTTTTTCAGATGGAAAAACAGACTTACCCTGAATCAACAATTTTGATGGAAAGATTAATCATGCAGACTGAAAAACGGGCTTCGGATGATGACCCTTCTAAAAAAACATCCGTAGAAAAATCGATCGAGCAAGAAAAATCTATTGGGGGAAGCACAAATGAGTAGGTTAATAAAAAGGATGCTGGTTTCAGGCATATTGCTGGCACTAGCGGTCATAGTTGTCGGGTGTGCTCCTAAGGCTACAACCAAGGGCGTTTCGTTTCCCCTGATGTATGAAGAAACACCTTTAACAATCTTAATACTACCCCCTATGAATGAGTCAACAGCAGCCGAGGCAAAGCAATATTATGCGACAACAGTTCAAGAGGTGTTGTCATACTGGGGATATTATGTATTCCCGTACGAAATCACATCCGACATTTTAAAGATGGAAGGTATTTATGACGCAGAGTTAATACGAAGCGTACCTTTGGCAAAATTCCGGGAATATTTCGGTGCCGATGCCGTGCTGTATACGACTATAAAAAAATGGGATCTGCAGTATATGGTCTTGGCAGCAAATCTGACAGTATCTATTGATGAGGAGTTAAAATCAACAAAAACGGATCAGACGCTTTGGACATATAACGGAACAGTAGTAGTTGATTTGTCTGGAGGCAATACAGGTGGAGGACTCGCAGGGTTGATTGTTAAAGCAGTTATAACTGCAGCCAATTCAGCCATGGCCGATTATGTTCCCTATGCAAGGCAGGCAAACCGTCGTGCACTCTCATCCTTTCCATTCGGTAAATATCACCCAGATTTTATGACAGATCAAAGCATGCAGTTTATAGATCAGTCACCTGAAAAAGCTAAATAGTTCCCGTCCATAAATCGGCATATTTCGCCTTATGAAAAACTTAAAAAATAAGAGTTGAGCAGTTTTAATCTAAACTGCCAACCGTTATCGTCTACTTAAAGAGA
>Ga0307376_10001100_pt1 | contig 30468 bp, 23 predicted proteins | sample TR2MG_FD_202536 | JGI IMG/M metagenome (GOLD analysis project Ga0307376, IMG submission 202536) | Soil microbial communities from Risofladan, Vaasa, Finland - TR-2 | ecosystem: Environmental > Terrestrial > Soil > Coastal area > Acid sulfate soil | place: Finland: Risofladan, Vaasa | collected...
GTATCGCCGCTTTGCCTTCTTTGGATGGTTCTTGCACGTCAGACCAGCATAAACAGGTCGATAAAGCTTGACCGGTTGACATCTTTACCTATAATTACTGCTCATTGTCCCGAAAGGATATTGGTCGTTTGGCAAGGTTCTCACGATGGTCAAAGAACCCGATAGTCAGGATGTGTCACCCCGGCAGCCGGCCGCGCCCGCCGCTCCCGCCAAGACAAAGTCCTATCGAGCGCTCTGGATAGTCATACTCGTCTTCGCTGCCTTTGTGGCAACCATCTTTCTCACTCATAAAGAGGAAACCGTAAACTGGGTCCAGGATTACCAGACCGGCCTCAAGCTCGCCCAAGAGCAAAAAAAGCCCGTTCTACTCGCCTTTTACAAACAGTTTACTCGCTTCACTACCGATACTTTCGAGAACACCTATAACAGCCCGAAGGTCATTGAATTCGTCGAGACCAATTTCATCCCCATACTGATTAACGTCGACGAGCAGCCCAAAATCGCTGAGCAGTATAAGGTCGCTTATTATCCAACCCACTACATCAAACGCCCCGACAGCAACGACCTTTTTGGCCCTCTCGTTGGTTACGACCCCCCGGACCGTTTCATCAAAGAGCTCAAAAACCTAATTAAGAAAATGGAATCATCCGGCAAGTAGACAGGACGTCTTTTTTTGTTTCCCCCACCCACAACCATCAAATATGCTTCAGCGCCGTGTCCTGGCCGCTGCTTTTTCCCTGTACCAATCAATCGTTGCCTTCAGTCCCTCTTCGAAGGAGGTTTTTGCCTCGAAGCCAAAGAGCTTCTTTGCCCGCGAGACGTCCAGCCGCCGTCTCGGCTGGCCGTCCGGCTTCGAAGCATCCCAGCGAATCTCCCCCTTAAAACCCGTCAGCTTCGCAACCTTTTCCGCAAGCTCTTCTATCGTTATCTCGAATCCCGCCCCGATATTGACCGGCTCCGGCCCGTTGTAGTGCTCCGTCGCCAGCAGGATTCCCTCGGCGGCGTCGGCCGCATAAATAAACTCCCGCGAGACCTTTCCCGTCCCCCAGCACTCGATATAATCATCGCCCCCTTCAATTGCATCGACGCACTTTTTTATCAACGCCGGTATCACATGACTGCTGGCAGGGTCAAAATTATCGCCCGGCCCGTAAAGATTTACAGGCAGCAAAAATATCGAATTAAAACCGTATTGCGCCCGGTAAGCCTGTGATTGGACCAGCAGCATTTTCTTCGCCAGCCCGTACGGTGCGTTAGTCTCCTCCGGATAGCCGTTCCACAGCTCCTCTTCCTTGAACGGCACCGGCGTAAATTTAGGATACGCACAAATCGTGCCGATGGCCACAAATTTTTCAATATCCCGGACTCGCGCCTGCTCTATCAGTTGAACGCCCATCATCAGGTTCTTGTAGAAAAACTCGCCCGGATGCTCGCGGTTGGCCCCGATGCCGCCGACAACCGCCGCCAGGTGAATAACAATGTCCGGCTGCATCTGCTCGTACATCCGCACAACATCATTTATGTCAACCAGGTCATAGTCCTCGATTTTCGGCACGAGAATCTGCTTGCAGCCGCGCTTTCGCAGCCCTTCCGTAACGTACCCGCCCAGAAAACCGGCGCCTCCGGTAACAACAACGCGCCTGTCGCCAAAAAAACCCCCCATCATCCGACTCTCCCGTGCTCGGCGATAATCTTTTCATTGCTGGCTATTTCCATATCCGCGTCCGTCATCATCCTCGCCAGCTCCCCAAATGTCACCTTGGGCTGCCACTTCAGGACCTTCCTTGCCTTGCTCGCATCGCCCAGAAGAACATCCACCTCCGTCGGCCGGTAATACCGCGGGTCTATCTCGACATACTCATGCCAGTCCAGGTCGAGATGACCGAACACCTCGTCCAGAAACTCCCTCACCGAATGGTTCTGGCCCGTCGCGACCACATAATCATCCGGCCTGTCCTGCTGCAGCATCAGCCACATCGTTTCGACGTAATCGCCCGCGAAACCCCAGTCGCGCTTGGCATCCAGATTACCGAGGTAAAGCTTGTCCTGCAGCCCGAGTTTGATGCGCGTGGCCGCCCGCGTGATTTTCCTCGTAACGAACGTCTCGCCGCGTCTGGGCGATTCGTGATTAAACAGAATCCCGTTGCACGCAAACAGGCCGTATGCCTCCCGGTAGTTTACCGTCTGCCAGAAGCCGTAAACCTTTGCGCAGCCGTATGGGCTGCGCGGATAAAACGGCGTCTTTTCCGTCTGTGGTATCTCGACCGCCTTGCCGTACATCTCGCTGCTGGACGCCTGGTAAAACCTGGCCGGCTTTTCCATCGACCGCACCGCCTCCAGCAGCCGAAGCGTACCCAGCGCATCCACGTTGACCGTATAGATGGGCGTATCAAAGCTCACCCGCACGTGGCTTTGCGCACCGAGGTTATAAACCTCGTCCGGCTTAACGTCGTTCAGTATTGCCGACAGACTGCCTCCGTCGGTCAAATCGCCGTAAAGCAGCCTGATTGGCGGCTGTTCGTGCGGGTCCCTGTACAAATGGTCTATCCTGCCCGTGTGGAATGACGAGCTCCGCCGCACAATCCCCCAGACCTCATAACCTTTTTTCAGCAAAAGCTCCGCGAGATACGAGCCGTCCTGCCCCGTAATCCCCGTAATCAATGCCTTCTTCATAATCTGGCGCCTTCTTAACAGACTGCCGCCCCCATGCCTTGCCTGAAACTTTCGATAATCACCCGTAGCGTTTCAGTCAGACCGGTCTTGGGCCGCCAGCCGACCGCCTTGCGTATTCGCTCTATGCTCGGCACACGCCGCATCATATCCTCAATCGGCCTTCCATAGGCCTGCTCGTAGGAGACAAACTCCTTCTTGCTTTTGCTGCCCGTCATTTCGATGATTCTGTCCGCGAGCTTTTCAATGGTTATTTCTTCCTCTGAGCCGATATTGTATACCTGCCCCGCCGCCTCCTCGCAATCCATCAGCGCGACAATCGCGTCCACGACATCCTTCACATAGCAAAAACACCGTCTTTGCCGTCCTGTGCCGTATATCAGGACGGGCTCATTCTTGAGCGCCCTTTCCACGAAACGCGGCACAACCATTCCGTACCGACCCGTTTGCCTCGGCCCGATTGTATTAAAGAACCTGCCTATTACCACCCCCAACCCGTACTCCTGATAAAAAGCTACACCGAGGAATTCGTCTATCGCCTTGCCGCACGCGTATGACCACCGCGAAAAACGCGTGCTGCCCAGCACAATATCGTCATCCTCGTCGAAGGGCGCCTTTTCGTTCTTGCCGTAAACCTCGCTGCTTGAAGCCAGCAGAATTCTCCTGCCGAATTTGTTGGCCGCGTCCAGAACCACTTCCGTACCGCCTATGTTTGTTTGTATCGTATGGACCGGCCTGTCCGCTATCAATTGCACCCCAACCGCCGCAGCCAGGTGATATATCACATCGCACCGCTCCGCCAGAGACTCCATCAGGCCGGCGTTTCGGATGTCGCCTTCGACGAACTCAAACCCTGGATTGTTCCTGAAGCCTTGGATGTTTCTCAGGCTGCCGGTGCTGAGATTATCGATAACCGTTACCTTTGACCCCCCTCTAAGCAGCCGCTCGACCAGATGAGACCCGATAAAACCCGCCCCACCGGTGACCAATACCTTCATATCAGACCTGTGCAAGAATCCTCACTGCCCAAAGAAAGAGGCCCGACTATCGAAAACGGGGTTTTCAGTGGTTCTTGATGGGTGGACTCCGTCCCCGTCGGCTGCGCTAAAAAAAACCGGCCTGCCCTATGGTACACTATCAGGGATGACAACTTAGAGCAGATTTATCGCCGGACCACAAGAGCCTGGCCGTCCAATTCCCTGCGACCTGGGCCGCAGATGCCCTTCCTGATTTTGCTCTTTATCATAAGTATCGGCTAATAAAGAAGATAGCTTTAGTAAAGACGCCAATCCGGCCAGACGGCCTCCACCGACTTTTACACGAGAACTATACGTCCGTAATACCCCCTAAGTTCAAACTCTGCAACACCCCTGGCAAGTCTGAGAGAACCGTTTTATGGGACGGTCGGTTTACCTTTGTGCCGCTTGCGCCATAGCCGGATTGGCCCTCACCATTCGGGCAGTCTGCGGCTTCGGAAGGGCCTGTTCCAGTCAAGCCGGTATATATCAATCGGGCCGTAATAAGGGTCGCGGAACTCGTCTGTTTTCGTGCCGAATCTGCGACACAGGTAGTCGCCCAGGTGCCCTTCCCGGAAAGCCGGCATTGAGCGGGGCGGTGAAGCGAATCCTTTGTGAGGTCCGATTAGCCACGCAGTCCTTATTACGTAGTCAAAGTCATGTTGGCGCATTGTCTTAACAGCATCTATTAGGGGAATCCCTTCAAAGGTTATAAGGTAAGGGCCGTACCGGTATTTGTTGTGACCCACCCAGAAAATAGGGTCGCCGTAGACACGACCCTCGGGACCGACGACCAAAGCCACGCGCTCTATCACTTTCTGCAAATCGGCTCTGTGCAGACACCAAAGCATCAGCGAAATGGCCGTAATGCAGATTGATACATAAACCACCGCCACGCCTGTGCCCACGGCAAGGCGCAATCTGGGCCGGTGACCCCAAATTCTAACCTCGCCTGCTCGAATTCGCCATATTAGACGAACCATCAGAGCATTGAAGAAGGGAATGGTTGTGGCAAGATACCTTGGAGTACGATTGACGCTCGCAAAGGGCAAGATCAATACAAACAGGGCGATGATAGTAGCGACTGTTTTGTCAGCCGCTGATGACCGACGCCATGCCGCAATCCAGGAGACAACCATAATCACCCCAAGTGGAAGGCCCTTGGGCCACTGTAAGAAGCTCTTCCAACGAACTATTTCACCGCTTACAAGAAAACTGTGCAACATACCGGCTTGCATTTGCTCAACGAAGCTGACCTGTGGGTCTCGTATCGCCCAAAAAACGTAGATAACATACGGCAGAATAACTATCACGAATCCCACACTCCCCCATGCAATCAGGCGGCCTATTGCTCTGGTCCTGAGCCAGACAACTGCCCCGCAGCTTATCGAAAAAACCAGAATCAACCCATTGGGATGCGTAAGAGCACATAAACCCGCCGCCACTCCTGCAAGAAAGCCTGTCACCCTTGACCCCGTATCGAAGAAAACCACCATTAACCACAAAAATACCAGCCCCAGCGCTATATAGTAAATTTCAGGCCGGGCACGCCGGCTGACTTCGAAAAACCAGGGGTGGATAATCGTCGCCAATCCAATTAGAAAGGCTTGCTTTTCGTCAAACCAGCGACGCATCAGTGAATAAAGGATGACGATGGCCATCACGCCGAAGATTACCGAGCCGATCCGACTGGCCCCGATGCTATATCGGCAACACTGAAAATGCAGGCGCAAACTAAAGGCAGGACAACCCTATTAGGCAGGTAATGGCTATCCATCCCCCCCAAGCCCTCGACAAACGGGTGTTTGAGCGTCCCGGTGCGGGCCAGGCTATAGCCCAGGCCTGAATCCCATACTTCGTCGACATAGACCCGAGGAACACGGCTCAGGTACATCAAGCCCAGCGCCAATTGCAAAACAACAAGAACGACTATATCTCCCTTCCGCCCGAACATTCTTTCTCCCTGCCAAACTTTTTTCCCGGGCAACACCTCGCTTGCAGTCACGCTCCGTAGTAACTACAGTAAGTTTTATCGGTTTCCCACACTGTTACGCAGTGCAGCGACGCTTCGCCGAATTTGCCGGCAAGCCTCTGCCATGCCAGAAATGTAATGTTTTCGACGGTGGGATTGCTCTTGCCAAGCTCAGCCACGTCAACATTAAGGTTTTTATGGTCAACGAGCTTTATGAATTCATCATCCACGATTTTTTCAAAACCGCCCGCTCTAAAATCACTGCCGCCCTGCCGCGCCCTTACAGTCACTTCGACCACATAGTTGTGGCCGTGACCGGCCGGATTAGCGCATTTGCCGAAAACCTCCACGTTGCGCTCCGCCGAAAAATCCTCGTTCCAGAGCTTATGCATCGCCGCAAATTCGAATTTCTCGCTATAGTATATCATCTTACAATCCTCACCGTCAATCGCAATCTTGGAAAAAGGATTAAGCGCCAGACTCAGCCTGCTCAGCCCGGCCGTCCCGAACTTGTCCGCCAGTTGTCCCCATCCTGACTTCAGCAGCTCCACAACTCCGGGAAACCCGATGTGCCTGCGTTCCCGAAAGTCTGCCCTTATTCGCCTGCCGAAAAGCGGCACGACGAACTGCCGAACGGCCTGGTCGATATCGAGCACGTTAACGACAAATCCGGTGGCCGGCTCAACCTCGCCCACAAGCTCCACGCATAATTCCAAAAACAACGACAGCCCCTCGCCGGGCGGCCTCGACGCGTACGAATTGAAACCCGTACCCTCCTCCGGCAAAAAAGGATTAATGGAAAACCGCACATGCCTGGCCAATCTATGCATCGACAACAACCTTTTTTAACCGGCGGTTCGCACACGACCTCGAGCCCGCCGCCGCCTCCTTCTCTATCGGCCCCGCCGTCAGCCTGTCAGTCCTACTTGTGCATCAGGCTCATAATCTCACTGCGGCTCTTCGGGTCCCTCTTGAATATTCCGCGCAGCGACGATGTCACCATCACCGAGCCGGGCTTCTTAATCCCCCGGATGGTCATACAGCTATGGGCGGCCTCCAGCACGACCGCCACCCCCCTCGGCTTCAGACTCTCCATCAAAAAGTCCGCTATCTGGTCCGTAAGACGTTCCTGAACCTGCAGCCGACGCGCAAAACAATCAACCACCCTCGCCAGCTTGCTCACGCCCAGCACCGCCCCCGCAGGCAGATACGCCACGTGCGCCGTGCCGATAAACGGCATAAGATGGTGCTCGCATATACTGTAAAAAGGTATGTCACGCAAAAGAACTATCTCGTCATAGTTCTCCGTAAAAACCCTCCGAGTATGCTGTTTGGGGTCCTCCCCCATCCCGCCCAGAAGTTCGGCGTACATCCTCGCCACCCGCGCAGGCGTGTCCCTGATTCCTTCTCGCTCAATGTCCTCGCCTACCGCCAGAAGTATCTCTCTAACCGCTTTGGCGATTCTTTCCGTATCGACTTGTGCGTTTTCTGAACCCATATTCACCTTTTATCCTGCCGAATTCATAAGGTAAGTGGCTAACAGCCGCACGCCGAAACCGCTCGACCCTTCCGCCGTATACTCCGTCGCTTTCTCAAAAATCTCCACACCTGCTATATCCAGATGCGCCCACTTTTTACCCTCCACAAACTGCCTCAAAAAAGCCGCCGCCGTGCACGCGCCGCCCCATTGGCCGCCGATATTCTTCAAATCCGCTATCTTGCTTTTCATTTCTTCCGCGTACTCGTCGCCGCTGGGCATGCGCCAGACCTTTTCCCCGCTCTCCTCCGACGCCCTCTCAAGCTGCTTTATCAGCTTTTCGTCGTTGCCCATCAGCCCCGCCATATATTTGCCCAGCGCCACCCTGCACGCCCCGGTCAGTGTCGCAATATCGATTATAATATCACAGTTCTGCTTGACCGCATAGCTCAGCCCGTCGCAAAGTATCATCCTGCCTTCGGCGTCGGTGTTCTGCACCTCCACCGTCTTGCCGCTGAAAGTCGTCACAATGTCACCGGGACGATAGCTCGACCCGCTCGGCAGGTTCTCCGCCGACGGTATTATCCCGTAAACGTTTATGGGCAGCCTCAGCTCCGCCGCCGCCTTCATCGCCCCTAATACCGCAATCCCTCCGGTTTTATCCAGTTTCATCTCCTCCATCTTTGCTGCGGGCTTTATACTTATCCCGCCCGAATCGAACGTTATCGCCTTGCCCACCAGGCCGATGGTCGGCCTGCCCTTTGTCCCTTTGCCGCCGGGGCTGTACTTAAGAACAATAAACCTCGGCTTATTCTGCGAGCCTGACCCGACCGCAAGTACCCCCCCCATACCCTTCGCCGCTAACTGCTTCTCGTCAAAAACCGTGCAGCTCAGATTCTTCGAACGACGGGCCAGCTCCTTTGCCGCGGCCGCCAGCGCCGCCGGATTTACCACGTTGCCGGGCCGGTTCGCAAGCGTCCTCGCGTAACTTTGTGCCTTCCCGATGATTATCCCGCTGCCAAGCCCCCTGTCCAGCCTCCTTATTTTCGCCGCATCCGAATCAATCAGCTCAACCTGCAGCGAGTCCAGCCGCCCGTTTTCGCCCTCCGTGACAAACTCGTCATAGCGATAGCTGCCCAGATACGTCCCCTCTGCCGTCACCCGGCCAACCGCGCCCAAATCGAATCGCCCCCCGAACGCGCGGTGTAATGCCAGACTAAGCCTCTGGGCCCGGATTTCCACCGCTTTTTTCGCGGCATTGGCCGCCGCCTTGCGAACTGTATCAAGCGCAGCCTTTTTCTTCTCGCCCAGCCCCACCAGCAAAACCCGTCTGGCGCCTATCTTCTCGTTGCCGTAAACAATGGCGCTTGTTCCCTCTTTTGCCTTGAAATCACCCAGCTTGCTCAACCGTTCGATGGCCCCGTCGAGCTTGCTGTCAAGCTCACCGACGGTCTTATCCAGACCCTTCACATCAGAAAAAACCCCCACCGCCAGCAGCTCGGTCCTGCACCTGCTGACATCGACCTTCCGTGTCCTTACTTTCACATCGATAATCTCTTTCATTTTTTCCCTGACCCTTGTCCTTTCTCCTTATTCACGCCCTTCGCACGGCGCCGCAGATAGCTTTCGATGAATCCATCGAGCTTTCCGTCCAGCACCGCGCTCACGTCGCCCGTCTGAAAATCCGTTCGATGGTCCTTCACCATCTGATAAGGCTGCAGCACATAGCTGCGTATCTGATTCCCCCAGGCGATTTCGCCCTTGTCGCTGTAAAGCTTTGCCAGCTCCGCATCCCTTTTTTGCTGCTCGAGAATGTATAATTTGGCCTTGAGCATCTTCATCGCATGCGCCCTGTTTTTGTGCTGGCTTCTTTCATTCTGGCACTGCACCACAATACCCGTCGGCACATGCAGAATCCGCACCGCCGAGCTTACCTTGTTCACGTTTTGCCCCCCCGGACCGCTGGCACGGTAAAAATCAACCTTCAAGTCCCCCTCGTTTATCTTAATATCGATGTCCTCGTCAAATTCGGGAACGCAGTCCACCGCCGCAAAACTCGTGTGCCGCCGCTTGGCCGCATCGAACGGACTTATTCGCACAAGCCGGTGTACCCCCACCTCGCAAGAAAGCTTCCCGAAAGCAAAAGGCCCGCTGACCCGCAGCGTGATAGACCGCAGCCCCGCCTCTTCGCCCGGCGTCATATCCAGCTCCTCGTATTTGTATCTCTTCGCCTCGAAGTACCGCACATACATCCGCAGAAGCATACTCACCCAGTCGCAGCTTTCCGTCCCCCCGGCGCCCGCGTGAATGCTGAAAAAACACTTCTTCGCATCGTTCGGCCCGCTTAACAGCCCCGCCAGTTCTATCTGCTCGCACCTCTTTGTAAGACTGCCCAGATCCTCCCGCAACTGCGCCAGTTCGTCCGCATCGGATTCCACCGCCAAATCGAACAGCTCCGCCAGGTCTTTGACCTCCTGCAAAACCTCCTCCACCGGCTCAACCACCGATTTCAGCGCGCTCAATTGACCGACAACCGACTGAGCCGCCTCCGGATTGTCCCAGAATCCCGCTTTCGACATCTTGCGTTCGAGTGCGGTAAGTTGCGCCTTCTTGCCGGACAAGTCAAAGCCAGTCCCGGATTCGTTCTATCCGGGCCGACAAATCTGATATCGCTGACTTTAGTTCCGCAACTTCCATCGCCTTACTCTCATATATTTGCAGGAAAACTGCCCTTGCTTGCGTACGCCTGTTCTTCGACCGCCCTTAATCTTCACGGTATATTCAGCGGATCTATGTCCCCGATTCTTTCAGAATAAACCTTATGAGGGTATTTGGTCAGAAGCTCCTGCCGGTACTCATCCAGCCTTGCCTCTCGTTCTATCCGCCGCATTCGCTCCTCAACCTCACGCTCAACGCTCGAGTATTCCCGTGCCGAGCCGGGCCTCTTCTCCAGTACCTTCACAACGCGCCACTTGACCGCCCACATCGTCTGCCGGCTCTCGCCTTCGCCGTAAAAACCCTTGACAGGCCCGATTATCTCGTTGGGCTCGCCCGCCCATAATTCCTTAAAAAATACCCCTTCTCTCGCCGCCGTAGTATCAACCGCTTTCTCTTCTTTCCTCAGCGAATATTCCTGCTTGACCGCCTCGAAATCCTTCCCCCCCCTCAGCTCCCGCCTCACTTTTCGCGCCGTCTTGAGGTCCGCGCACCAGATTTGGTCCACCTTGACCACGTCGGCGCTCTTGAATTCCTCCTTGTGGCTGTTGAAGTACTCCGCCGCCTCTTCTTTGGTCGGTCGCTTAAGGCCGCTTAAAGCGTTCCTCATCACCCTGCTGAACAGAATCCTGTCCTCATACGCTCTCAGCTCTCTTACGAAGTTCTCCTCCTTATCCAGCCCTTGACGCCTCGCCTCCGCAAGAAAAACCGGCGTCCTCATCGCCCTGTCTAATAACTGCTCCACCCCCTGCACCGTGCCCGCGTCCTTCGGCCGCGACGGCGGTGACATCTCATTCAGCGTCTCAAACCAGTTCAGCAGCGTTATCTTCCCGTCGTCAAACGTCGCCAGCACAATCTCCTTCTCTTCCGGCGTCAGCTCCTCTTGTATCTGCCAGTTTGCTATCCACCCCCCTCTCCGCTCTTTTTGAGGACTATAAAGCAGCCGGTTGTGTATCTCCGCCGCTTTCCCGAAATTCTCACTTAGCTTCCGAACGTGAGCTTTTCTGGTCAGCTCGTTATAAAACTGCTCCACAAGCTCCCTCGCTCTTTCATTCTGTACCATCGCCGTCGCCCGGGCCCGGTCCAGCTTGGGGTCCGACTTCAGTTTCGCCTCTATGTCCGCATCCGTAACTCTCAACTTGTCCTGCAGGTTTGTGCGCAGCAGTAACGATACCAGCCTTCCTTCGTAAAACCGCCTGATTGACGAATCCCCCTGCTGCAGATTCTGCGCCCGCCCTTCAAGTGACATCGCCTTATCCGCCATCAGTTTCATCAGCACCGTCTTTGCGTCCGGCGCCTCGGCTGCCGGCCCCGGCTCCTCCTCGTACCCGCGAAGCTCATTTATCAGCCTGTACTCAACCTCCTGTTTCGTGACAACATAATCCCCTATTTCGCCGACCACGTTCGGGTCGTCCGCGTGCTTCGCCACAAAAGGCTGCTCCGCCGGCCTTGTCTCAGCCGGCTTGGCCTCCACCACTGGAGGCTTTACCTCAACAGGCTTGGCCTCCACCGGCTGTATTCTCGCTTGTTCCCGCTCAACCGCCGTCGGCGTTTCGCCAACCTGCGCTGCCCGCTCCGTTTGGCTGCACGAGCAGCAAACCACCATTAATCCCACTGTCAAAACCGTTACCGGCCTGCCAAAAAACCGTTTCATAGCACATATCCTTCCAAATATACTAAAAACCACGCGCTTCCGGGCCTTTTCTAACTGCCTGTCATACAATCCATCCCGGCCACCCTCTCTACCCTAAAACCGCTAAAATAACCAAAACCGCCGTTTTTGTCAAAACAAAAATCCCCCTTGCCCCGTTAGAAACAACCCGCCGTATCAATTGCATGGCTAGCCCGCAAGCCTGCCTTGCGCGCCATCACTCCCGCCCCATGCAAAAGTAGCATGGGCGTCAGCCAAACAATCCAGCTAGCGCCTATGCGCGGGGGGACACCTTTAATTCTCCTGCGAGGATTTCTTACATATAAAAGCTATATCTGGCTGCAATTCTTGATTCGGGGGCATTGATCGGTATGTATTTCAATATATACCCCACACGGCGTGCTGCGTGAAGAGTGATTGGCTCACTCATGTCAAACTGCGTATTGTTCCAGTTCATCTTTGTTAAAGCAAGAATCTCACGGCAAAGTGTTTCACGGGACTGTTGAACGGTATCGAACTCTATTTGCAATGCACGAGGCATATAAAGCCCGGGGTAAGTTTGAAAAAAGGGCACACTTCCCCGCGTATAAAGCAAGTGTTTATTACCATCGAGTTCTATATGGGTGCCACGTAGAACTGGATAGGCTCCCACTCGGAAAAGGCGGACAGAGCTTTTACGTATGCTCAACATGTCAGCCATTGATATATGTTCTTGTTTGAGACCCGTTGAAAATCCTTCTACCTCATCTTCTGTAAAATAGGAGCTTTTATGAAGAACAACCCGTGCAGGCATATTTTTGTGCTCATCTCGGTATCGCTGTAGCGCTTGAATCAATATCTTAGCTGAATCTTCATTGTTCAGATGGGGTGTCCGATCTCTCTTGGACTGTTGGGCTTGGCCTCCTCGCACAACAACACCTTCGCCACGTTCATTGAAGATTTGAGCGATGCTCGTAAACACTGCCGTCTCATCCAAGGTCTTGTAGAAGCTGATACCAATATAGCAGGTATCATAATCGCTTGATTGACGAGACAATCTCCAAGGCACACATCCAGCCTTGTAATACATTGCTGTGAACAGATTCCATGCACGAGTCGCGGGGTCCTGTAGTTGACGTGCTTTCTTACGTCGTCGTTTCTTTTTTGTGGATCTTCCACGAGTTCCGACACCAAAAGTTGACGGTAGAACCAATTGTATTGGGATTCGATAGTTCATAGCTTCTGATTTTAGGTAGTGATGGAAATCATGGCGATACGTATTGACTACGTCATCCTCATCTTGTCCAGAACGTGACACAGCCTTTACCATTTCAGCGGCCCGGTCCAACTGTTGCCCCAGTAGCTCTGGTATTATGCAAAAGATAATATCTGGCTTGTTTTCATTGGCCAAATAGTCAATTTCAGACGTATATAAACCAACTGCATTCTTGATAATTTCTCCCGCACTATGCACCTTCTGCAATCCGGTAATCCCTGCGCTAGATAGGTTTCTTACGGCACGCTCATCACATGCCCATTCGGCATTAAAAGGGGAGCTTGCTCCGAATCCGGGGAAACGGGGAAACAAATTTGGCTTTGATGTTTCTTTCGATTCAATCCCTGAATCACATAGTTCCAACCATTCAAGGAACTTGTCATTTAGATCAGGTAAGCCTATTATGGCAATATTAATGCGTCGCACATCAGAGCGTTCATCTCTGTCCAGAGTGCCATAATTGAGAAGGCCAAATCTTATATCTATGTGGCGATTGCCGCCCCCAAATTCCAGTTCGATGTCAACTTCATCAATGAACTTTGTCTCAGTCACTGGAATAGCCCCCACCCATCCGACTCTTCCTCAATCAGAATGTCGTCCCTAAGCCAGCTTTCGTCGTCCAGTCCTTGCCCACTCTTAAGCTTTAACAAGTGCCCAAAGACAATAAGCGGTTTCTCATTTGAATGATCACCAAAGAATGTGCTATACGGAGTAAATGTCAGTTTATGTTTCCACATTATTGTTTGTCCAAAGACAGCATTTTGTCTTTCAATCCGTTTGATCCCGGATAACAAATCCTCAGCGTATGGGTATATAGTCTTGCCATCGATAGTATAAACGTAATGAGGGATTATGGCTAAATACCACTTATTATTGATTCGCAAGAAATCGGCCCTCATTGCATTATGTCGATAATACGCTACTCTTGCTGTTTCCGGATTTCTGTGGCATGATACAACTTCACGTGATGTCCATGTACGCAGTGATTCGTAATGGTACTTCCATGATTTAGGCTCGCCTGAGTCGGACCATCTTGCCGGAAAGAAAAAACACTGTTCTTCCTTCGAGTACCACAAATGCCTGATATGCATGTCAGCCCTTAATGTCTGATTCATGAGCCTAACGAATTCTCTCTGAATATCGGGATCGTCCGAGTCCGACCATTCGTCAGTGCCAAATTCTTCGACAGAACCTCTGTCGCAAATTTGCGTCCATGGTTCTTCACGTAAGTCATAAACGCTTCTAACCATCTTTTCCGTGAGCAGCCAACCCGAGGGCAAGTTGACCCTGCCCTTCTTTGACCAATCAAAAATTTCTTCTGGGCTACGATAATCAGTCGCAGCACTATAAATTGAGCGCGGAAAAGTTTCTACCTCAAGCAAATTGGAATACAGCGTCTCTTCATGTTCTGTGGCTGGCAAGTATGGCCCGATATCCTTGTGAACGGCCACTTTCATCAAGTCTAATGCTGCTGATGCGCTAAACCGTCTTGTTGCTTTGTCAAATACTACCTTCTTCTCGTTCCTTTTAGTTGAATCCGAAAACACCTCCTTGACGTTTGTCCAGTAAGCTTCCCTTCTATTCGGGCTAACTGCAATAAGGATAACTGGCGTATTGCTTCTCATCCAATAGTCGATGTCTCTTGCCTTGCATCTATATACGAAGCTCTCTGGGGTGTCACTAATCCATTCCTCTTCGGTCGCCTTCACTTGAACTTGTATGATGTTGTTGGTAGTTTCGCCCGTTGCAGGATCCCGAATTTCTATAATACCATCGATGCCAGACTCAAGACTCGCGTTCGTTGGATGCCAAACGAATCCCATCTCCAGCACAATTTGTTCTACTAAGTTTACACCTCGTTGTCCCGTAATCTGCTTAGGCGTAATCTGTTTGTATCTGCGCTTTTCTCTCATTAGATATAGCTCTTTGGACTAGGCTTGCGGCCGCTTAAAGGTGTGCCCACCTTCTTCTTTCAAAGTATGCATAGTCACCTATTAAATCCGCGCAACGCCCGGTCTCAATTATTTGCTGCGTCTCCCTGATATATGCCTTCCCAATGGCCGCAATTTAGTCGTCTTTGGGCCTGTTGTCAACTGAAAAAACAGGGCTCAGCGTTCGTGCGTCGTATTTCGTGAAGCGTGAAGCGCATCTGCCAGTAGAAGGCGTTCTTCGCAATTTTTCCCCAAATCTCTCTTTTCCGCTACAATAATCAACAATCCTTAATCAATTATCACTTGATACCTTACCGCCCATTCCCCAAACCGTCAACCCTTTTTCCCCCAAAAACCACCCATTTTGATTTTTGCGTTGCATTTTTGCATTTTGATTTTTGAGATTTGCTTTCCCCTGACCCCTCTGCGCGTTCCGCAGTTTTGCACTTTGAGCTTTAGTTTTATACTTTGCACTTTTATCCGCCCGCGGCGGACTTGTCCGCCTCCGGCGGATTAACTTTTCACATTTCCCCTTCGTCCCCGCAATTCTCAGGCGGGGATCCAGTTCCACCCCTCCCCCTCGCCCCCTCGGAGCAAAGCGCAGATCCGCCGAAGCCTCGCGCGAAGGCGGACACCCCCCTCACCCCCCACTCATCTACTATCCATCTACTCATTTACCCTCTTCGTCCCGCCAACTTTTTCCTTTACTTCCAACCCCAAATCCTGTATAATACGCCCCCGTTGCCCGCCGTAGGCGGGCCGAGGGCTTGCCCCTTCCCTTTGGGGGGCGCCCATTATAGCGGACTTGCCCGCCGGCGAAGATAAATACTTGTCCGCCTGTGGCGGAGACATTTTATGTTGCATGGTGGCACGTTTTGAGGCAAGCCAGCCCAAGTCAAGAATAATCGTTAGGAAATCATCGATGCTGAACAACTATGAACAACTGGCAACTGTCAACGGTCAACTGCCTTCTCTCCTCTACACTTGTCGAGAACCCTCTACAAATTCGCCCTTTTTTGCAAAACAAACCCAATTTCCAAAAGGCTGTGATGAACCCAAAGTCTTATTCGACAAAGGCTTACAAAAAATGAAACCGCCTTCGACCCTGACCAAAACAAACCCAAACAAACCCAATTTGCTGGATACTCGAATGAACCTAAGTTCTGTTAAAAGAAAGTATTATGAAAATGAAGAATCTTGCAGACGCGGGCAAAACAAACCCAATTTATGCCATAGGTATCAAACCCAATCTCAAACCCCGCACATACTCATTGAAACCCTTACGCTCAAAAACCCTCCAAACCCCCAACCCCTTGTACAAACCCAACTTTAGCGCAGACTGCTAATGTGGCTTTTGCCTCGGCTTAAAATCAATGCAACTCCCGTCCGCCCACCGGAAAACACCTTTTTTCTCACCTGTTTCATCGACAAAAGCCACTTCCGGGTTCATGCAGTCTCCCCACGCGTACCTGCCCTGGTTTGTGCTGACTTGCACGAAATACTCGCAGTTTTGACAGATATTTTCCATCGCCTACAGGTCTCCGTTACCGCATCGTTCTTTCAGGTGATCTCTATCCGCATACGGGAATCTTACCGGCCGCCAAACCACTCTGTCAAGAAAAATTCCTCAGAAAAAGCAAAATATCGTTTTTTTCTTCTTTGCTGCTTCACCCTTCATCCCACCAGAGACAACTCAAGAATCTCTGCCGCGCCCGATTCGATAACTCCCGCTTTACCCGATGCCAAATTTTGACATTTTTGCGTAACCCCCCACAACCAAAAATCCAAAAAAATGAAGATTTGTTTACTCCTTCTTTCGCCTCAACTTACGGCCGAACCATCCCCCCAAACTTACCCATTTTCGAAACAAATACGGAAGTCCGTCCGATTATGGAGGGCGATTCCCCTTTGCGGCTGGACAACGACCTACAAACCACGGGCCGCGAGCCACGCCGGCAGGCAGTACCATGGTCAGTTCGCAGCATTGAACTTCTGACATTGAACCACTTCCCAACTGCCTCACTTGCCGAGATACGAGATGCGAACCACGAATACTCCAAAGGCGGTTTGCCGCCCCGAAATTTACAGACCAAACCCGCGGTCATCTCTGCAAACACGTCTTTACTCAATCGAAAAACGCCAATCCCAAATCACTCCTTGACTTTTGCCTCAAAATACGTCAAAGTAATGGCAAATTCGGCACGGCGCCGCTATATATAAGCAAGAATGAGCCGAAGGGAATTAAACGAACCTCATCGAGGAGGTCCGAAGCTAAATGAAATTCAATCGCCGTCAAATCTGCCAGCTCCTCGCTGCCGGCCCCGCCGCCCTCGCTCTACTGAAAGACCCGCTATCCGCCAAGGAGACCAAAACTATGCCAAAAGTACTTTTACCCATCGGAGACGGCTCCGAAGTCCTCGACACCCTGTACGCGTACTACCGCATCGCCGAGGACGACTTCGAAGTGGTCGTCACAGGTCCCGAAACCCGTTATTACCATCTCGTCGTACACGAAATCCCGCCCAACTCCGACGTGCCGTGGGACATCACCCGCGAGCTCCCCGGCTACCATCTAAAAGCCGAAATCGCCTTCAAAGATGTCAACCCGCGCGACTACGCCGGCCTCTACGTCTCCGGCGGACGAGCGCCCGAATACCTCCGCTACGACAAGGACCTTCTGCGCATCACCCGCCACTTCTTCGAGGCCAACAAGCCCGTCGCAGCCCTCTGTCACGGCGTCGAAATTCTCAGCGCCTCCGGCGTCATGACCGGCCGAAAAGCCACCACCATCCCCAAGTGCGCGCTCGACGTCGAGCAGGGCGGCGCCAAATACATCGCCACCCCTTGCATCGTTGACGGCAACCTCGTTACCGCCCGCGGGAAAAAAGACCTCTCACTGCTGCTGAAAAACTTCATGAAAATGCTGAACGCCGCAAAAAAATAACCGGCGTTTGACCCTATGACAGCCTCGTACGGAGGCGAAGGCGCGGCTATCACAAATTCAACTTATGGTTGTTTTCCCGTCCGGTCTTGCTTCTTGAGGCGAGAGTTGGTATACTCATATAGCACACCCGAGAGGCTCAAAACGGCGTTAGGACAAGATTACCAAGGCTATTATTCTTGTGTAACTGTGTTCGCCTGATTCACTTATGAATTTCATAAGTGTGAGGTAGCAGTGTGATGTCCAGGAAAGTAGTGTGGTTCGTGTGTCTTCTTGCGGGGGGTTTGGTTAATGCTGCTTCCGCAGCTACCTGGACCAACGCAGAGCCGAGCGATGACTCCTGGTGCACGCCCGGCAACTGGGAACCTCCCGGCCCGCCCGGCCCGGCAGACACGGCGGTCATCAGTACGCCCGCGCGCGGCCCGGTCGTCGATTGCTACGCAGACGTCAATAACATAAACGGGCCTATGTGGGGCGTAAGCACCAGCCAGGTCATGGATATTGTCGGCGGAATGGTTGGTGTCCGACGCGAGTGGAATTGGAGCACCGGCACCGGAACAGCCACAATTAACATAAATGGAATTTCTGATATCATCGTCAACAGGGGCTGGTGGCGCGCACCCAACAGAGGAACAGGCGTCATTAACATAACCGGCGACCCCGCTATCTATATCAACGGCGAGTGGAGGGGCGCCGACGGAAGCGGGTCATGGTTTGAAGTGAACATCGGCAGCGGCTACGTCTGGACCCAGAGTCTCAAATTCGGCGACGACGGGAACGGCCGGCTTAATATGACCGGCGGCATCATCGATATTACCGGCGACTTAAAAGCGACCTGCCGGCCGCTGGATTCAAACGTCGCAATCAACATATCTGCCGGCAGCATATACGCCAACAACCTCCTGCTGCCCTGGGCAGAAGTCGGCAGTACCGCCCAGGGAACGGCTTCTCTCAAAATGTTGGGCGGCTTCCTGTCGGTCGCCAACGAATTCAAGGCGCCGGGGCAGATTACAGGAAAATCGAACATATACCTGCATGGGGGCCTGATTGAGTGCGGTTCATTCACCCACGCCGGTGCAGCTTACAGCATGGATATAACCGAGGGTATATTGACAATCAGCGGAGATGTCACCGCCGAAATTAACAATGATATTGCCGCAGGCCATATTACCGCCTACGGCGGCGAAGGCACGGTGAACGTCGAGCTGAGCGCCGGCAATACGGTGGTAACCGCTTCGGCGCCCGACCCGAACATCGCTTCTAATCCAAGCCCCCCCGACGGCGGAACCGTCTACGGCCTGCAGGCGACGTTTGCCTGGTCGGCGGGTATTAATGCTCTCAAACATGACGTATACCTCGGCGCCGATTTTGACGATGTCAACAATGCGCACGACCCTAATATCCTGCCAGGCAGGGGCCGCTGTGACGCCAACAGTTACCAGGCAGCCGGCCTCGAACCGGACAAGACTTACTACTGGAGAATTGATGAGGTCAACGCGCCAAGAATATGGAAAGGCAAAATCTGGAGTTTCACTACTGTCCAGACATACACAAACTCCCTCGGAATGCTCTTTGTCCGAATCCCGCCGGGCACCTTCACAATGGGACAGGGCGACGGGCACCGAATTCAGGACAGCGGAACACTGGATTACGATGAGCAGCCGGAACATACCGTCAAAATCAGCAAGCCATTCTACATCCTGGCGACCAGGGTCGCCGACGAGCATTACCAGCAGTCCGGACTGCCGGGTTCGGCTTCGGATGTAAGCTGGGACGACGCGAACAACTTTGCCGCGTGGCTGGGCGGCCTCGAAGGCAAAACATACCGCCTGCCAACCGAGGCCGAATGGGAATACGTCTGCAACAACCACAGCATGGTACAGGACATGAACAGCAGGCAATGGGTTCAGGACTGGCATGGTCTGTACGGCCACAACGCGCTTCTGGACCCCGCCGGTCCGGCCAACGGCATTGTCAAAGTGATTCGTGCCGACGGTCAGAACCGCCGGTCCCTGCCCACGAATGCAAGGTACGAGCCCTGGCAGCTTCCTGAGGCAGGTCCATGCGGTTTCCGGCTGGTCCTCGAGGATGAGCCGCCTCAAAAGCGCGATGTCCCGGCCGGGCCGTTCTGCCAGGCGGCCGTCAAGCAAAACACCGCCGTCGCCCTGCAGGGCCCGGACGCAAATATTCCGTACTTCACCGTGCGCTTCGCGCTGCCGATTCCACCGGACAATACCACGGACGGCATCGCGTCCCTGTTGGGCTGCGACCCCACAGTGACACATCATAATCATTCTCCCGGATTCGAGGTCATGCCCAATGGCGACGCTTTAGCCGTCTGGTTCACCGGCGGCAGCGAGGTCGGCCCGGAAGTCAGATTCGTTCAGGCCCGTCTTCGTTACGGCAGCGACCAGTGGGACATGCCGGAACTGTTCTACGACATGAAGAATATGAGCACCACAAGCGGCCTGCTCTGGACCGAAAGTGACGGGGCCGTTCGCTTCTTCGGCGGCGGCCGCATCGACGGCAAGGAGCGCCGACCATTCGTTATGGCCGTATCGGACGACAGCGGGGCCGCCTGGACGCTCAAACGTCCGTATTTTCCGATACCGGCAGTGGATTTCGAGGCGCAGCCTGTGGTGAATGCCTGGCGGCAGGACAGCAATACGCTCTACACCGTCACCGACGGCGGCGGCGCAGACAGCGTTGTCTGGCGAAGCGCCGACAACGGTGTCACCTGGTACGATATGGGCGGGCGAACCAACGGCCGGCACTCGACAATCCTTCCCATCGGCGATTCCGGTACACTGCTTTCCTATGGCGGCAAGAGCAGCAATATCGACGGCTGGATGCCGTACTGCAAATCCTACGACTGGGGCGCAACCTGGCCCGAAAGCGGCCCGGCGCCTTTTGCGGTTCTGGGCGGCAATCAAAGGCCCTGCATGACCCGACTGGCCAACGGAAAGCTGGTCTTTATATGCGACTGCCAGAGAAAGGGCGACAATTACCAGCCGCCCGGCTGGACCCACGGTTACGGATGTTTGATAGCAATTTCCGCGAACGACGGAGTGACATGGTACTTCAAGAAATTCCCCGTTACTCTGCCGCACGAGTCCGACAGGCAATACGGGACCCTGGGTTACTCGACCGTTCGCCAGGCCCCCAACGGCGTAATCCACGTGCTGACAACTATGACACATCCGTGTCTGCACTATGAGCTGAACGAAGCCTGGATTTACTCCGAACAGGGTGACATCCCGCCCGAGACAACCGGCGGGACGGTCAATCAGTACAACGAGTATTATCCCGGCGGCGCGCTCAAGACGACATGGAGCGCCAGAACCTGCCCCAACGGGCGCTACCTGCTGCACGGCACAGAAACTTCCTATTACCCAGACGGGAAAAAAGAGCATCAGGTTACCTACGCCAACGGCCGCAAAACCGGCGATGAAACCTTCTGGCAGCCCGACGGCATCAAGATGTGGTCCTGGCGCCACGACGACGTCAATAATATCAGTGTATGGAGGCATTACTGGTCAAACGGGTTCATTCGGATTGAATCGAGGTGGAACTCTTATCCTGCCGCGAGAGACCTGCCGTCACGCCATTTCAGCGGGTTTGTCGCCGACGGTCCGGCCTATCACTGGTTCAGCTCCGGCCGGCCCGCGAAAGCCTACAACTTCAGCAACGGCAGCTACCTCGGCGAAATCCCGCTGTGCGCACAGGCAAGACCCGGGATAGACCTCGAAACTTTCGTTCACCACTGGCTGTGGGTCGGCCTGGCAGGCGGCGACGGCTATAACCAAGCCGACCTGAACAAGGACGGCATCGTCAACTTTGTGGATTTCGCCGCCTTCGCAGCACAGTCCGGCGGTAAAGGCCGCGTCATCGAATTCGGCTGGGACATGCCGACCATCCCCTGGCTCCACGACAATGTCACTGCCGCCGAAGCCACTCCCTTCCACGGCATAGTAGTCGACCTTGCGCGACGAGAAGGCCAGCCCAGCGTATGCAGTCGCGTATGGATCCCTTATACCATACCTTCGGAGGTCCAGCAAAGCGCACAGGAAGATATCACGCTGCTGAATGACACCGATTTCACTCGTCTGCGCGAAAACAGCTTTTTCCGCATTAACTCCTCCGGTTACTGGCCCCCGCCCGACTGGTTTGACTCCGACTTTAACACGGTCGTCTCCAACACCGCCTTCGCGGCAGCCGCCGTCAATCAAACCGCATTTGCCGGCATTGTCTTCGACCCCGAAGACTACCACTTCAATCCCTGGTACTACCCCGGCCTGAAATACTACCCGACAAAAACCTTTGAGCAGTACCAGGCCCAGGTCCGCCAGCGCGGCCGCGAAACAGCCTCGGTCATTAGAGCCGCCTGTCCGACGCGTGATTTCACACTGCTGTTTCTGTTCGCCAATTCCCTGCCCTATCTGGCGATGCAGTATTATGGTCAGCAGTTGTCTGAAACCACCTACGGCCTGCTGCCCGCATTCATCGACGGTCTGCTCGACGAGGCCGGCGACCAAATCAGACTCATAGACGGCATGGAAAGCGCCTATCCAAATAAGACCCTGGGCGATTTCTATAGCAGCATCAGCAATTATCAGGGCGGCGCCTCACTGAGCGCCGACCCCTACCGCTATCTGGCAAACGTCGGTATCGGCTTCGGCACGTGGATGGACTATAATTCTACTAACCTCGGCTGGTATACCGACCCCAATCAATTCGGCCTTAATTTCTTTACCCCCCAGGCGTTTCATCAGGCCATGGATATTTCCGCCGACCTCGGCGAGTTCTCGTGGGTCTACACCCAGGTTCCGAATTGGTATCTCGCGACCGTCCCGCAGGATTACTTTGACGCCCTGGCCTCCGTCACCGGACTGCCCGCACCCTATTAGCAAGTGGCCAGTTCCGAAATGCGGATTTGACGCCATCCGTTAGTCATTCGTCAGCCGTCCTTAACCATTTGCACGGTGCGATGTACGAAAGCGACCAATTTTGTGGGTACAGGTATCAGGTCTGGTTTTTCTTCATTCCGGAAGGCAGGTAGATTCCGCTGCGGCCTTCCGACTCTTTGAAATCGACGATTACCTTGACGGCGGCCTCAGGCTCATCCACGATTGTAAACACATCCGTATCTTTTTGCCTGATATAATGATGCTCGGTGAGCATCTTCGCTTTCATCCAGTCAATCAGCCCCTGCCAGTAGTCGCTGCCCATCAAAATTACGGGGAACGACGCCTGTTTCAACGTCTGAATCAACACCAGCGATTCGGCGAACTCGTCCAGGGTTCCGTAACCGCCGGGGAAGACTACAAAGCCGTGGGCATACTTCAGGAACATCACCTTTCGGCAGAAGAAGTACCTGAAGTGCAGCGAGAGATTCTGGTAGTCGTTCGGAATCTGTTCCATCGGCAGCTCGATATTAAGGCCGATGCTCCTGCCGCCTGCTTCGGCGGCCCCTTTGTTGGCGGCCTCCATAATGCCGCCGCCCCCGCCGGTTATGACGGCGAATCCGGCCTTTACCATTTCCGCGGCGGTCTTCTCCGCCAGCTTGTAATATCTGTCACCGGGCCCGGCCCGGGACGAGCCGAAAATCGAAACCGCAGGACCGATAGACGCAAGCTCGTCGAATCCCTCGACGAACTCGGCCATTATTCTGAATATCCGCCACAGGTCCTTTACCGGCGTTTCGATAGGGTCCATCATCTAAGAAAGTCTCCTTAAAACTTACAAATCTACTCCATAATTCCCAAAATGCCGAATCTACCACAAAGCCGGATTGTTCGCGGCCGGACAATACTCTGCAATCGGGCAATTCCCGCAGCTCGGCTTGCGCGCGATGCATACGTTTCGCCCGTGAAAAATCAACAGATTGCTGAACAGCGTCCAGTTTGCCTTAGGTACTATTTCGGCCAAATCAAATTCCAACTTCACTGCGTCAGTATTATCGGACAGGCCCAGGCGTCGCGAGAGGCGGATTACGTGGGTGTCACAGGCTATGGCCGGCTTGCCGAAGGCCCCACCGAGCACGACGTTTGCCGTTTTCCTGCCCACCCCCGGAAGGGCGGTAAGCTCTTCGATGGTATCCGGCACCTTGCCGGCGAACTTCTCGAGTATGTGCGTGCACGCGCCCCTGATGCTGAGCGCCTTATTGTGGTAAAAGCCCGTGCTCTTAATATCCGACTCTATCTGTTCTATGTCGGCCTTTGCCCAGTCTTTGGCGGATTTGTATTTCCTGAACAAGTCTTTCGTGACCATATTGACCCGCACATCGGTGCACTGGGCCGATAAAATCGTTGCAATAAGCAGCTCCAGAGGGTCGGCGAAGTTAAGTGCGACCTTCGCATCAGGGTAGGTTTTCTTGAGTATCGGCCAGATTTTCCTGACCCTCTCTGCGGCCTCGGCCTTGTCAACCCTTATTCTTTTGCTCTTAGTTCTTTTAGCCATCGGTCTCACTTATTAGAAGGCAGTTTTTCCAAAGCCTCTTGCAGGCTGTCGGCAAAAGCCAGGCCGCGCCACCTGAGGGGCTTTTTGCCGCCGGGCAGTAATAATATACTAACCGGAACCCCCGGCTCTTTATATATGTTTTTCAAAGCGAGCGTTGCGGGATAATCGTTCACCGTGGTATCGGCTTTGACCGCCAGAACGTTTCTGCTCTTGATTAGCCCCGCGATGTCCTTGCGCGAGTAAACCGTTTTTTCCACCACCTGGCAACTGAAGCACCAGCCAGCCGTAAACTTAATCAGTACGGGTTTTCCCTCCGTCAGATGTTTTTCTATCAAAGCGCCGTCATACCCGTGCCAGTCAACAAGCTCGGCCGGCGGCGCAGGCAGAAACACCCAGCCGGCCCCGACCGCCAACATCACGGCGATGGTTCGTACGAGCCACTTGCGGAAAGCGCGACTGCCGTAACTTACCCAGGCGCCCCACATCCAGACGCAAAAGCCAAGCACCACGGCAAAATACATTACGCCGGTCCTTCGCGCTTCGGGCAGCGAGGCAATGAGCTTTACCGCGATAACCAGCAGGACAAATCCTATGGTCTGCTTGAACAGCTCCATCCAGCGTCCGGCTCTCGGCATTCGGCTTAACAGGCCCGGCATCGAAGTCAGTATCGCATAGGGGACAGCCATCCCTACCCCGATAACCATTATCGCCAGTGTCCCCAGCGCAAGACGCTGGCCCTGCGCCCAGGCGAAAGCGGCCGCCAGAATTCCGAAGCTGCACGGTGTGCTCAGGACAGCAGCCAGAAAGCCCATGCCAATCGCCCCGGTGTATCCTTTGCCGGAACCGGATTTGCCTGCGATTGAGGACGGAACGGTGATTGTAAAAAGGCCGAACATAAATAGGGCCAGGACTATGAGCAGCAGGGCCATAAACGCAACGAAAACGGGATTGCGGAACTGGTCCCCCCACTGCAGGACGGTCCCATAGAAGACCTGCAGAACAATATTGACCCCCGCAAGGCACGCAAAAAACAAGAGTATTCCGACACAAAATGCAAGCCCCATTACAACGGATTTACCTTTGCTGTGTCTGGCCTGCTCAACGATTCGCATCACGATTATGGGCAATACCGGCCAGACGCAGGGCATAATATTCAGCGCCAACCCCGCCACGAACGCCAAACCGAGGGCAAACCAGAGCGAATAACTCGGCCCTTTGACCACCGGGGGCGCGCCGGCGGCGGTTGTCAAACTAATCGCCTGCCAGGAATCACGCTGACTCCAGTCAATCGTTGCCCGCAGGATTTTCTCGAACGGAGCAAGACAAATCTGGCTTGTGCATGCTATGCCGGCAATCTTGACCTCAACGTCGGCCTTGTCAACTACAGCAACTCCGGCGGGGGCTTTAACGGCTTTAATGGGTACAAAAACAACGAATCGACCGACATACACCTCCACGTTCGCGCCCAGCGGGTCCTTGAAAATGCTCCAATTCGGAAACACCGCCTGACCAAATTCGAAATCGTCCGATGTGACCTCGACCTGAAGTTTATATCCTGCCGGCGCGGTTTCCTTCTTTGCGTAATAGTGAAGGTCCTCGGTTCCCTCGAAAACAACGGCAATCCCGCTGCGTCCATCCATTCGAGCCGGCGCAATTCGGGCGCAGGAAGACTCCTTTTCATAACGTGCTATCTCAACGCCGGCAGATGCAGGCGACCCGACTGTGTCTTGAGCCCATCCGGTGGAACAAAAAACGAGTATGAGAAATATCCACAATTTCACAGCCGCCTTTTTGAGCATAAGACACCGCGGAGCTGCCGCCGCAGATTAGCTGGACGGTTTGTCTTTTTCGGCTTCGGCCTTCTGCTGGTCGTCCCTGGCCTGCTCGGCGGCCAACAAGTCGGTAACCGTAGGCTTGTCCATCTCCCGGCCTTCGAGAATCAACTTCACGTCCTCAGCATCGAGGGTTTCGTACTTAAGCAATGCCTTTGCAATGTTCTCGAGTTTATCTTTGTTTGCTTCTATCAGCTCCTTCGCCAGTTTGTACGCCTCGTCGGTAACCTTTCTTATCTCGTCGTCGATCGCTTCGGCCGTTCTCTCTGAATAGTCTTTCTCGCCCGGCATTATATATACCTGGTCCTTAGCCGCGTAATCAGGCCCGTAGCTGATCATCCCAAGCTGGTCACTCATGCCCCAGGTCAGAACCATTTGCCTGGCGATGACGGTGGCCTGCTGAATATCCGACTGTGCGCCGCTGGATATGTCATCACAGAACATCTGTTCGGCAATTCGCCCACCGAAACAGACCTTCAGCAGCGCCATACAATATCTTTTCGTAAATATCGTTCTGTCTTTCTCGGGCAAAGCAAAAGTCGCGCCGCCCATCGGTCCGCGAGGAATAATGCTCACCTTGTGCAGCGGGTCGGCATCTTTCAGGAGCGACTGGACAAGCGTGTGCCCGGCCTCATGATAAGCGGTAATCTCCTTTTCTTTCTGGTCGATCACCCTGCTCTTTTTGGCCCTGCCCCAGCGCACCTTGTCCCTGGCCTCTTCCAAATCGGCCATCTCAACACAGTCTTTATTGGCCATAGTGGCTGCCAAGGCGGCCTCGTTAATAATGGCGGCCAGGTCGGCGCCGCTGAACATGGGCGTTCCCCGCGCCAGTCTCTCGAGGTTCGCATCGTGTCCCAGTTTTACTTTCTTGGCGTGCACCTTCAGAATGTCAACTCTGCCTTTGAGGTCTGGCAGCGGGATATAAATCTGTCTGTCGAATCTGCCCGGCCGGGTCAGCGCGTGGTCAAGAATGTCCGCGCGGTTCGTAGCGGCAATCACAATCACCTGGTCGTTCGTATCAAAGCCGTCCATCTCCACCAGTATCGCATTGAGCGTCTGTTCTCGCTCATCATGCCCCCCGCCGACGAAAGCGGCGCTTCGCTTGCGTCCGATTGCATCGACCTCATCCAGGAATATGATGCAGGGCGAATTCTCTTTCGCCTCCCTGAACAGGTCCCGCACGCGGGACGCCCCGACGCCGACGAACATCTCGACGAAATCGCTGCCGGATATGGTTAAGAACGGGACCTCGGCCTGGCCGGCTATGGCTTTTGCCAGCAGTGTCTTTCCGCACCCCGGCGGACCCACAAGCAGGACTCCACGCGGGATACGACCGCCCAGACGCTGGAACCTCTTTGGGTTTTTCAGGAACTCGATTATCTCGGCGACTTCTTCCTTTGCTTCGTCGACACCGGCGACGTCCTTGAATGTTACCTTGACCCGGTCTTTGTTCTGTACGCGATGGCGGCTGCGCCCAAAAGACATCAGCATGCCGCCGGCCCCGCTGCGCAGGTTGCGGGCAAACATAATGTAGATAAATCCGACCAGCAAAAGCAGCGGCAAAACCCACTGCATCAGCATAATAAGCCAGATACGCTGCCTCGAAAACTTGACCACTTCGGGCTTGCTCTTGCTTTCATCCAATAACTGGAACAGCCGGTCGCCCACCACTTCGGGCTTGTAATCCACCGAGAACGATTCCGGCGCTTTTGGGTCCCTGTCGGGGACGCCGGGCTTAAACTTTCCTGTAATCTCGGTCTCGCCGATTTCGATGCTTTCAATTTGGCCGTCCTTGAGATACCTTTCGAATGCGCTCCACTTTATCTTATCGATACTCTGCCACTGCTGGAGCATCATCATCGCGGTAAATATTACAATTGCGATTATCAACCAGGTAAATGGTCCGCGTTTGTAGCCTGGCAGAGGGGGCTTGCCGCCTTCTTTGTTCCGCTGGCCGCGTCGCGGCCGCAGAGGCTTTCTCTCTTTGCCTTCGTTCATCCTTCGTATCTCGTACCTAACTTCGCCATCAAGGCTCCACCACGCACAGCTTCTACCACGCTTTCTCCATCAATTCTACGATTCTTTGCGCAAGATTGTTTGCTGCAATGCGCGAGGAGTAGCCAAAGCCTTGTTTTTGCAGCTCCGAGTAGCTCGCTGAGGCCATGACCGGTTTGCTGTCTATCAGCAGATTTCCCGTTCTGAGGTCTTTCCAATTAACCACCGCCTGCAGCTCCAGCTCTTTTTCCAGCGCCACCCCTGTCTCTCGCTCGAAGCTGAGCAGTGACTGACCAACGGACGATATTTGTCCGCTTATCACGCTGTCGGCACGGTCCCGGCTGGAAACTATCTTATAAGGCGTATCGGCCTCGATGCGTTTTGCCAGCGCGTCGGTCAGCTCGTACTCCACGCCTCGCCAGAAGCTCTGGTTCTCGAACATTTCCACATAGACCCCCCGCACCTCGGTCGGAAAGAGCGGGTCGTTCGAATAGCCGCCCGTTTCGCCGCACCCGCAAATGCCAAAACACAACAAAGCCCCCACCAGTCCAAAGGCCCCAGGACAAAAAAGACCTGTGCGCCTGCGACCTCCACTTGCCGCTCGGTTTTCTTTCTTCATTTCTCTGTCTCTTTGCTGCTCAGATTTTTGCTGAGCGTTTCGTTCGCCATTTCCGCCGCCTTTGTGCCGGGCCACTGCCGCACCACCATTTGGTAATACAGGTTGGCCGCCTGCCGGCTGCCGGTCTTTTCATAATACTGACCCGTACTGAAATCCTTCCAGGCCAGTTGCTCGTTTAGCTGCTTGAGTTTTCCATCGGCGTCAAACTTTTCGGACTCCTCGGGATACAATAGTCTCAGTCCCTCGTAACAGCTCTTTGCACTATCGTATTGTTTCCGCACCCCAAACGTGCGCCCCATCAGGCTTGACGCGTCATACTCCGGGCCTCTATAGGCGGCGTGCAGGCATCGAGCCATGCCCAGCAGCGAGTCCTTGCCCAGCTCGCCCGTAGGCGTCGAGGACGCCACCCGCAGACGCCTGTCGTAACTGTCGAAGATGTCCGACCATTTAAGGTAGGCCAGCTCATAGTACTCTTCGTCGGATTCTCCTCTTTGCTCATAGCTCTGGGCGACCTCAAGGGCCGCCTCCGTCCCGATTATCGCGCCGCCGGCCCGGTCGCTAATCCTGTCCATAATCTTTTCGCCCTCGGCGTATCCGCTTATTCTGAAAACGCCGAGCACCGTCTTTTTCCGCCCGGCCAGAAACTCCCTGCCTATCTGAAACTGCCTTTGCAAAGCCTCCTGATAGAGTTCGCTGTTGGGGTCGCACCCGGCCAGAAACTTATCGTAGCTCCTGGCCGCCTTGACGAGCTTGCCTTCGCTAAACAGCGTATTTGCCTGCACATAGGCTTCCTTGCTTTCGGCCGGCACCTCTTTCCAATCCTGGTCCCCGCCCAAATACCACGTTTTAGCCGAGAGGCTCGAGACCGTCCAAAGCACCGATATTCCCGCTGCCGTTATAAGTAGCATCCTGCACTTTTTCATAATCCGGCTTCACCCTTATTCTAACTAAATCCTTGTACTGCCCCTGCCGCGCAACATTATACCTGTTCTTCGAACCATTGCAAACCAGCACCTCAAAATATAGTATCGTCCCATTCCGGCCGCAAAAGCACCGGCTTGGGCACTATGGTTGGCATTTATAATACCCGCCGCGCTCGCAATCCGGCAAGCGATAAACAAAGGCCGATTTCAACAGTTCTTGATTTCGGCGCTCGGGCGAATTTGCTCGCTGGCCGCGTATCTGGTCAAGCATATCTCACGAGAGAAATTTTGACGCGGAACGGATTTAATCGAGCAGATCTGCGCTGTCAGGCTGCGACGTTCATCCAGACCCGGGGGCGAAAGTACGGTCTTGGGTTTATGCGAATCAGGTCACCCGTGTTCAAACCGTCCTCTGCCATCAAGGCCCTTTAGAGTTCTTTTCGCCCACGAGGTAGGCGTCCTGATAACCGGCCGGCCAGCCGTCGCCATTGCCGGCAGGGGGTGTGCCCACCGGATGACCCTGTCCGGTCGAATATTTGCCGTGCGTATAGATGTTGTCCTTCCCAATCCCGCACGTGGGCTTTTTCTCAAATTTTACAGCGAGACTCTTGTACAGCACATTTTGTCCCTTGCCCCCGTGGCAGACGGAATTGAAATTCTCATAGTCGGGCGGGTCCGTGGGGCGCTGGACCACATTCTTGTCGAGCCAGGGATTGCGGTCGGCGCAAACAGGCGCGGCGGGGTGAGACATATCTGAAATCGCAAAACTGATTTTTCTCAAATCCTTGTCCAAATAGGGCATGTGGTAGGCATAGCTGACAAAGTTCCCCGGCCAGGGCAAGGGCCCCCAGCCGCCGGGCCTCAAATCCTGGTCTCATGCCGCGATCCAGGCCCTGCAAAAAATCCAGTTGTCCGCCCAGTTGCGTTTTTGTCTCGATACCCTGCTGGCGGAGCTTGACTTCCTCACAAGTCAGATCAAAACTACTGAGCAAAAGCAAACCGAAATCTTGAA
>Ga0307376_10001102_pt1 | contig 30447 bp, 21 predicted proteins | sample TR2MG_FD_202536 | JGI IMG/M metagenome (GOLD analysis project Ga0307376, IMG submission 202536) | Soil microbial communities from Risofladan, Vaasa, Finland - TR-2 | ecosystem: Environmental > Terrestrial > Soil > Coastal area > Acid sulfate soil | place: Finland: Risofladan, Vaasa | collected...
CATTAGGAGTCCCGTTTCTCCCCCGCCGTCAGTTGGCCTACCGCCCGGTTCACCAGGGGCGCGGCGCCGGCGCCCAGCAGCACCGGCACCCAGTTACCCAGACTCAAGGGGGTGGTTTGGAAGATCCCTCGGAAGGCGGGGATGTAGATAGCGGCCAATATCAGGGCCAGACCGGACAGACCGGCTCCCATCTTGTATTTATTGGCCGGCAGGTGGCCCGTGCCGTCGCCCTTGAGACTGGGGTCGAACAGATGGAAAAACTGGCTGACTCCCAGGGAGCCCAGAGCCATGGTGCGGGCGACACCCAAACCGTAGCGGCGCAAACCCCACCAGTAGGTGGCGAAGCCGGCCAAGCCGATGAAGATGCCGTTGGTAACGATGCGGCGGCCCATCCCGCCCGCCAGGATGCTTTCGTTCTTGGGACGGGGGGGACGGGCCATTTGTGCCGCCAGGGGTGGATCGGCCATGATGGCCAGGGCCGGCAGACCGTCCCCGGAAAGGTTGATCCACAAGAGCTGAATGGGTACCAGAGGCATGGGCAGACCCAGGACGGACGCCGCCAGCATGAGCACCACGTCCCCGGCGTTGGTGTAGAGGAGATAGCCGACAGCGTGGCGGATATTGTCGTACACGGCCCGGCCTTCCTCAATGCCGTGCACGATGGTGTTGAAATTATCATCGCTGATGATCATGTCGGAGACACCCTTGGTTAAATCGGTGCCGGTTAGACCCATGGCCAGGCCGATGTCGGCCTGCTGGACCGCCGGAGCATCGTTGACGCCGTCACCGGCCATGGCTACCACATGGTTCCGGCGTTGCAGGGATTTGACCAGGCGCAGCTTGTGACGAGGCAAAGCCCGGGCACAGACCCGGATTTCTTTTACGACGGCATCCAGGGCTGAGTCGTTCAGGACGTCCAATTCGTCGCCGGTAAGCATCCGGCCGCCGTCCAGCAGGCCGATTTCCCGGGCGATGGCCCGGGCGGTATTGGGGTGGTCCCCCGTTATCATCATCACCGCCACCCCGGCCTGGCGGCATTTACGCAGGGAATCCTGGACCCCGGGCCGGGGCGGATCCTGCATACCGGCTAGACCGGCAAAGACCAGGTCGTCAGCCGCCCGCCAGTCCTCGTCACCGGTCAGGGGCTTGTAGGCCAGGGCCAAAACCCGCAAGGCCCCGCCCGACATAACATCATTCACGCCAATGATATTGCTCCTGGTTCCGGCCTCCAGGGGCCAAATCTCACCTTCCCTCCTGTAGCGGGTACAGCGTTGCAGAATGCGGTCCGGGGCTCCCTTGACGAAAAGCATCCGCTCGCCGGCGCTATTTTCATAAACCACTGCCATTTGCCGGTCCTGGGCTTCAAAAGGCTCTTCGGCCACGCGGGTTAGACCGTCCGGACCCGCTGTCGCGGGTGCCCCCCCGTCTCCCAATCCCGCCTTTACCGCGGCAACCAGTAAGGCTCCTTCCGTGGGATCACCCTGTATGTACCATTCATTACGGGATGTTTGCCCTTTGCCGGCACGGCGTGGGGTGCCTTTCTCCTGCCGTCCCCGGCCGCACTGCAAGCGGGCGTTATTGCAAAGGGCTCCGGCCATTAGAAGGTGGTTGAGATCATTCCTGGCCGGGCTGTCGCCAGGCTCACGGTCGCCCGGCAAGGCGGGTTGGCCGGCGGTTCTCTCTTCCTGAAGGTGGAACTCGCCCTGCGGGGCATATCCTTCTCCCGTCACCAGCCACAGGCATCCGCCGGCATAGATCTCCCGCACCGTCATTTCGTTCTTGGTGAGGGTACCGGTCTTGTCCACGCAGATCGTGGTAACGCAGCCGAGGGTTTCAACCGCGGTCATACGCCGTACCACCATGGCCCGGCGGCTCATGCGGTAGACGGCCATGGCCAGGCCGATGGTAACCATGGGCATGAGGCCTTCGGGAATGGCCGCCACGGCAAGGCTGAGCGCCGTAACAAACATGTTAAAGATGCCTTGCCGGTGCACAAGGCCAAGGCCGAAAATGAGGGCGCTGACCGCCAGACAGCCGTAAGCCATCTGTTTTCCCAATTCACCCATGCTGAGCTGCAGGGTGGTCATACTGCGGCTGTGGTCCTGCAGGGAATGGGCAATGCCGCCCATTTCGGTGACCAGCCCGGTAGCCACAACCACACCCAGACCGCGGCCGCGGACCACGCAACTGCCGCCATAGATCATCCCGGTGCGTTCTACCAGGGGCGTCGGCACCGGGAGCGTGGCCACGTTCTTGAGGACCGGCAGCGTTTCCCCGGTCAGGGACGCTTCCTCCACTTCCAGGTTGAACGCCTCCAGCAGGCGCAAATCGGCCGGTACCAGATCACCGGCTGCCAGCAAGACCAGGTCTCCGGGCACCAACTCCCGGGCGGCGAGTTCAAGCTGCTGGCCGCTGCGCAAAACCCTGGCCCGGTTCGGGGCCAGTTGCTGAAGACTGGTCAGGGACTGGGCCGCCCGCATCTCCTGCCAGACGCCGACGCTGGCGTTGGCCAGGACGATGGCCACCACCGTCAGGGCATCGGCGCCCCGGCCGCTCAGGGCGGAAATACCGGCTACGCCTAGAAGGAGTTGAACCATGAAATCGCCCAGTTGCGCCCCAAGAAGCTCCCACCAGGGACGGGCGCGAGGGGCCGGCAGTTCGTTGTAACCGTACCCGGCCAGCCGCTCCCTTACCGCGGTCGCCGTTAAACCGGTCTGGTCACTCGTACTCAGGGCGGTCAACACTTCCTCCGGGGTCATACTGTGCCAGTCCGGGGAGACCATGGGCGCAGGCGACCGGCCATCCCGTATCAGCAGACTGCCGGTGGCCCGGACGGCGCCCGGCACGACCGGCTGCCGCGGCATGCGGCGCGGCCCGCGCCCCGGAGGCTTGAGGTTAACGTTCCTTGGGGCCGGAGGGTCGAACCGGCGGGAAAGCACGCTTTTCGGTGGTGAGGTGGCCGTGATTTCGGCCCGGGTTAAAGGGTGGACCGGCCATGTCTGGCGGCCCTGCCACTTATACCAGCGGTAGGCTGAACTGGTCAGGGCATAGGCCTCGAAGGCAAAAGCCCAACCGCTGCCCAACCAGCCGAAGGCGGCCAGGCCCAGACCGGCCACGTTCCCCCCCACGGTGGTGAGGAAGTTTTGCAAGTAAGCTTCCCTTAGGTGTTTGCCCTGGAGGAATAATTCCTGCAAGCTTCGGCCGGCGCCCAACCGGCCCATGGTTACCGGGCCGGGCCCCGCCCCGGGGGCAAGCTCCCAACCGGCCTGCGCAAAACTACCCATTACGATGGGGAGGTCTGCCTGGGCGAGGGCGGGACCGTCCTCCGGGTGGGTGCCTACCACCGCCACACGGTGCCCTTGTGCTTTAAGCGCAGCAATGCGCTGCCCTTTCTCGGCGACGGTCAGGCCGCCCGCCACAACGTCAAAGGCGGAGCCGACAGTCAGAGGATTGAGCCAATCGTCATCCTCCCCCGTCAGAAGTTCAAGGTTTCCGATACCGAGGCTGCGCAGACCCTGTAAGTCCCGCCAACCCTGAGGACTGATTTTTTGTTCGACTCCGATGACCGCTACCACGACACCGTCTGCAGCCACAAACAGGGGTACCCCCCCGGTGAGAGTCACCCGCCGGGCCTGGTGGCTGACAGGCCTTAAAGGAACGCGGGCTCCCTTCATAAAAGCAGCCGTTCCGACGCGGATATCCTGCCCCCTTACACGGGCGCGCATATTCAGGTTCCAGGGATTCGTTTTGCCTCCCGGACGGCCGGACTGACTGCCGGCCTGGTGGACCTCCTCCACCAGGCGGAAAATATCCTCCCGGGTGTAATCCGGATCCACCGGTAAGACGTCCCTGATCTGTCCTTGCAGGGGAGCCAGTTGGCTGGTGGCGGTGAAGACCAGGGTATCCACCTCTCCCGCCGCGAACAGGGCGTGGGTCCCCTGGACGAAAATTCCCTCCCGGGCTAACTGAGCCTTGGCTGTTGCGCACGTGGCCGTGATGGCCGCTCCGGTGGCTATGGGATTGCCGGCAATTAGACCGGCCAGGACCCTTTGCCTTTGTCCGCCGGCCAGGTACATGGCCGCACTGCCCACTGCCGCAAGGCCGGCCATAAGGTTGATCTTGCGCTCCACCGCGGGGGGAACGGCGGTGCGGCGGAGGAAGCGGCTTAAACCGGCCAGGGAAAGGAGGCCGAAGCCAAGTACTCCCTGACCCCAGTACCAGGCCAGGCCGGCCGTGACGCCGGCCAGCAGGTCCGGGACCAGGGTGCCGCCGGACCGCTTTTCCTCCCGCCGCTGCCGGCCCGGCCCGGAGCCGGCCTTGCTACCGCCCCTGTTGGCTCCGGGAACATCCGTAGCACGCCAGGCATCTACCATCCGGCCTATCGCCTGGAGCAAAGGGGCGCTTCCCATTGCACCGGGGTCAAAACAGATCAGGATATTACCGGAACGGGCGTCAGCCCCGACCATCACTACGCCGGGCAATGAGGGCAGTTCACGGGACAAAAAAGCGGCGAGACCATCTCTCCGCAACAAGGCATGTACATGCAGGCGCAACCGCCCCGGAAGGTAATGGAGTACCCGCATTCCTTCCTGTGGCTGCTCTAAAGTCAAACGGCTCACCTCAACCAAAAAGTCGTAGCTAACATTATTTCCAGTTGAGCCAAGCCTATGAAAAAAATTGAGGGCCGGGGGCAGCACAATTCCAAAAAACTGTTGCACCCCGGCCGTATTTTCGGTCACTCAGTTATAGAAAAACAGGCCAGAAAACCCACGGGGCTTGCCCCGTGGAGGAAGTCAGGTATGGCAGCGGCCTTGTCCTTTCCGGAGCCTCAGGCAAAGAGTCTCTCGCGGCCCAACCGGCTCAAAACCCGACCCATGTCCTGCAGGTACCGGTCATGGCACGCGTAAAGATGTTGCGTCCACAGGACCGCCAGTTCGCTGGTCAACCGGCGGGAAGTATGATCCAAAAGGCCGGATAAAACCGTGTTCCATTCAGCCCGGCAGCGTCCCTCCACCTGTTCCTTCCCTATACCCAGCATCTTCAGGACTATCCGGTGGGGTTGCGACTTAAGGGTTGCTTCCTTCAGCCAGGGATTGACCGCCATCTGGCCGACACCCCGGGCCCAAATCCACTCCACCAGGCGGTCGACCCGGTGGGACTGTTTGGCCGATTTACTCAGGGAAGCATACAAACCCTGCAAAAGATCCATGAAATCATTATCAACACTCTCGGTCAGCACAATGGCCAGGACCCTCAGCCCTTCGTTCAGGGTATCCATGAACTCAGATTCGCTGTACGGATTCAGGAGATGTTCATTGCCGGACAATAATTTGGCCAGCTCGTCTGCCACCATCACACAGGCTGACCCCACAAAACCTTCCAGCCATTGTTTAACCTCGCCGGGGCCGGGAGTTAAGGTGGAAAGTCCTGTCCTGGTGTCGGCCAACGCCGTGGCGATCTGCTGCCGGATGACGGCTAGCCCCCCGGCGGCCAATGCTTCGATGGCCTCCTGTTTCAGCTCCTCGCTCAGGGTGCCGGTCAGGGCGTACAAATATCTGACTTTGTTGCTATAAATTACTTTAGATTCAGCGCCCATCTTAACGCCTCCTTTGTACCCAGAACAATTGTACCTTGCACGTGTTAGGTTAATTTTGCGGTAATATTAACTCAATGTTAAGTTCATTATTTCGGCGGGCCGGGGAGATACTAAAGGGAAGCCATTTAAGGGGGGTGAGAAAATCAGAATTCTCCAAGCAGCCTCTGAGGCTCTGGCCGAGGCATCGCCGCTGACGCTGGTCCTGGTGGGACTGGGTGCCGTCGTGGCCCTGCCGGCCCTGAGAAAGGGCCTGCATTCGGCGGCCGAAATGACTTCCCGGGGCATCAGCGAAACGTCCGACGCCATAAGTGGCATGACCGGTAATGTCAAGTCCGGCTGGGGGGCCATGGTGCAGGATGCCCGAACTCCCTGCACAAATACCAGGGCGGGACACGTTGGTGCCATGACCGGGGCCGCCATCGGCGGTGTTGTAGGAGCGAGTGCCGGTGGTCCCCTGGGGGCAGGCCTGGGTGCGGTGGTGGGTGGCGGGTTGGGTGGCGCCATGGGATGTCACCGGACTCCTGAAGTGCCTCCACCGGCGGAAAGTCTCACGCCGTCTAACGACTTCGGCGCCTAGCAAGATTGATTTCCGGTCACAAAAAAACGGTGGAAGCAGAGGAAGACCGGGCCACACGTGGTGGTCCGGTCTTCCTAATATGTCATTTTCATCTTCCGACTTTCAGGCCGTACGCCGCAAGCCTGTTATACCGGCGGAAAGGGAATTGCCGGCCCGGGAGAGAAGAATAACGACATTGTTGGTACCGGCTGGTCTTAACAGATTCGGGAGGTGTGTAGATATGGAAAACCTTTACGCGGATTGTGCCGCTATTCTGACCGCAGGGGAAGACGTGGTCATGGCTACCGTCGCCAACCAGAACGGTTCGGCACCCAGAACGGCCGGGGCCAAGATGCTGGTGCGCCGGGATGGCTCCCTGGTAGGCACGATAGGGGGCGGCCTGGTGGAAGGACAGGTTTTGGAATTGGCCCGGGACGTTTTTCAGACCTCCCGTCCGGTGCTCAAATATTTCAGCCTAACCGGCAGGAACGTCGAAAGCATGGACATGATCTGCGGCGGCAACATGGAGGTGCTGGTGGAACTCTGGTCTCCCCGCCTGGATGACAGCCTGGAGATAGGCCGGCTGGCCGCCCTTTGTATCCAGCAGCGGGAAAAGGCCTGGCTGATTACCCAACTGCCGGGAAACCGGGAAGCGGCCGGGTCTTTGCCCAAATGCCTTTTAACCTCCGGCGGACAGGAGGCCGGCACAACCTTTCCGGCAACCCTGCGGGAGGAGATCCTGCGTTGCGGCCGTGACCCGGGGCCGGTGGTGGTGACGGTTGAGGAGCAAAAGTTTCTCCTGGAAACCATCGGCAGGTCCGGCTCCGTATATATCTTCGGGGCCGGCCATGTTTCCCAAAAGCTGGCCGAACTGACCGCCATGGTCAATTTCCGCACCGTGGTCCTGGACGACCGGGCGGAATTTGTCACCGCCGCCCGCTTTCCCCGCGCCGACGAACTGATCCAGCCGGCCGGTTTTGCCGGCTGCCTGGCCGCACTGGAGATTTCCCAGGATAGTTGTCTGGTCATCGTCACCCGCGGTCACCGGCACGATCTCACCGTGCTGGAACAGGCCCTGCAGACGCAGGCCGGCTACATCGGCATGATCGGCAGCCGGCGCAAGCGGGAGGAAATTTACCGGGCCCTGCGGGAACAAGGGGTGTCTGACCGCGAACTCGCCCGGGTCCATTCACCCATTGGGATTGCGATCGGCGCGGAAACGCCGGAGGAGATAGCCGTGAGCATAGTGGCGGAACTGATTGCGGTGCGGGCCGGGGTCAATAGCAATAAACCCATAGGATAGACACCGGCGACAGGCAGCCTTTGGGTGGATTGGTTTTCCTGGCAGGACATGGTACAATATTAAGCAATATTATGGTACGGTAAGGGGCCTTTGTTGTAGTTGGGCAGGTGATTACTATAATAACTTATGTATTAGATTCTTCTTTTCTTATTTCATTGGCCAAGATCAACTTGTTGTGATTAATCAGAAGCCTGCCTGGGCCTGCGATGTGCCTCGAAGAAGTTTATAGGTAAGTAATTGAAACTGGTCTGAATCTTGGTTATGCTGATGCTTTCTTGATCGGCCGGGAAGTGTTTTTGCCGAAATTGCCACTGATAAAAATCGTCAAGGTTAAGAGCTATCTCAAGACAAGGGGACTATCAGTGGTAGATGACAGCGTTCTTTCTCTGGCATTCGAAAGGCAGTGCTACTAACTGACGATATTAGGTTGCGTAAAAAAGCCCTTGACAATGACATCAAGGCAAACAACTCGGCAGAGGTCTTGTTGTATTATCTTGATGGTGAGAATATTAAGTCTGCTCTGGACGGATTGGTCCAGCACAGGCGCTTTGATAACAAAACTGCAAACCCGGAGGTAGGAATGTGCCATGTTAAGGACCACCCTTTCCGAAAGGGCCAGGTGGTAATACCGGCAGAGATTCGTGGCAAAGCCGGCTTGAGGGCAGGCCAACGGTTCGCCGCGACTTTGGAGGGTGATAAGATTATTTTTACCCTTTTGCCGCGCGACCCTTTGCTGGCTCTGAGGGGAGAAAATGCTCAGATGGGTTGAGATGCTTGGGGACAGTCATGAAAAGCTCCTTCTGGAGTGGCAAACGAAAGGAGACAAATAAGATTGTCTCCCTGTTAGCCGGAGCCTGGTAGGTTGATGTCTGTCCCGGGCGGTTATCGTTTTTGCGGCTCAAAAAGGCTCTTGTTCCGTTCGCGCAGGTCCCGCTTCAATATTTTCCCCGAAGGTGTCTTGGGCAGGGCGTCGAGGAAGACGACCCCTTTGGGAACCTTGAAGGGGGCCAAGTGCTGCCGGCAGAGATCCATGACCTCTGCGGCGGTAACTTTTTGTCCCTCTTTGGGGACCACCACCGCGGTGACCGCCTCAATCCAGACCGGGTGGGGCAGGCCTATGACGGCCACCTCCAAGACCCGAGGGTCGCCGTAGATGACCTCTTCCACTTCCCGGCTGGCCACGTTCTCGCCCCCGGTCTTGACCATGTCCTTCTTCCGGTCGGCCACGGTGATAAAGTCGTCCTCATCCAGGACGCCGATGTCGCCGCTGTGGAACCAGCCGTGGGCCAGGGCATCCTCGGTCTTTTCCGGCTCTTTGAAGTAAAGGAGCAGGGTGTGGGGGCCCCGGCCGCAGATTTCCCCGGGTAGGCCGTTTGTGGTTATGGGCGCGTGGTTTTCGTCCTCGATCCTGGTCTCCATGTTCAAGCCGGCCTGGCCGGCGGAACCGGCCTTGGCGATCTGCCACTGGGGCTTGAGCATGGTATGGTAGGGGGAAAGTTCGGTCTGTCCGTAGTAATTATACAGATTGCGGCAATTAGGCAGTTTCCTTTGCAGTTCCTTCAGGACCTCCACCGGCATGATGGAGGCGCCGTAATAACCCTTGGTGATGGAAGAGAGGTCGTAACGGTCAAAGTCGGGATGGTGGATTAGGGCGATCCAGACCGTCGGCGGGGCGAACAGCATGGTGGCCCGGTGTTTTTCCACGGCGGCCAGGATGGCCTGGGGCGAAGCCTGCGGCAACAGGATGTTGGTGGCGCCCAGCCACAAGCACGGGGTCAGGAAGACATCCCGCTGGGCGCAGTGGAATACGGGCAGGGCGTTTAAGTTGACGTCCTCCGGCGTGTACTGGCCGTCCACGATACAGCTCATGTATTGGGACATAAGGGCCTGGTTGGTTAGGATGACGCCCTTGGGCAGCGACTCGGTGCCGCTGGTGTAGGTCATCTGCACCGGGTCTTCAATGGACAGGTGGACTTCCGGGGTGGCGGCGCTCTCACCGGCACACCAGGCGTCGAAGCTCTCCATGTCCGCCGGGGCCGGCTCACCACTGCCCTGATCCGACCAGATGAACTTCCTGACCCCGGGCATGGCGGCCATGACGTCCTTGACCAGCGGATAGAGGGAGTCTTCGACGATGAAGACGGTGCTTTCGGAATGGTTGATGCAATAGGCTATATCTGCTCCGCGCAACAAGTAGTTGATGGCCAGGTAGATGCCGCCGGCCTTGGCCGTGCCCAGCCAGGTCAGAACGTGGTGGAGGGTGTTGTGGGCCAGGATGGCCACCCGGTCATATTTTTGCAGACCCAGAGAGAGCAGGGCGCCTGCCACCCTGTTGGCATGTTCCTCCAGTTCCCGGTAGGTGAGGGAGCGACCGTCCATGACCAGGGCGGGCTTTCCGGGATAGCGGTAGGAGCTGCGCCGGGTCAGGTCGGCGATGACCCAGCGGTTGACAAGGTTGTAGCGGTGGCGCAAAAAGGCCAGGTTGTCTTCGTTTAGGGCCTGGTAATGTTGCTTTTCATCCTGGGTGAGCGGTTGGGATCCGGCCATTTTCAACCCTCCCTGTGCGTTATGCAATATTCCTCAAGAAGGCGGTCGACGCACGGTAGGCTCTCCGCCGTCTTCCGCCTTCCTGCTTTATCCGGATTTGTCCCAGGCAGCCGCATCTTCCGGTTCGTGGTCAGTGGCCGTCCTTGCGCAGGTCCTTGAAGCGCCGGGCTTTTACATCGTAGCGGGGCAACTGACCGAAGGGGTGAAACTCCAGGTGGCAATTCAAGTTGGTCTTCATACGGAAGTCCCGGGCCAGTTTCTCCCGGACGGTCACCTCGAGGTCCGAACAGTGGGGCAAAAGCTCCACTTTCAGAATGACCTCGTCCGCATCGCCGCGTTTTTGGACCACCAGTTCGAATTCGTCGCCCAGTTCGGGAATATCGCGCACCACTTCCTCCGCGCTGGTGGGGGAAAAGAGTACGCCCTTGACTTTGGTTATGTGATCGGTACGGCCGTGGATGCCGCCTTCGAGTATGCGGAAGGTCCGTCCGCAGGTGCAGTCCGCCCCCCACATGGCCACGTCTTTGGAATCGAAGCGGACACAGGGCTGCGCCAGCCGGTCGAAGGTGGTGATAACCACCCGGCCCAGCCGGCCGGGTTCCTCGATGGGGGCGCCGGTTTCCATGTCGATCAGTTCCACCAGGAACATGGCCTCGTTGGCGTGGGGGCCGCTGGGTTTTTCCATGCACTCGTAGCCCCAGCCGCCGATCTCGGTGGCCCCGATGTGGTCGTAGACGTTCGTTTGCCAGACTTCCTCGATCCGTTTCTTGGTGGCCCGGACACTGGCGCCCGGTTCACCCGCGCACAGGATGCGCTTGATGCCCAGGCTGGCCGGGTCGATGCCCAGCTTGTTCTTGCAGACTTCGGCCATGTTAAGCACGTAGGTGGGGGTGGCCATGAAGGAATTGACCCTCAGTTCCTGCATCTTGAGGATTCTCTCCGCCGTGTTCAGGACGCCCCCCGGGACAACCTCGCACCCTATCTTCTCCGCCGCATAATGCCCGGTCCAGTAAGCCACGAAGATGTTGTAGCCGAAGGGTATGAACACCCGGTCGGTCTTGCGGAAACCCATGGCCCACATGATGTAGGACCAGCACTCGCTTTGCCAGTCCCAATCCCGCCAGGTTTCGGGCTGGAAGACGGGCTGGCCGGTGGTGCCGCTGGTCTGGTGGTAGACGGTGACATCCTCCAGGGGCACGCAGAGCGAATCCCCGTAGGGCCAGGGATCCTTGGCCTGGGCCAGCCGGTAGTGCTCCTTTTCCACCATAGGCACCCGGGCCAGGTCCTCCCAGGTCTTGATATCGCCGGGCTCGAGGCCGGCCTCGTCATAAAGACGCCGGTAGAGCGGGGACTTATCCCAGACCCAGCGCAGGATGCGCTGGAACTTGGCCAACTGGAGAGCCCGCAGTTTTTCCCGGGGCAGGGTCTCTAAAATGGGATTCCAGTAAGGACTGTCTGCTTTTTTTATTTCCCCGGTGAGCGGCTTCGGTCCGTACAATGTATTTCCCCCCTGTAGCGATCTATGCGGACTCGCGGGACTGGTCGGGGCACAAGGTCCAGACATCGACGACATCCAGCTCCAGCATGGCCACGCTGGACAGCAGCCGCTCGCAGTTGCGGTCGACGCAAGGCAGATGACCCGCCATCTCCCTTAATTTTAGAACCTCTTCCTTGATCTTCAATATGGTTTGCACGACTGCGGCGTCTTCTGATTGACGGTCGGACATTTGATCTTTCCTCCCTCAGTGGTTGTCCTTGCGCAGGTCCTTGAAGCGCTTCGCCTTTACTTCGTAGCGGGGCAGTTGGCCGAAGGCGTGAAACTCCAGGTGGCAGTTTAAGTTGGTCTTCATACGGAAATCCCGGCCCAGCTTCTCCCGGACCTCAGCCTCCAGGTCCGAACAATGCGGCAGTAGTTCTACCTTCAAGGTAACCTCGTCAATGTCGCCCTTTTTTTGGACGATCAGCTCGAATTCATCCGCCAGTTCGGGGATGTCGCGTACCACTTCCTCGGCGCTGGTTGGTGAAAAGAGCACGCCCTTGACCTTGGTGATATGGTCGGTGCGGCCGTGGATGCCACCCTTGAGTACGCGGAAGGTCCGCCCGCAGGTGCAATCTTCGGCCCACATGGCCACATCCTTGGAATCGAAGCGGACACAGGGCTGGGCCAACCGGTCGAAGGCGGTAATCACTATCCGCCCCAGCCGGCCAGGTTCCTCGACGGGGAGGCCGGTCTCCAGATCGACCAGTTCCACCAGGAACATGCCCTCGTTGACATGGGTGCCGCCCGGTTTGGCCGTGCACTCATAGGCCCAACCGCCGATTTCGGTGGCCCCTATGTGGTCGTAAACGTCCGCCCCCCAGGCCTCCTCCATCCGCCTCTTGGTGGACGGGACGCTGGCGCCCGGTTCGCCCGCGCACAGGATGCGCTGGATACCCAGGCTTAAGGGGTCGATGCCCAGCTTATTGCGGCAGACTTCGGCCATACCGAGTACGTAGGTGGGGGTGGCCATGAAGGCGTTGACCCGAAGCTCCTGCATCTTGAGGAGTCTCTCGGCGGTGTTCAGGACGCCCCCCGGGACCACCTCGCAGCCCAGCTTCTCCGCCGCGTAGTGGCCGGCCCAGTAGGCCACGAACACGTTGTAGCCGAAGGGTAAAAAGACCCGGTCGGTGTTGCGGAAACCCATGGCCCACATGATGTAGCACCAGCATTCGGTCCACCACTCCCAGTCGCGCCAGGTGTCGGGCTGGTAGACAGGCTGTCCGGTGGTGCCGCTGGTCTGATGATAGACGGTAACCTCGTCTAAGGGTACGCAGAGCGACTCGCCGTAGGGCCAGGGCTCCTTGGCCTGGGCGCTGCGGTAATGCTCCTTTTCCAACGTGGGAACCCGGGCCACGTCGGCCCAGGTCCTTATGTCACCGGGCTCCAGGCCTGCCTCGTCGTAAAGCCGCCGGTAGAGCGGCGATTTCTCCCAGGCCCAGCGCAGGATGCGTTGAAACTTAACCAGTTGGAGGTCTTTCAGCTTTTCGCGGGGCATGGTCTCCAGGAGCGGGTTCCAGTAGGGACTGTTATGATGCAAGGGGTTTAACCTCCTTTTCCCGGCCGGCGGACTCCCATAAGCGACGGTATCGTTTAGCGGAACCGCCGACGAGTGGGAGCACCGTAAATCCGGCGCCTTTGGCGACAGCCATATTCTTCTGTGGGCCAGTTCCTTGAAAATTGAATGTCAGCGGAAATTGGCACTTGTTGGAGCGAGAATCCCGGTGGTGGCCGTGGCTTTCGCCGCATGAGCGACGAAAGCCACGGGATGAGCCGGGAGCCTTTCACCTACCGGAGTTTTGGTCCGGGGGACAATTTCGGTAGCCTAGGCTTTATTCTCCTTTACCAGGGCCAACGCTATGAAGGAGATCAAGTAGCCGATCACAATCACCCACATGCCGCCGGGAATCTTGAAGGCGTCGAAGACGGCACCCATAATCAGCGGGAGGCAGAATACGCCGATGTTGGTCGCCACGGTCCACACGCCGCTCGCCACACCGTGGTTGCGCGGGGTGACGCCGGGCAGGGAGGTCTGGATGGCCACGCCCAAGGCCCAGGGAGCCTCAAAGAAGAAGCCCAGGATCAGGGCGAAGACGATCAACCCGCTGATGGTCCACGAGTGGACGAACATGTACACGAGCCAGGCGATTAGGGCAATGGCGGTAAAGAGGAGGCCCGCCCCCTTCTTGCCCAGTTTACCGGCCAGGGGCGGCAGCACGGCCAAGCCCACGCCCATGGCGATGGGGTAGAGGCCGGCGACCGTTCCGGCCTGCGGCGGCGACATCTTGTAGAGGACGACCATCGTCAAGGGCAGGAAGCCCATCACATACACGGTGGTGCCGCCGTTGAAGATGGCCAGCAACGGGTTGATCCAGGCCGAAGGGGTACTCATGACGTTCTTAAATTCGGTGCCGAAGGAGGCCTGTTCGGCCGTAGACGGGGCAGCCTTGTCGCGGGAGAAAAGCCACCAGAGCACGGCTACCACCAGCATAACGATACTCCAGACCCAGAACGCCCCCGCCACCTTGGCGGGAGTCCAGGGAGGGGCGCCGACGAGGTTGGCCGTGATTATGATGCCCAGTCCGCCGCCGATGAAGTACGATGCGGCACCTATCCCGATGAAGGTGTGGCCTTTTTCGTGGCCGAACCACTGCAGCATCGTGGGCGGCAGGCAGGCGGTCAGGATGGCCAGACCGTACCCGGCGACGGTCGTGAGGACCGCCTGGGTGACGAAGGAGGTTACGAACAGGGGCCGGAGTCCGAAGCCGACCACGGCCAATAGCGCGCCGAGGCTCAGCATTTTCCGTACCCCTACGGTGTCAACCCAGCGGCCGGTGCTTATGCCGAGGAAAATGGCCACCAGGCCGGGCAGGGACAGGAGCAGGTTGGAGGTAGCTGCGCCGATATGGAAGACCGCGCCCCAGTACCCCTCCAGCAGGGGAGCCTGGGCGAACCAGGAGGTCCAGATACCGAGTGCCATCAAACTATATAAGACCAACATAACCCAGCGGTAACTGTCCGGTTGTAATGACTCCTCGTGGTGTGTCACATGAAACCCCCCTTTAATTTGATTTTGGTTTTCAGGATGCCAGGTCCAGTTTACTCTTTCGTTCCGGCCGTCCGGCCGCGGTGAGAAGTCGCGATCAATACGGACGCCCGGTCCATCACCTCCCTTCCATCCATCCTCCGTTAGACCTATTGGCCGGACCGCTCATCCACCACCCGGACCGCCTTGCCCTCGAAGCGGGGCAGGGTGCCGCACTCCTGCAACTCGATCCGGCAGGAGATACCCAGGAATTCTTTGAGCTTTTTCTCCACCAGGGAAAGCAGGCTGCCGTCCGGTTCAATCCCGGGCTGGGATTCCACCTGTACTCTAAGCGTATGCAGTCCCTTGCGCTCGCCGACCACAATCTGCCAGTGCTCGCTCAGTTCGCCGTGCTGCAAAAGGACGTATTCCACCTGGCTGGGGAAGACGTTGGTCCCGCTGACCAGCAGCATGTCGTCCACCCGCCCCAGAAAACGGGTAATGCGCGGGTGGGTGCGTCCACAGGGGCATTTCTCCTCCGTCGCGGTGACCCGGTCCCCGGTCCGGTAGCGCAGGAAGGGCATAGCTTCGAAGCTCAGGTTTGACAATACGAGCTCGCCAGGCTCCCCGGGTCCCACGGGCTTGAGCGTCAGCGGGTCCAGCACCTCCATAAGGTAGTGGTCGCCCCAGAGGTGGATGCCGGTGACGTATTCGCAATCCATGGCCATGGGGCCGCCCATTTCGGTCAGGCCGTAGCAGCGGCGCATGCCCCCGCCGTGGGCGGTGTAGCCGAGTCGTTCATTGATACGCCGGCGCATTTCGTCCGAACACGGCTCGCCTCCGTGAAACCCCAGGCGCAGTTGGAGGTCGCGGGCCGGATCGATACCCTTTTCCAGGGCGATCTCTCCCAGGTGGAGGGCATAGGTGGGGGTGCCGGTGAACACGGTGGTTCCCCATTCCCGCATGATCCGCAGTTGCTTCTCGCTGCCACCGGCCCCGGTGGGTATGACGCAGGCGCCCACCCTCTCCAGACCGTAGTGGAAGCCCAGGCCGCCGGTAAAAAGGCCGTAGCCGTGAGCCTGCTGGACGACATCGTCGGCGGTCAGGCCGCCGGCCGTGAAACTGCGGGCCATGCAGGTGCTCCAAACCTCGATGTCGTTCCTGGTGTAGACCATCGGCACGGGTACGCCGGTGGTGCCGGAGGTGAGGTGGACCCGCACCACCCGGGACATCGCACCGGAAAGAAGACCGGTGGGGTAATTCTCCCGCAGGTCGGCCTTGGTGAGGAAAGGTACCCGGGCCACGTCGTCCCAGGTCTTGATGTCGCCGGGGGCCAGACCGACGGACCGGTAGCGCTCGCTCAGGAAACCGTTCCGGAAAACCCGGGCCATCTGGGTGCGGAACTTTTCCAGTTGGAGGTCACGCAACACCTCCAGGGGCAGGGTCTCGGCCTCCCAGTCGTAAAAAGCCACAGCCATCACTCCTTACTATCAGAACGGTCGGGATGGTACACGGCGCTCCTGGTGCCAGCGTACTGTTCCCGCAGGAGGAATTTCTGGATCTTGCCGGTGGGGTTGCGCAGCACCGGCGCAAAGACGACCTTTTCCGGCCACTTGTACCGGGCCAGGCCCTGTTCCTTGCAGAACTCCACCACTTCCTCTTCCGCCATGGACTGACCGGGGTGGAGTTGGACGATGGCACAAGCTATTTCCACCAGGCGTTCATGGGGATAGCCGATCACGGCCACGTCGGTGATCTTGGGGTGGCGGTGCAGCACTTCCTCGATTTCCAGCGGGAAGATGTTTTCCCCGCCCCGGATGATGAGGTCTTTTTTGCGGTCCACGATGTACACGTAACCGTCGGCGTCGGCTTTCATCAGGTCGCCGGTATGCAGCCAGCCGTCCGTGACGAATTGGGCGGTCAGTTCGGGATTGCGGAAATATCCCTGCATTACCCGGGGTCCCTTGAGAAGGAGTTCGCCCGCCGTACCGGCCGGTACGTCCCGGCCCTGTTCATCCACGATGCGCGCTGCTGTATTGAAGGTGGGTTTACCAATGGAACCGGGGCGCTCCAGGACATCCTCGTCGTACAGGTTGAAGCTGCCCCCGCCGCCACCCTCGGTAATGCCGTAGATGTTGCCGGTTTTAAAAGGAAAGATGTCTTTCATGTCCCGGAAGAGGGAATAGGGGACCGGCTGGGCGCCGATGACGATATTGCCGGTGACGTGGGAAAAATCGAAGTCGTGGATGTCGATGTCTCCTCGTTTGATGGCGCTGATTGAGTCTGACATGCAGGGTACGGTTACCCACCCGTTGTTCACCTTTTCCTCGGCAATGGTTTCGAGGAGCCAGCGAGGGTCGGTGAGGTCTTTGAGGATAACGATCTGGCCGCCGGCCAGGTAGGAGGGGAAGGACAAAAAGAGGCTGCCGCTGTGGTAAAAGGGATGGGGGGCCAGGTAGACCGTTTCGTGTCCCTCGCTATAGGCCAAAGAGCAGCCGAGGGCTATGTTGTAAAGCGTGGAATGGGCCTGGCCTACGGCTTTCGGCGGGCCGGTGGTTCCCGAGGTAAACATCAACTCAGCGAGGTCGTCGTCTTGAGTTTCCACCAGAACGTCCGAGGCAGGGGCGGTCCGGATCATTTCCTCATAGGAGACCATGTCGGCGGGGGCACCGGCGCCCTGGCAGATGTAATGCCGGATGCTGTCCATGTCCGTGCGGACCGGTTCGACCTTGGGTAAAAAGCCCTCTTCCAGGATGAAGGCCTTGGGGCGGCAGACTTCGGCCGCATAGCGGATATCGGCGGAGGCAAAACGGAAATTGAGGGGAACCACCACCGCGCCTATCCGAAGAATGGCGTGGTAAGTCACCAGCCATTCCAGGCTATTCATCTGCAACTGCAGTACGAAGTCGCCCTTTTTAAGCCCCAAGTCCTTTTGCAGGTAGTTGGCTACATGGTTGGTCTGGGCATTGAATTCGCTCCAGGTAAGTGTCCGGCGCAGGTTTTTCGAAGGGGTTCGTTCAATCAGAAACACTTTGTGCGGGTATTTTCCGGCATTAGTGAGGCCAAAACCAGCGAAATTCATGCGGTGCTTCTCCTCTCTAGCGATGGTTGGGGAAAAGGATTTCCCTAGAATAGTTATCGTTTTCCGGCGGTTTTCCCTTCTATTTGGGTTCGTTCCAGGAAAAAAAGGGAGAAGCCCTTTTGCGAATTTTCGGATATATCAAATTATAATTTTTTACGTCGGCACTACAATCGCCAGTATGGGTGGAAAAAGGATTAGCTGTTTTGGGGGATGCCGGTGAAGTCTTTTCGAGGGACCAGACAGTCGGTTAGGCCGGCTGGAAGGCACCAGTAGGCTATCCATCATGTTTTGGACTAAAACCGAGGCAATGGTGTGACCTTTTTCTAATCCTTCCGGGGTAATTCCAGTCAGCCGCCCCTCACCTGGTTTCCATCCTTTTTGGCGATTGCTCCAAAATCCTGTCCGCGTTATATTTCAGATAATACCCGAAGGATGTTTTACCAGAGATCCTGACGGGAAACGTAGGGTGGCAGGACGGCCGTCTCTGGCGGGGTCATGATTGATCGAAGTCAATCATCCATAACGCGAGAGGGGTGCATGCTTGTGCAGAACAGGGCGGATGTCACCAATGTACTTATCGTTTACCCGGACGAGGCGGAGCGGATGGCCGGCCTGGTCAGGGACCGCTTTCCCGACCGGGTTTCCGATGGCTCCCTGCGGATTTTCCCGGTCTCCCACAACACCCAGGTGCCTCAGGACATGGTGGAAGAGTTCGATATCGTCCTCGCCTTTGAGTTGGTGTTGGAAACACCGCGGATGAAGCGGCTGAAATGGCTGCAGACCCTTTCCTCGGGCATCGACCATTGGGAGAAGTCGGGCCTTTTAGCCCGGGAGATCCCCCTGGTCCACGTCCCCGGCGGGTCGGCCATACCCATCGGCGAGTTCGTCATGGGGCTTCTGCTGAACCATGTCAAACGCTACGATAAGATCTGGGAGAACCAGAAACACCAGCGCTATGAACGTTTCATGGGGGGGGAACTGTCCGGCCGCACCCTGGCCGTCGTCGGGCTGGGCGGCATCGGCCGTGAGGTGGCCCGCCTGGCCAAGTGCTTTTCCATGCACGTCATAGGGACGGAGATGGTTCCGTCGGTGCCCAACGTTGACGAGGTGTATCCGCCGGATAGAGTCGACGAGGTGATCGCCCGAGGCGACTTCGTTCTGCTGGCCGTGCCGGAAACTCCGCAGACCAAAGGTATGATGGACGAGCGCCGGTTCCGGCTGATGAAGAAGACCGCCTACTTTCTCAATTGTGCCCGAGGCTCCCTGGTGGTTAAAGAGGCCTTGATCAAGGCTCTCGACGAAGAGTGGATCGCCGGTGCCTCCATCGACACCTTCTGGATCAAGGATCCCCTGCCTTCCTACCTGCCTCCCACGGACGAGTTGTGGACGGCCAAAAACGTTTATCTTTCCCCGCACATCTCCAGTTGGACGGATATGTATACCCCCCGCTTCGGGGCCGTCTTCCTGGATAACCTCGACCGCTATTTCCGGGGGCAGCCTCTGGTGAGCGTAGCGCCCGGTTTCGGCGCCGGTTCGCCCTTGACGCAGGTTGAGACAGCGAGGAAGGCGGCTGTGTAGAATTCCGGCAGGGTTTTTTGCGGCGCCTTTCGCAGGGAGAATTCCGGAAGAGGGCAGGGAAAATGACCGTTAGCAAATGGATGCACGCCGGGGCGGTGTTGAAAGTGAACGCGCTGAACTATCCGGACCGGCTGGGATGCCAGGATAAAGTCAAGAGCTTCACCTTTAAGGAATGGAACGAGCGGGCGTGCCGCCTGGCCGGCGCCTTAAAGAACATGGGCGTCGGCTATGGCGAGCGGGTTGCCGTTATCGCGTACAACCGGGTCGAGTGGATGGAGATTTACGCCGCCTGTGCCAAGGGAGGCCAAATTGCGGTTCCCGTGATGTTCCGGCTTGCGCCCCCGGAATACGAGTATATCGTGAACCACGCCGGGTGCAAAGCGTTTATCGTAGAGGATCACTTTGTCCAGGGTGTCGACCGGGTCCGCGGCAACCTTCCCCTCATCCCCCCCGGAAACTATATTTACCTGGGTGAGGGCCAGGCACCCGAGGGTTATGTTCACTACGAGGAAGTCCTCGCCGGCGGCAACCCGCAGGAACCTCCGGTCACGGTGGATGCAGCCGACCCCTGGACCATCACGTACACCTCCGGGACGACCGGCCGGCCCAAAGGGGTCGTCCGTACCCATGAGAACAATGTCGCCCAGTATGTCCTTAGCAACATGAACACGGGGGTAAGGCCCACCGACAAACCCCTCATGGTCATGCCTATGTGCCACGTCAACTCCATTTTTTATTCCTTTTGCTATACCTACGTCGGGGCGCCGGTCATGGTCTACAACATGATTACCTTCGACCCGGTAGATCTCCTGAAAACCATCGCCGAATACCGGATTACCTTTACTTCCCTGGTTCCGACCCACTATATCATGATCCTCTCCCTTCCCGACGAGATCAAGAAAAAATATGACACCGGATGCATACGCCAGCTTCTTATATCCTCGGCTCCCGCCCGCAGGGATTTGAAGCTGGCCATCATGCAACATTTCCCGTCGGTCGAGTTATGGGAAGCCTACGGTTCGACGGAAACGGCCCTGGTTACCCTTCTCCGGCCCGAGGATCAGTTTAAAAAGCTGGGCTCCATCGGCAAGGAGATTTGCGGCATCGACCGGATCAAGATTTTGGATCCGGATGGTGAAGAGGTGGCTCCCGGCGAGGTGGGTGAACTGTACGTCCGTTCGCCGGCCCTCTTCGGGGAGTATTGGGGGGACCCCGGGAAAACCAGGGAAGCCTTCCAGGGCGAGTGGTGCACCGCCGGGGATATGGCCAGGAAGGACGAAGACGGCTATTACTACCTGGTCGACCGGAAGGCGAACATGATTATCACCGGGGGGGAAAATGTCTACCCGTCAGAAGTGGAAAACGTCGTCGGATTTCATCCGGCGGTAAAAGATGTGGCCGTGATCGGCGTTCCCGAGGAAAAGTGGGGCGAGATCGTTGTGGCCGTGGTGATCGTGCATGACGGGTACCAGGTGGGGGAAGACCTTTCTAAAGAGATCATCGGTTTTTGCCGGGATAAGATTGCTGGCTTCAAGCGACCGAAGACGGTTCATTTCGTCGGAGAGGAAGATATGCCCAGGACTGGTACCGGCAAAATTATGCACCGTGTTTTGCGGGAAAGGTTTGGAACATGGAGCGAAACGGAATCATAGGGGGATTGCCGTTGGAGATGCCTGTCAGAGCGGTTGCCGCAGCAAGGGAGGCGCTGCATGATCCGGCCGGGGTGGCCGCGCGGTGGCGGTCCGGGCACCAGGGTCCGGTCATCGCCCATTTACCTTACGACGTGCCGGTGGAGCTCATTCACGCCGCGGGTGCGCTGCCCGTGGGCGTATTTCCGTCCGGCACGGGGGGGGAACACGCCCAGGCTCACCTGCAGGGTTGGATTTGTTCCCCGGCCCGCCGTTTTCTGACTGCCGCCCGGCAAGGGGAGCTCGAGTGGGCCGACGGACTGATCATTCCCCAGATATGCGATACGATGCGGGGATTGAAAGGCCTGTGGCAGTTTTTGCAAAGGCCGTCCTTCCTGGAAGCATATTATCTGCCGCGCACGGGGCGCGAATCGGCCCTGCCCTACCTGACCGGGGAGTTGACCCGTTTGCGGGACCGGCTGGGGGAGTTCAGCGGCCGGACTGTCGAGGCCGGTGACCTCTTCCGGAGCATAACCCTTTACAACGCGGTACGCACGAGGCTGGATCTTCTTTTCCAGCGGCATGTCAACCGCCCGGCGCAGATTACCAACCTGACGTGGTATACCCTGGTGCGGGCCAGTTTCATCCTGCCGCCGGAGGAGATGCTGCCCTTGCTGGACGAGGTGCTGGCCGTTCAACCGGAGGGACCAGCCGGCGGTGTGCCCCTGGTGGTCTCCGGCCAGCTCATGGAGCCGCTGTCTCTGGCCGGTCTCTTGGACGCTTCCGGCGTCGTGGTGGTCGGTGACGACCTGGTGGACGGGCAACGGGCCTGCCAGGCGGTGCCCGAGGAGAGTGACCCGCTGGCGGCCCTGGCCAGGCGGGCCTGGAATTCTCTCCCTTGTGCCGCGATTATAGGCCCGGTGGGCCGGGAGACCTACCTGGCCGACCTGGTGCGGGAGCGACGTGCGGTGGGTGTCATCTTTCTTCACTTCCGTAACTGCGAAATGGAGAACCTGGGTTATCCGGGCCTGCGGGATCACCTGGAGAGGCGGGGCATTCCCACCCTGTATCTGGAGACCCAGTGGGGGACCGCCGCGGCCGGATCCGTGGCCACAAGGCTGGAAGCTTTTCGCGAAATGCTGGAGGGGTTTTGATGGCTGGAATACCTTTGCCGTCCGCCGGACGTCTGAAAGACATCCTGGCGGCCGGCCAGGCTCAGGGGGCGGATGCCCCGGTCGCCTGGGTCACCGCCGTCTTTCCGGCGGAACTGATACGGGCGATGGGTTTTTACCCCTATTATCCCGAAAACTTCGGGGCCGTGGCGGCGGCCAAAAAAGTCACGCCTGCCTTGAGCCGGGCCGCCGAGGCGCGGGGTTACGAAGCGGACCTCTGCGGTTACGCCCGGGCCGGGCTGGGCGACTGCTTGGCCGCCGTTCATCCAGTTGGCTCCTTGCCTAAACCCACGGTGATCCTGGGGGCCAACAACCAGTGCAGCACCCTGGCCCGCTGGTTTGAGGCGGCGGCCCGCGACTTCGGTGTCCCCTACTTTCTCCTGGATTTTCCGCCCGTCTTTGGCTCCCTGGGTGAGCCGGTCCAAAGCTATCTCCATGCGCAGATGCTTGAGTTGGCCGCCTTCCTGGCCTTGAACGGGGGTGTACCCCTGGACACGGACCGGCTGGCCGGGATCATCGACTTGGCCAACGAGGCCTGCGACCTCTGGCGGCAAATATTGGCCTTGGCCCGGCTGCGGCCGGCCCCCTTCGGTTTTATCGACGCCTGCGTGTACATGGCTCCAATCGTCACCCTGCGGGGTACGCCGGCGGCGGTGGAATACTACCGGCTTCTCAAGGCCGAGCTCTTGACCCTGGCCGGCCGGGGTTACGCTGTGGTGCCCGGCGAGCGCTACAAGGTCTATTGGGACCATATCCCGGTCTGGCCGCGGCTACGCTGGGCGGCCGACCTCTTTGCCGCCCACGGTGTTCTGGTGGCGACCTCGCAATACGCCGAGGCCTGGTACCACCGGTTCGACTCTTCCCGGCCCCTGGAGAGCCTGGCCGAAAGCTATGCCCTGGCTTTCGTCAACCGGGATTTCGAGGAGCGTCTGCGGCAAAAGCAGGTTCTTATGGCCAATTACGGCGTTGACGGCTTCGTCCTGCTATCCAACCGCAGCTGTAAGGCCACCTCGGTAGGACTTTACGACAAGCAGCGGGAACTGACCAGGCGGACCGGTCTGCCGGGGGTGGTGCTGGAGGCGGACATGGCCGACCTGGCCTTCTTCGACGAAGATCAGCTGACCGAGCGGCTGGAGTTGTTTTTTGCCCGGCTGGGCCCGGGGCAGGCAAAGGACCTGTGAGGATTTCCGGCGAATAAGTAAGATGGAGGGGATTGGGTAATGGCAATTGAGAAAATCGGGGTACTTGGCGCCGGGGCCATGGGTTCCGGCATCGCCCAGGTGGCGGCTACGGCCGGCTTTGGCGTGGTTCTGAAGGATGTGGACCTGCCCCTGGTGGAAAAGGCCAAGGGGCGTATCGGCGCCTTCCTGCAAAAGAGCGAGGAAAAGGGCAAGCTGGCCGCCGGGGAGCGGGACAAGATCCTGGCCCGCATCCAGCCGACCGACCGGCTGGAAGACATGGCCGGGGTGGACATGGTCATCGAAGCAATCATCGAGGACCTGGACGAGAAACAAAAGGCCTTTGCCGCCTTGAGCAAACTGACCCGGCCGGGAGTCATCCTGGCCAGCAACACCTCCTCGATGTCCATTACCCTGCTGGCGCGGGCCACCGACCGGCCGGAACTGGTGGCGGGCATGCATTTCTTCAACCCGCCGCCCTTGATGCGCCTGGTGGAGGTGATCCGCGGTTTTTATACCGCCGATGCCACGGTGGCTCAAATCATTGAGGTAGCCACCCGCATGGGCAAGTCGTGTGTCGACGTGAAAAAGGACTCCCCCGGTTTTGTCGTCAACCGCATCCTGATGGCCCAGTTCGCCGAGGCCATGCGGTTGGTGGAGGAGGGGGTGGCCACGCCGGAGGATATCGACCGGGCGGTCAAACTGGGCCTGAACTACCCGATGGGTCCCTTTGAGCTGCAGGATTTTACCGGCGTGGATATCTGCTACCACGTCATGGAATACTTCCTCCGGGAATTCCAGGAAACCCGTTGGAACCCGCCCCAGTCGCTCAAAGCCCTGATCCGGGCCGGCCGGATGGGCAAAAAGACCGGCGCGGGCTGGTATGACCACAATAAGTAGAGGGCTGAGGAGGTTTTAAACCGTGTCCTATGAGACTATTTTAGTCCGGGTGGAACATCCCCTGGCCTATTTGACCCTGAACCGGCCGCCCATGAATCCCTTGAACAGCCGGTTCTTCGAGGAACTGTTGGCGGCCGTCCAGGAACTGGCTGCTGATCCCTTGGTACGGGTGCTGATCATCACCGGGGCCGGGGAAAAGGCCTTTGCCGCCGGGGCCGATGTGGCCGCCATGAACAATCTGGACGAGGCCGGCATGTATGCCATGGGCCGGGCCACCGTGCGGGCCATGCAATCCCTCACCGGTCTGGACCGCCCGGTCATTGCCGCCATCAACGGCTTTGCCCTGGGCGGCGGCCTGGAACTGGCCCTGGCCTGCGACTTGCGCATTGCCAGCGAATCGGCCAGGTTCGGCCTGCCGGAAATTAACCTGGGCATCATTCCCGGGGGCGGCGGCACGCAGCGCCTGCCGCGCCTGATCGGTGCCGGGCCGGCGCTGGAGCTGATGATGACCGGCGACATGATCAATGCTGCCCGGGCGGCCGAAATCGGGTTGGTGCACCGGGTGGTTCCGGCAGCCCAACTCATGGACGCCGCCCGGGAGATGGCGCTCAAGCTGGCCCAAAAACCGGCTTTCGCTCTGGGCCTTTTGAAATCATCCGTTTACGGGGGCTTCAACCTGGACCTGCCGGCGGCCCTGGAACTGGAGATGAAGACCTTCCTGACCGCATTTGCCGGCGAGGATCGCCGGGAAGGCTTCGCGGCCTTTTTGGCCAAGCGGACGCCCGTGTTTTCCGGCCGGTAACCCTTCTACTAAACGAGGATTGGACTGATTACTATGTCCAAGGTAATGTCGGGCAACGAAGCTATCGCATACGGTGCCTACCTGGCGGGGGTACGCCTTGCTTCGGGCTACCCCGGCACGCCCAGTACCGAAATTCTGGAAAACCTGGTGCGCTACCCGGGGATCTGTACCGAATGGGCGACCAACGAAAAGGTCGGCTTCGATGTGGCGGTGGGTGCGGCCTACGCGGGGGCGCGGGCCCTGGTGACCATGAAGCACGTGGGCTTAAACGTGGCGGCGGATTCCCTGTTTTACGCCTCCTATACCGGCACTGAGGCCGGCCTGGTGGTGGTGACCGCCGACGACCCGGGCATGTTCAGCTCGCAGAACGAACAGGACAACCGCCGTTTCGGCCAGTTTGCCAAGCTCCCTGTTGTGGAGCCCTCGGACAGCGAGGAGGCCCGGCGGTTTACCATGGAGGCTTTTGCCATCAGCGAGGAGTTCGATGTGCCGGTCCTTTTACGTACCACAACCCGTATCGCCCATTCCAGCTCGGTGGTCCAGACGGTGGAGGGGCATTTGCCGCGCACCAGGCGCGATGCGCCGCCCGCTGAGGAAAAAACGTCCTACCGCTCCGGCGACCATGCCTTTGTACGCAACCCGGAGAAGTATGTAATGGTGCCGGCCCATGCCCGGCGCCGTCACCCGGTGGTGGAGGAAAGGCTGCAAAGGCTGGCTGCCTTTGCCGAGACGACCCCGCTCAACCAGGTCATTCCGGGCGACGCCGATCTGGGCATCGTGACCTGCGGGGTGGCCTATCAGTACGCCCGGGAGGTCTTCCCCACGGCCAGCTTCCTCAAGCTGGGCATGGTCTATCCCCTGCCGGTCCAGCTGATCCGGCGGTTTGCCGCCGGGGTGAAACGGCTGTTGATCGTCGAAGAGCTCGATCCCTTCCTGGAGGAGCAAATCCGCCTTATGGGAGTCGAGGCCTCCGGCAAGCAGTTATTCTCCCTCGTTGACGAATATAACCCGGAACGCCTGCGGGAATGGAGTGCCAAGGCGGCTATCATAGCAGGCCTGGACCTGCCGCCGGTGGTCCCCGCTTCCCTGCCCGGCCGTCCCCCCATGCTGTGTCCGGGCTGCGGGCACCGTGGGGTCTTCTACGTCCTGCACAAACTGAAGGCGGCGGTGACGGGGGACATCGGCTGTTACACCCTGGGAGCGGCGCCGCCCTTGTCGGCCATCCACACCTGCGGCTGTATGGGCGCCAGTATCGGAGTGGCCCACGGCATGGAACGGGTGGGGGTCAAGGACAAGGTGGTGGCGGTGGTCGGTGATTCCACCTTCTATCACAGCGGTATCGCCCCGTTGATCAACGCGCTGTGGAATCAATCCCCTATCACCACTATCATCCTGGACAACCGGATCACAGCCATGACCGGGCACCAGGCCAACCCGGGCAGCGGCGCCACGATGCAGGGCGAGGGCTTTGCTGTGGACATGGAGCGGATGCTAAGAAGAGTTGGTTTTTCCCTGGTCGATACCGTGGATCCGCTTGACTACGACGCCACCCTGCAGACCATCAAAAGGCATCTAGAGACCGCCGAACCCTCGGTGGTGGTAGCCAGACGGCCCTGTGCCCTGCAAACCAGGTTCAAGGAGCCATCCTACCTGATCGACCCGGTGACCTGCACCAGTTGCGGCACCTGCCTGAAACTGGGTTGCGTCGCGGTATCCAAGTACGGGGGGACCATGGCTATCAACCAGGAGTTGTGTGTCGGGTGCGGGTTCTGTGCGGCGGTGTGTCCGCAGCACGCGGTCAAGTCCAGTACGGGGGTGGCGAATTGAACAGGCCGGAAAAGATCGACTTCATTATGGCCGGTGTAGGCGGGCAGGGCACCATCCTGGCCAGCGACATCCTGACCGAGGCAGGCTACCGCTCGGGCTACGACGTCAAGAAATCGGAAGTCCACGGTATGTCCCAGCGGGGCGGATCGGTGGAAAGCCAGGTGCGTTGGGGGCAGAAGGTTTATTCCCCGCTGGTGGAAAAAGGACGGGCCGATTACCTGGTGGGTTTCGAGATGCTGGAAGCGGCCCGCTGGCCGGCTTATCTGGCCCCGGGGGGGGTGGCCCTGGTCAACCGCTACCGCATTTTCCCCCCGGCCGTCAACACCGGTAAGGCGGACTATCCCGGCGAGGAGGAAATAACCCGGCTGATTGCCGGCAGGGCCCGCCTGGTCTGGTGGATTGACGCTACGGAGCTCGCGGCGGGACTGGGCCATCCGGCCGTGGCCGGTGTGATTCTGCTGGGGGCCATGGCCAATTTCCTGCCGGTGGAGGAAGAAGTCTGGCAGTCGGTGGTACAGGAATTGGTGCCGCCCCGCCATGTTGATTTGAACCGCAGGGCCTTTGCGATCGGACGGGCCCTCACCTGTCCGGTACCGGACTCAATCGCCCGCTGAAAGGATGGTGTGCTATGTATTCCAAGGCATTTATACCTTACCGGGGCTACTTTAGTTCCCCCTTTGCCCGCTGGCAGGGGAGCCTGCAAAATGAGAATTCCGTCGAACTGGCGGCGGCGACCGCCAAGAGGTGGCTGGCAGCAAAAGGCCTGGATGCAAAGATATTCGAATACCTCTTCCTGGGGAAAACTATCGGACAGTTGCACAGCTTCTACGCAGCCCCCTGGGCGGCCGCCCTCATGGGCGCCGCGGAGATCCCCGGTTGTCATATTCCCCAGGCGTGCTCCACATCCACGACCTGCCTGAATCAAGCGGCCGCGGGCATTGAAACGGGCCAATACGAAAACGTATTCTGTCTTATGACAGACCGGGCCTCCAACGGCCCGTTCACTGTCTGGCCCAATCCCCCAGGGCCCGGCGGGTCGGTGATTGCGGAAAACTGGATGATGGATAACTTTGCACGCGACCCCTGGGGAGGAGTCCCCATGATCCAGACGGCGGAAAACGTGGTAAAAATGGCCGGTGGGATCACCAAGGAAGACTGCGATATGGTAACTTACCGGCGTTACGAGCAGTACCAGGATGCCCTGGTTAATGACCGGGAGTTCCAGAAGCGATACATGTTTCCGGTGGAATATCAAAAGGGCAAAAAGAAAACTGCTTTACTCGAAGCGGATGAAGGCATATTTGCCACAACCAGGGAAGGGTTGGCCGGATTGAAGCCGGTTGTCGAAGGAGGGGTCCACTCATTCGGCGCGCAAACCCATCCGGCTGACGGCAACTGCGGTGTTATTCTATCCACCAGGGAAACAGCGCGGGAACTTAGTACCGATAAAAGCATAGAAATACAGGTCGTTTCCTACGGTTTTGCCCGGGCTCCCAAGGCCCATATGGCTATGGCCCCGGTGCCGGCGGCAACCATGGCGCTTAAACATGCCGGCATCGACATCAAGGATGTCAAGGCCGTAAAAACGCATAATCCGTTTGCGGCCAATGATCTGTACCTGGCCAACGAAATGAAAATTGACGTCCTGAAAATGAATAACTACGGCTGTTCCCTTATTTATGGTCATCCCCAGGGACCTACCGCCGGTCGCACCATTATGGAAATGATTGAAGAGCTGGTCCTCCTCGGCGGCGGTTGGGGACTGTTTACGGGATGCGCGGCCGGCGATACCGGTGCGGCCCTGGTGGTCAAGGTTTCCTGAGGACGATTCGGACGGACATGAAAGGGCGGGGTGCAGGCCTTGATTACAAACATTGGAGTGCCCGACACCTACAACGCGGTTACCACCTTCGTAGATGCCCACCTGGCGGCCGGACGGGCCGACCGGGTGGCCATCTATTACCGGGACGCGGCGATAACCTATGGCGAAGTCTACCAATCCGTGAACCGGGCCGGCAATGCCTTGACCGCCCTGGGCGTGGAGATGGAAAACCGGGTCTTTCTACTCCTGCCCGATTCACCCGAACTGGTTTACCTCTATTTCGGGGCCATGAAAATCGGCGCCGTACCCATTCCCATGAACACCCGCCTCAATTCCGGCGATTACAACTATATGCTCAACGACAGCCGGGCCAAGGTGCTGGTGGTGCCCGAGTCTCTGGTCGGGATGGTGGAAGAACTCAGACCCACCCTTCCTTTTGTTAAGCATTACGTGGTGGTGGGCGAAGCCAGGCCCGGCTGGCTCAGCCTGGACCAACTGCTTGCCGCCGCATCAAAGGAGTTGGATCCCGCCCCGACCAGAAAGGACGATGTGGCCTTCTGGTTATACAGCTCGGGCAGCACCGGAGCGCCCAAGGGGGTGGTGCACCTGCACCACGACTGGCTGTATTGTTGCGACCTTTATGCTCAGAACATTCTGGCGATAAGCGAAAGCGATGTCTGCATGTCCGTGTCCAAGCTGTTCCATGCCTACGGTCTGGGCAACGGCCTGCTGTTTCCCTTCCGGATGGGTGCCGCCACCGTCCTGTATCCGGATGTACCCAGGCCTGAACCCTTCCTGGCCGAGGCGGTGCGCCGGCGGGTGACCCTCTTTTACGGGGTGCCCACCTTTTATGCGGCCAGCCTGGCCTTACCCGGCTTTCGCGAGAAGTTTGACCTGAGCAGTGTCCGGCTGTGCGTCTCGGCCGGCGAGCCGCTGCCGGCGGCCATCTTCCGCCGCTGGTTGGACGTGTTCGGGCTGGAGATCATAGACGGCATCGGTAGCACCGAGGTCCTCCATATCTACATTTCCGCCCGTCCGGGCCGGGTGCGTCCCGGCAGCACCGGTCAGCCCGTGGAAGGTTACGAGGTCAGGATTCTGGATGAAAGCGGCCGGCCCCTGCCGCCCGGGGAGACGGGTACCCTCTGGGTGAAGGGGGAAAGCACCACCCCTTATTTCTGGAACAAGCACCAGCGCTCCAAGGAGCTCATCCACGGCGAGTGGTTCAATACGGGGGACCGCTGGTACATGGACGCCGACGGCTACTACTGGTACGCCGGGCGGGCGGACGACGCCTTCAAGTGCCGGGGGGAATGGGTGGAGCCGGTGGAGATTGAAAACATATTGATAGAGCATCAGGCTGTTTTGGAGAGCGGGGTGGTGGGCACCGTCTCGGCTGAGGGATTGGCCCGGCCGGTGGCCTTTGTGGTTCTGAAAACCGAAGGCGACGGTTCACCGGAACTGGCGGAGGAGCTGAAGGGTTTTCTGCGTACCAGGCTGCCCGGCTACAAGATACCGGATGTCCGTTTCGCGGCGGAGTTGCCCAAAACGGCCGCCGGTAAGATAAAGCGGTTCCTCCTCCGGGAGATGCTGACGGAAGGGTAGGATTCCCGGAACGTAGAAGCACCGAAAGGGCCCTCGCGGGCCCTTTCGGTGCTTCTACGCGGATCCTACTGACTTCTCCACGGGGCAAGCCCGCGTGGGTTCTTCATATGGCTTCTCCAAACCCGTACACCCGGAGGCTTTGGGGTTAGGCACTTACCACAGGGGAAGGCACCCTGACGTACAAGCGGCCCTCTGGCCACATTAGCGCACGCCTTCTATCCTTGCGGATAAGGAAGCGAAGTCAAACTCCCTGCATGGAACCATCTTTCGGGAATCGATTTTACGTGGCAGC
>Ga0307376_10001105_pt1 | contig 30432 bp, 40 predicted proteins | sample TR2MG_FD_202536 | JGI IMG/M metagenome (GOLD analysis project Ga0307376, IMG submission 202536) | Soil microbial communities from Risofladan, Vaasa, Finland - TR-2 | ecosystem: Environmental > Terrestrial > Soil > Coastal area > Acid sulfate soil | place: Finland: Risofladan, Vaasa | collected...
CCGCTCCGCTCCCCCGCGCTAAGGGACGGTCGTGTCAAAAAACGTGCCAACATTTGAGAGACAACAAGACGAAACAGACGCAGCATGGCAAGCTTTCTGCGCGTACCGCGACATCGGCCCAGGGCGAAGCCAGCAACAGGCGTGGCGCATCTACGCAGGCGAGCGAGGGCTGACCGCGCCAATGCCTACGGGGTCATTCCGAGGATGGGTCAAGACATACGACTGGGAAGGGAGGGCGGCAGAATACGACGCATCCATCGGTGCAGAGGTGGACGCGACATCAGACCTTCTTGCGCCACACGCCGAGTCTCTGGTGGAATGGTCGGTGCTTGTCGCCAAGGGCCAAGCCGACATCACAAAAGAGCAAGCAAGCGTGTTGAACAAACTGCTTGGCTATATCATCGAGCCCAAAAAAGTCCCTGCATCCGCAGCTACCTTCAACGGTCCGACCCAAATCAATATGGGCGCAATGACGCCACAGCAGCTGCTTGAACTGATGAGGGTGGCCAAGAAATGACACTGACCCAATCAGAAATCGAGCAAATCGCATCGCAAGCTGCCGACGAACTGCGCGGGCGTATTTTGTCGCACCCAGAGCAGTGGAGTACGCGCACGCTTGCAAGCGTATATCGGTCACTGATTGGCGGAGACCTTGAATTGCTCGAAGCGAGCGAGCGGGACTTGGCCTTAAATGGCGATGTCCGCGAAGAAATTCTACGCAGGATTGCTCTCTATCAGTCAATTGGCGACTGGGAGACTGAGCGCCAGCGTCTCGCGCGTGACCCGCACGCCTTTTTTGATGATTGGGTTTGGATGCTTGACCCGCGACGCATTCGCGCGCACGAACTGCCGGTTCGCCCGTTCCACTTGTTCGACTTTCAGCGCGACTTTTTGCAGTGGCTCGTCGACCTGTACGACAAAGGCCGCCCAGGCGCATGCCTGAAGTCGCGCGACATGGGCGTCAGCGTCATCGCGGCAGGCTTTGGTGTTTGGGGGTTCTTGTTTTTCCCATCATTTATTGCAGGTTACGGCTCGTACAAGGAGGATTATGTTTGGAAATTGGGGTCTTTTGACGCGATTATCGAAAAATGCAAGATGATTCTGGATGGCCTTCCTCCTCAGTTGACGCCTAAGCGATGGGATTATAAAGAGGGGCATATCCAGAACCTAGACACTGGCGCGGAAATCAAGGGCGAAGTTGGCGATCAGCTCGGTCGCGGCGGGCGAGCCTCAATTTTCTTTGCCGACGAATTCGCGTACGTCCGCAAGCAGGAGCTCAGCCACAAGGCGCTTGCAGGCACAACCGAATGCACCATCTACATGAGTACCACAGCAGGCCCTGACACTCATCATGCGTCAATGATACGCGACCGCGTCATGTCGACACGTGTATACCCATGGTACCTTGACCCGCGAAAGCTCGACAACCCGTCGGATGTTGGTAATCCGGCAGCTCCGAGTAAGTGGAAGGATGGAGACCCGGAAGATCCCGATGACAAAGGGATGCTGATAGGCGTCGGTGCGGTTGGGTTCGCTCAAGAGTTTGGCTGTGATGACATCGGAGCTCTTGAGCGAACGGTGATACCGCAGGAATGGGTGCGTGCGGCAACAGAGATACAGCTTAGGGCCGATGGGAGAACGGTCGCCGGTCTCGACCTTGCGGAGACAAGGGACCGCTCGGTGCTGATAATCAGGCAAGGGGGCCGCATCATTCTGCACAGGGCTTGGGATGGTAGGACGATGCAAGAGGTTGCGGATGAGGCGCTCCCGCTGGTGGTCCAGTATCGTGCTGAGCAGCTCGCTTACGACCGAGGCGGGAAGGGTGCCGAGTTTGGCGGCATTGTCGCCAGACACGAGCTCCGCGCAAAGCTGCCTCCGATTGTCGGAGTTGTCCCTACGCAGCCGCCGAGCTCCCGAAGGTATGACGACGCGCCAGAGGTGCCAGCAAAGCACCGCTTTGACTACAGGATTACCGAGTATTGGTGGTCGCTCCGCCACCGATTCCGGCGTACGTGGGAGCGCCACACTGGCGTTTGTCACTGGGAGGATGACGACTGCATCCAGATAGACGCGACATCTGACAAGCTGATACGGCAGTTGACGACGCGCAAGTGGGAGGAGGTCGCCCGTGGAAAGATAGGACTTGAGCGCAAGAAAAATTTGCCGGAGTCTCCAGATGATGCCGACGCGCTGGTCCACTGTGAGGTGCCTCCTCCAATGACAATGACTTCTTCACAGCCGTCGCAATCAAAGCCATCAAGAGCAATCCCAAAGCGCAAATCTGCGTGGTAATTGACACGCTTGCGCGCCTGTTGTAAATGCTTTACAGTCTGTATTGTAAAGTCTTTACAGCCGTTAGAGGTTTGCATTGGCAAAGGCGTCTCTCCACAAAAAGACTGGCCGTAAGTCGGTCACGGTAGACGACCTGTGCGTGCGTTACGGCGTATCTGTGCCAGAGCCAACCGCGATGGGTGGAGTAGAGTCTCTAGAGGATTCACCCAAATACCTAGAAGAGCGCTCGCGTGGACTGGTCCATTGCTATGAGCAGGCCAAAATAGGTGTTGTTGGTACGCGTATCTTCGCCGGCCGCATCCGATCGACTGACATCAGCAGCTATACCCCGACTGTCGTACGTGGGACTGGTGGCAATGCGGGCCTGTATGAGGAGTACCGCCAGTCCGAATCAATGATTTACGACTCGCTTGTGGGCGTATCGGAGCTGGTCGCCAGCGCTCCTCCCAAAGTCGTGATGCCGAAACGAGTTAAGAAGTCTCAGCGCCTATCGATGGAGAAATGGGTAGACGCGCAAAACGCGGAGCTCAAGTCACTGAGGTGCATGGAGGGCGGATGGAGGAAGTTCGCCACCGAAGCAATGTCTCAAGCGTGCTTTGGCTTTGCCACATTTGAACGAGGCCATCGGCAGACTGAGGCTGGATGGGTGTGGTCATCAGCTCAGCCTCGCCTACAGTCTACAGTGGACCGGTGGATTATGTCTGCTGAGTCCGACGACCTTGTCGGCATTGAGTACAGGGCAAATCCAGGATACGGCGATGTCACCACATACGTCCTCCCTGCTGTGGCAGCCAATCCGTGGGATGTGCGCCTGCTCTTGTTCAGACTTGGCTCGTACGGGATCGACTGGGAGGGCACTCCGCCCACGCGCCCTAGTTTACACTGGGTAAAGTTCAAGAGGCTTATCGCTCAGATTGTGCCTGCTGCTGCCGAAAAATTCGGCGTGCCAATTACCTACATTAGGCGCGACCCAGCATTCATGTCGCTTCTTGCAGACGGAGGGCTATCTGGCTCCATGCCTGACATGGACGACGCCTACTTCGCCTTCCTCGATTCCCTTGCAGAGGACGTACCGGTCCACAAGTTTGGCGACGGGGTAATTGCCGAGACCATCGCGCCACCTGGGCAGATGCCTACGCTTGACACGTGGATCCAGTATTGTGACCAGATGATTGCGTATCCATTTAGCAATGAGGGCAACCTCATGGGATTACAATCATCGTCTGGCAGTTACGCGCAAGCTGAAGTCCGAGAGCGGCGCTTCTTGCGCTCCGCTCCATACTATCAGGCCGCGTTTACTGACCCTATTAACGAGCAAATCATCAAACCGCTTGTGCGCGCCCAGTTCGTCGACCCGATTGACTATCCAGTTCTGGAGTTGTCATCCACGCGGATGAGCGACAACTCTCAATGGATCAATGACGCACGCAGCTTGTTCGGTCCAAACCTGCCAGTTGAGGATTGGCCTGACGGCTTCCGCGAAATCGCACACGAGAAGATGGGTGTCAGGCCCGCTGAAATCATCGAGGTGATCGATGAGGAATAAATGGCGCATGATTTTCGCGTGGGGAGATACGGACCATCCTACTGGTGGATTCGCGGTCGACCCAGACTTCTATCGTGGCCTGCTGTACGCGTTCAAACGCCTTCGTGACGAGCATAAGTATCTCCCGCCTATCACGGCCATGCACCCAGAAATCATGGCGGAGCTGTCAGGAGAGGCTGAGCTTCGTGGGGCAAATTACGGTGTAATCGCAGGGCTAAAAGCCGACGAAGATGGCATCTGGGCTGGATTTGCGCTCAATGCTCTCGGTCGGCGTCTCGACGCTCTTGGTGCGCTTCAGTACCTGTCACCATCTTTTTACAAAGCGTGGGTCGATCCGCACACAGGTGAGCAGCTCGGCCCTGTCTTGCGCGAGGTTTCGTTCGTAGACGTCCCGCACCAAAAAAATATCTCGGCCGAAATCGGCCAGATCTATGGCCTCAGCGACGCAGTGTCGCTGGCCGAGGCCGGCTTTCAGACCACCATCACCAGTGAGGATATGATGGAAGAAGAAATCATGGAAGAGGCGTCGGTTGAGTCAACCGATGTCCTCACGAAAGAGCATTTTGACGCGCGCATGGATGAGATCCTTGCGCTATTGGTGCCATCCGACAATGTCGACGGAGAGACGTCCGAAGAGGAGTCCATCGACATGTCCGAGCGCGTGGCATCGCTTGAGCGAGAGCTCAAGATTGAGCGCGCATCAAGCAAGGTAAGGGCTGATCTCGGCGCGCTTGCAACAGATGACTTGGTCAAGTCGCTTGCCCCAATGAGCCTCAGCGACGCAGCAGGATACAAGGCTGTGCTTGCCGGGATCAAGAAGGCTCCAGCCCAGGCGCCAGTCGGCAACGTCGGTCAGCCCGCTCCAGCAAAGGTCCAAGAAGGAAAGCTTGTCAGCCTTTGCGAGCAAGCAGCCAAGTCTGGAATCAGCCGCGGATTGCCGTTGGTGAAATATCTGCGGGCCCATGGCATGGCAGATGAGCAGATCCACACATCACTCGCTGAGCATGGCGAGTCAATCAAGCGCATTTACAGCGCCATGGGAGGTAAGTAATGGATAACGCACAGGGCTACGGGATGGGCTACACATCCCTCGAGGCGCTTGTCGAAAATCGACTCGTGACCTATGCATCAACAGGCGTCGAGTACGCAGACGCGATCACCGAGCGTGTGATTGGTATTACCACGCAGGCTGTCGCATCTGGTGCGAGAGCATCGGTGCAGGTCGACGGTGTTGCATTTTGCGTCGCTGATGGATCGGGGGCCGCAATCGTGCCTGGCGCGCGACTGATGCCCAAAGCATCGGCAGACGGCGTCGCTGTGGTTGCCGCTGGCGCGACCGCTATCCCTTGCGCAATTGCGCTTGAGGGTACGACCGCAGCAGCCGGTGTCATCCGTGTTTTGCTCACACCAAATCAAGCCGTGGTCGGCTCGTAACAGAGGGATTGAGAGATGTTCAACCTTAACGGACTTCCGTCCGATCTTATTCGCGAGATGCTTGAGGGCATCGTCGAAACAGAAACAGCATTTGCCGACCTTGTGTGCGGCCAGCAGTTCCGCTTGCAGACCGCGCTTACTGGCAATGTGCCGGTCAAGGGCAGTGGCGCCACGCTTGGCACGACCGAGGGATACGAGGGGCTTGCCCCGGCAGAAGTCGCGCCCGGAGAAGAGTATGACGTGACCTATGTCGCGTATACCGCAAAGGCGCGTGTCGGAAAGGGCATCCTGACCGATGAGGAGCGCAACGATTACACGGCCATGTTCAGCGAGGATGCGGTTGATGGTGCGCTTCGTACCGCGCGAATCAACGCCAACACCCGTCTTGACAAATTCCTTGAGACTAAGTTGTCGAGCACAGCGCTCAACACCGAGGCAGCGGCAGGGTCCGGATTTGGCCCGACGTGGAAGTCGTCGGCTGCTACCATGGCGGCCGACTTGCGCAAGATGCGTGAGGAGACCGCGCCCGGTGCAGATACCATCATCGTTGGACGTGCATTGCGCAATGTAATGCTCGACAACGACGCGCTGCTTGGGTCGGCCATCTCTGGGAACAACTACGGCGGCGGCACTGGCCAGACCACAATCCTTGAGGCGTGGCTCAAGGAATACGTCGGCTTCAGCAATGTCCACTTCTTCGACAAGAAGATTGACTCGTCTGGAGGCCGCGGTGCGGCCCCAACCGTGTCGTATCTTTTTGATACGTACGCTTGGATCGGATACGCAAACGACCTTGTGCTCGTGCACCCAACAAGCCCAATCAATGATCTTGCAGACATTGAGCGAAAAGCGGAGCAGCGCGCACACGTCATCCAGTACACGCGCTACGACGACATCCTTCGCCCCACGGTGCTCAAGGGAGCAGTGGCGACCGGCTTCACGGCGGCGCCATAATGAGCGCAGTCGTATGGACAGGGACGTCACCTCTACGCATTGGAGACCGCATCATTGGGATGTGGGAGGCAGTAGATTTGGACGCCGACGCAATCCGATGGCTCATCCGTCGCAACATCCACGTAAGGCCTTTGCTTAGCGTGGATGAGGCGATTGCGCTATTGGATAGCGCGTCAGACGCGACCACGAAAGTGATCGCCGAAAGACTGCGCCTGTCCGGCAGTCACGATGAAATCGTCGAGCAGGTCAAATTGCGCCTTGGCGTGATGCAACCAGCCGACGAATTTACAGACATCGACGCCCGCAGATCTCTCGTGTATGAGATGCGAGAGAGCGGAGATACGTGGGCTGTAATCGCAGATGCATTAGACATCAGCGAAAGCAGCGCGCGCAATGACCATAAGCTCTGGTCTGAAAGGGTGCAGCAATGAGCCACGCATCGCCACAGGACGTAATTAGTCGCCTTCCTTGGGATAGCTCAGAGATCGACAGTGACACATTCCTGTCCACTGGAGACATCCAGAGCTATCTTGATGAGGCTTACGATTTGCTGTCCCCTGTGGTGATCGTCGCAGCGGGCCTATCTATCGATAGTCTCGATGCAACGACAATCGCACAGATGCGCTCTGCGGAGTGTGACTATGCGATTTACCGCTCATTAGACAAAATGCAGCAAGGCTCAGGAGAGCTTGCGCAGAGAGCATGGGAGCGGTGGGAGACCGTGTTCAAGAGGTACTCCGGTGCTACTCATCTGATCAATCAACAAGGTGAAAATCGCACTCGCACAAATGCGCCGACAGACGGCAGATCGTCTCAATTTGCAGGACGCAATTACAGGGGATTTTGATGTTCAGCATCAGCATTGAAAAATCTGTACTGGGCGACCTGTCAGCGATGCGAAAGCGCGCAGATGATTGGACTCCAATGTCTCAGAAATTCCGGCAATCGGTGCGCGATTTCCACAAAAAAAGAGATATCGGCGGGGATACCGGGACAATACAGGCATCGGTGTCAAATCCTGATGTATGGCGGATCCAGCCGACGATCCTGACATATGGCACATCTATCGATTACGCAGAATATTACGCAAGATGGCGTAGGGACAATGGGCTAAGCGAGCTCGTGCTTTCTGAGCCAATCAATGCGATTGCTGATGTGTGGGCAGAATACATCACGACGGGGCGAACATGAGTGTCGCCGAATCCATCGCGGTAATTAGCGCGCTCGACGTCGTTCGCACGGTGCTTGGCGATTACCTCCCAACGCGCCTCGCTGCGTATCAATCCGCCGAGACTGGCCTAAGCGTGCCAGCCCCATCTAGATACGCTCTTGCGCTAAGCCGCTCTGCGGTTGATGAGGCTCTTCAAAACGCCGCTGTTGCCTGCTTCGTTTTTCAGTCGAGGCCGTCTGACATTGTGCAGGAGCAGTCTGGTGGAGCTACAGATTATCCAGCCGTGCAGCTTACATACGTTGAAATACGTGTGGTGTATCGTAGCCGATTGCAGGCCCCATATTCTCCAGCATCATGGGGAAGTGAGCTTACATCAAGCGACATTCTGGCTCGTCGAGGGTACTACTACGCTGCCGCAGTCAATGAGGTAATGCGACGCGACCTGTGCTGCAATTCTGGCGGTGTCATCACCGAGGTAATCAGCAAAGATTCGGATTATGCTGGGGCGATTTACGAGACAGATTCACAAAAAATATACGGCATGACATCGATGGTCTATGGCCTCCGCCAAGACATCGTCGTGCCATACTGCGCGGAGTCATGACATGGCAGGTATCATCTCATCGGATTACTCGGTCTACATTATTGAGCTTGAGTCTACTTACGGCACGGATGCCGTTGGGGCGGCGCTCACTGCAAGCGACGACATCACATACTTGGCAATTAACAGCGGTGGAGACATCACTCCGGTCGCTGTTGATTTCCAGCCAGATCGCGCACGCGCAAGTCAGGATGGGGTGAAGTCATCATTCATCAAGGACTTGAGCGAGCTAAACCTCCCGGTACCGTGTAAGGCTGGCGTCGGAACGCCGAACACGCCAAACTACGCTCCGCTACTCAAGGCGGCCGGTTTCGTCGAGACCGTCGGCGCATCGTCAAGCGCATATGTACTTGGGACGAGCAACACCAATAGCGTCAGTTGCTGGAAGTTCCAGAGAAACCTCACAAACGGCAACTGGAGACTCAAGAGGGCGATTGGCGGCGTGCTCAATTGTTCGTTGTCGTCAGCGCCTGGCGAAGAGCCGGTGCTCACGTTTGCCGGGCAGGCTGCGAGCTATCACGATTGGACGGTAGATCGCGCATACTTTGACGCCAACGGCGAGCCTACGCTGGACGCAAGCGGAGGGAGCATCACCTACACCGGCACGGCATCACGCGATTCTGCCGAGCGGCTTCTTTGTCGTGGCGCGACGATTACTTACAACTCTGGGGCGGTCCCCGTGAGCTCATTTGCTGTCGACTGCGCACTTGCAATCGCTGCAATCAAGACCCAAAATGCTGACCCGCTCTCGGTACGCATCACGCGCAGCCGAGCTGGCGTGTCTCCAGCAAATGGGACAGTCGGCATCGAGACGACAGACAATGCGGCAGCCTACGATGATATTGTAGCGGCAGCGGCAGCGGGCGAGGTTGCCACGCTTAGCGTACTGTGGGAGGGCGCCACAAGGCAGTTGACGCTAACGGCAAATATCCAATTTGTAGGCCGCCCTGCCGAGCGAGCATCAAATGGATCGACGGGCTTTGATGCCAATTTCATCGTTGTCGGAGACTTCGCGTCGCACCCGTTTGGCGACAACGCACTTACCCTGACTTACGCGAGCATCTCGTAATGCAGACGTTTACGTGGGCAGGCATGCAAGTCCACGTAACCCGCCAGCCAAAAACATCGGACTGGTGGGAGTGGATTGCTGAGATTTTGCCAGGGGCGAGAATGCTTGCCGCAGCAAAATTTGCGACGCAATTTATCGATGTCGACGGGGTTGATGTTGAGCGCGCATGCGCCAATGACAATGTCTTTGGATTGGTTAGTATGATTTTTGAATCGTGCCATCCTCATAAATTGACGCAATGCCTGTCACTGACCTATGGGGCGGATAAGCTTGACCGTGAAAAAATACCACGTGCGTGCGTATGTGACGCTTGCACTGGAAGGTCGGCACGGTCTTCAGACTGCCGATTTGAGGAAGCCGGAGTTCCATCCTTGACAAGGCTTGTGAGCGCACAAGAGGCTGACCTAATTGCGTCAATGTGGGATCTCCCATACTCTCTCTACCACTTGGCCGTGGAGACGAGAAAGGCAGAGAGACTTGGCCAATTGGCGAGCATCTATCCAGTAGAGCAGGTGCGACGAGAGCGCACCCATCAGGCTGCATTTGAGCGGCTAAGGCGATACCATGGCCACGCGTGAGGAGACAATCAGGGTCACTGGGGACGCAAGCTCTGCGACTAGTGCGATTGATTCGGCGACGAAATCGGTTGAAGGGCTTGGAAAAAAAACGGCAGCAACGTCAAAGGCTGCAGCCGCTGCGACGAAGACTCAGCAGGGCCTTGTTGCATCCATGAAGGCAACTGCTGCGCAAGCGGCAGGTGTTATTGCGGTGCTCGCGCTGTCTGCGCAACGGTACATGGAAACAGATGCTGCGCTTGGTAGGTTAGCGAACAGCCAAAAAGCCGCCGGCGCTACCGCCGCCGAGGTCGCCGAGCAGACGCGCATCGCCGCCGAATCTCTCGACCTTTACGGGATTACGATTCAGCAAAGCTCGAACGCGCTGCAAAAGCTGAATGACGCGAGCGGCGACGCGACGAAGGCGGCGAAAGACTATGCGCTCGCGCTCGACATCGCAGCGCAGGCGAATATCAAGTTCGAAGACGCGGTAAACCTGGTCGCAAAGGCGCGCAAGGGCGAGGTCGAAGAGCTAAAAAGCCTTCGCGCACTCAATAAAGACCAGGCCGCCGACCTCGGCAAAATTACCGACCAGACAAAGCGCACCGACCTCGCGATACGGGCACTTACTGCAGCCTACGCCGGGAGCGCAGAAGCGAACGCCGGCGCAATCGACAAGCAAGCCGCATTTAAGGCGCAGGCCGACGAGCTTCTTGTCGGCATTGGCGATGTCACGGTCGCAATCGGGTCGGGCGCATCTGGTCTTGTCGGTGCTCTCGCCGAGCTGACAGGTCTTACCGAAGAGGGCGACGACTTCTTCGGCGCATTCGTCACGGGAATGGGCAATTTCGCCGACGCGATTCGCGAAGTGCAGGGCCCGTTGTTCGACATTATTACAGGCATCGCAGGTCTCGCCGAGGGCAAGTCGGTCGCAGACATTATCAGCGAGGCAGACACGCGACGAGCACTCGCCGAGGCCGAGCGACGCAAGAGACAAAAAGAGTCGTCGAGCGAAGCCAAGCAAGAGACCGTCGAAGAGGTTCAGACCGCAATCAAAGGCGAAGTCCAAAAGCAAGAGGCCGCCAAAAAGACAGCCGACGCCAAAAAAAGATATGCAGCCCAAGCAAAAAAAGACGCAGAAACCGAAGCAAAAGAAACGTATGCCGATTGGAAGAGATGGAGAGACCTTCGCGACGAGCAAGAAAAGAAATCAGATGAACTTGCTTTCCGTGAGCGAATTGCGCGCCTAAAGCTCGAAGGGGAAATCAGACAGGCTCTTGTAGAGGAGCTTGACCGTGGCGATACGACGAGCGGGGAGAAAGAGCTTGCTCTTTCGTCGTTTGACGCAGGCATCGAAAAACAAAAACAAGAGCTTGCCTTACGTGAGCAGATTGCGCAGCTCCAGATTGACGGAAACGAGTACGAGGCGGAGCGGCTCGCAATTCTAAACGCAAGCATGACGCCAGGAGAGCGAAAACTAGCGCTTAACGCTCTCGACCAGAAGCAGACCGAAAAGCTAATCGCAACGACAACGGCATACGTCAATGCCATTGGCGGCGTGGGTAAGGCGGTGGCTGGGGCTTTCCTTGGTGGAGACGAGGCAAAGCGGGCAAGTGCGGCAATAGATGGCGCAATAGCAAGTTATCAGGCGGTTATGGCATTTTGGACTGGCAACTTCCCAGCCGCCATCGGATTGACGACGGCTGCTGCGTCAGCGTTTGCTGTGGCCGGAGGCAAGGGAGAGGGAGGCGCAAGCAAACCTAGCGGAGGCGGTGGAGCCGCTGTCGCCCCTACCGTTGGTGGATTTGCGTCAAGCGAGATGAGCAGAGCGCAAGCGAAACCTGAGCCACAAAATACAACCGTCATACTCAATTTGAGCACGATCAACGCTGTGAATCCAGAGTCCGGACGTGCTATATCTGATGCAGTAAGCACTGAGTTGCAATCCGTGATAGGTGGACGCAAATGATAATGAGACTGCCGCGCACGCTTGATTACTGGCTCTACCCGATGATTGTGCAGACTGGTGTGAATGACCAGTTGGTATTCACCGAGGGAGCTACGGACTACACAATTACGATTGCCGCTGGGACCTATTACGCTCACGCGCAGAACAACGCGACGTACCCTGGTCTATACTACGCAATTGAGCAGGCGATCGGAGCTACAGCGGCAAGCAACGGTTACGGATTCGAGATTTCAACTCCTTCAATGAGCTATGATTTCCCGAGGTCCGGAATTGTCATCACTGATGCGGTTGGCGCATGGACGCTTAAATTTACGAGCTCGCGCACAATGCCACAATCGTGGTTCGGTCTGCCGTCAAGCACGACATCGTTTGCAGCCATACTTGACGCGACGAGCAGCCTTTACAATGTCACGAGCCAATATCGAGCAGAGGGGATCCTGCGGACATTCTCACGCGCTGATGGAATCGCATCAATCAAGCGCATCGTCCCAAGTGCTGAGGTGAGTGATTCACACGACAGGCCGACCGGAAGGTATACCCTTGAGTGGCAGACTGACAGCGTCGCCGATTTTTCGTATGAGTCTGTACCGGCTGCACATGTATTCACTGAGGATGCAGGAGAACTGACCGATTACGCGACTCTTGAATCAAGGCTGGCCACAGGAGATAACCTAAGCACGTGGGAGAACTGGTGGACGCAATACAAGCGGGGGCTCCCAATCCTGCTGATGCCTGATATGGATGACTATGATTTGCGAATATCAAGGTCTTTGGTCGTCACGACTGCGCACGTGAGGCAAGGCGAGGCTAAATCAATGTCCGAGATTATATCTCGCCGAGCGACCGCTGGCGAGGTCTACGACATCTCGTTCAGAACATTTGTCGTGGGGTCATTTACCGCATGAGCAGATTTGACCAGCGATTGGTGGGTATTGTTTTTGAGGGAATTGGAGACGACACTTCCAAATCTGGTGGAATTGTTTGGTATTACGGCGACTCTAAAAATGTGCCATCGGCCACTGATTATGAGTGGGTCGGCGCGCTGACGGAAGTTCCAAAGACAATCACCGATTCGATCGATGTCTGGTCAGGCATGGTCAAGACAAGTCCGATAAATGTCGGGATTGCAAACATTGAGATTTCCGCCAAAAAGCTTCTGTACCAGCAGGCCAAGACGCAGGTGTATTTGGTCTCCGCGCTTAGCGATTCTGCGACATCAATTACGCTGTCGTCTACATCTCTTGCGTCATCCGCGATCTATGTCGGAGATGAGGCAATACTCGTCGGCACGCATAGTGGAGGCGGTGTATACGCTGGGTGCACACGCGGATATTGGTCGACAATTGCCGCCCCGCATGTCGTCAATTCATACGTCTACACGAAAAATCCGTATCTCCAATATCGCTCATACAGGCTAATTGTCCGCGATACAATTGCTGGCACAGAGAGCACAATTCAGCGAGGGTACATCCAGCGAATATCGACGAATGGCGTGGGAACAGTAATCCAGATTGGGTGTCAGGAGCTGCTTAGCCTGCTGAGCGGTGCAGAAATAAATAGAGGGTCGCAGAAATTACGCGTCACAGGGGTTGTGGATTCGCAGGGGATTTTATCCCCTCAGCTCGACACACAAATCACAACGGAGTCACGCGTCTGGCGTGACGACTCATCTGCGAAATCATACTGGCTACAGACGGGCGGTACTGTCGTTAACGGGTCAATTCTTGACGGGATTTTCACGCCGCTCGCCACTGGTCCAGTTGTTTTTCGCGACGCTCCTGACATTGAGTATGACGCGCGGAGCGAGACAGAGAGATACAGTCCTTTTAGCGACGACGGGTATGAGCTGTTTGTTGTGGTGCGCAGTCTAATTGGTGGCGCCGCTGCTCTCGCTTCAAGTGGCGGACTTGGATCAACGAACGCGTTTAACTCCGTCGCACTTGCATATGCCTTTTTGCGCAGCGGATTTGGCTCATCAGACAGTGGATATGACCAATGGCAAGGTAATTGGGGAATAGGCCTTCCTGGAGACTACTTTGACGACTCTGCAATTACCGGATTAATCGCAGAGTCGCCTGACGACAAAGTCGATCAATTGATTCTCGGGTGGGACGGAGAGGCGGTCACCGTTGAGGATCTCGTGTGCGAAAAGCTCCTTCGCCCAAATGGAAAATTTCTGTCCACCAAGATGAATGGTGACATCACCATTGGGTGGATTCGCATCCTTGACATCGAAGAGTTTGCAGACGCGCCAATACTGACTCCTGTGCCAAATACACTGCAATGGGCGGTCGACCTAAACGGGGCCTTCTCGGCCGTGGTCGCAGAAATCGGAGAGACACCGTTTAGTGATCCAGACAGGATCGTAATTGAGTCACGCAGCGGACAGGCTCAGGACTCCGCGCGCAGGGCGCTCTACGATACACGCAGAGAGCTGACCTACGATTACTCGACGCTCTATTCTGGCGGCAGTAATCTTGCGGTCCGCGCGACGCTATTGTCCAGACTGATGCAGGGCATTCAGGCCGTCCCCAAAATTACCATCGATGTCGTCGAGCCTTCCGCAGGGGTCGAGTACAATCTTGGCGAGTGGTACAAAATTGCAGCGCCAGACATCAGCGCTTGGAGCTCCAATGGCGCGGATGCATGGTGGGTAGATGCGGGCGGAAGCAGGGTGTCGTTCGATGTTGGAGAGGCCCAATTCACCGGATTGCTCGTCGGAAGAAAGCACGACATCTACCGTGGGATGTACACGCTGATGCTGCTAATGCTCGCCTATCGTGATAACGCATTTGTACGGTGGCGTGCCCCTAGCGCGGTCATAGCGTCTGTCGCAGGGACGTATGACATCACCGTCGAGGCCAATTTTTTCCACGCGTCATCGAGTGATGCGTCTAAATTTTCGGTCGGCGACTGGGTCGATCTGTATTACGCGGATGGCGAGCAGGTCGGCGCCGGAAACGAAGTCGAAATTACGGCAATTGCGGGCGATGTAATCAGCGTCGGACCTACGGCTGACGCGCCAACCGCTGGTATGGTCTTGAGGTTGGCTAAATTTTCGACGTACGGCGATGGCGGCGAGCCAGTGTCAGGAGCTGGTCGCGCTTACGTTTTCGCCGCCGACTCCGCGACTGGCCTTATCCAATCGACAGACACAGCAGACATCTACGGGTAGCCAATGGCATACGATGGAAGTGATTTCGTGGGGATTGACGACCAAGCATACGATGACGGCTACCCCGTCGACACGTGGCTTGACCAACGCATTCGCGCAAACAACGTCTATCTTGAGCAAAATCAGCAATACATTGTAAACGCATTCTTGAGCGGCACGGTAGCGCCATCCGATGGCTCTCCGTATTACCAGATGCGCCCATGGTGCTCCATAGACTGGAGCGCCCCCATCGTTGTCCCGATGTGGCTTGAGTCCGGCATGTCTGGAGCCGATATGTCGATCTGGGCGTATGCGTCAAGCGGTGACGGGACGGTGCAGCTAAGCCTAACCGGTGGAGATATTCAGCGCGTCATCGCAAATGACGTTACATCTTTCAGCGGAGACATTGAGTCTGAAGGCAACGCAATCCTATCTGCCACTGTGCAATCCGGACTTGCGCGTCAGGAGTGGGGTAGCTTACAGCTATGGGTGCAGTCTACTGCGGGATCGTCGGCAACGGCAACGCTGGACTTGACGACGCTTGGGCGTACTGCGACGCGTATCATTAATGCCGACACTGCCATAAGCTACCCATCAAGCCTGCCGACTGCATCAAGCCTTGACGTGTCCGCATTGGTCACGGCGGATGGTGTCGTGACTGACCTGCTTGCTGCAAATACGGCGACTGGCGATTTGCTTGGCGGGGATGTCATTGGCGCCGTTAGCACGGTAGATCAATACCCGATTACATATTTGCAGTGCAGGTCGGCTGGCATCCGGAGCAAGTATACCGGGCAGGAGATCCCTGTAAGCGCTGCGTCATTGGCGGCACGTAGGGCAATCAGGGGATCCGATGAGACGAAGCTAGCTCAGCAGGTGCAGTCTGCATACGATAGGCGCTCTCTGATTGCATGGGGGCCTCAAGGGTATCTCCCACCAGAGCGCGATGAAGAGTGGCCGGGCCTTATGCCGATGCGCTTCCAAGGCGTGCAATCAAATGCAGCAGCAGGGATTGCGTCCTGCCTCGCACAGACAGCGTGCCTGTGGAGGAGAGATGGTGGCACAATGTATGTCGCGCTACACTTGGTCGGCATCTATCATGGTGACTCTCCTGGCACGGCAGGGTCTACCGACTGGTCTTTGTCCATCTCGCTTGAGGCCCCAAATGGCACGGACACCGATTGGTCGTCTCCAGCAGTGCTCACTTCTGCCGACCGGACAGTCAGCATCCCGACGCATTCATCCAGCGTAAATTTGACTCCTGGCGCGTCTCGATTGCTCTCAATGCGCAGATGGAATTATAGCCAGACGACTGGGCCAAGCTCGCAAAATTGGCTATACATTCATCGTGATGGACAGTTGTATCGTGAGGATTTGGCGCTAATTACACCAGTCATCATTGAGGTAGATGCGTCCGATCTTACCACTGGGGATATGGGGATGCTGCGCGTAGACGCGGACTACCAATCGGGCACGTTTACTGGATTCTCGCGTCCGTCTGGGACAACGCCGGCGCAGCTTGGCTATCAGCTTGAGCTTGTGTGCACTGGATACTCAATCTGGCAGGGGGCTTAGTGGCAAAGTCATCGGCAGAGCCGGCAATCCAAATTGCCAATTACGGACTCGGCGAGCCAATCGTCGACGCGAATTACGCGGCCGTCGTGCAGGGCGGGCATTACATCTGGGAGCGTACCGGGACGATATTTCTCGCGCACGCCTTTCGGCCGCTCTTCAAGATTACATCGACGACCTACACGAAGACGACATCTGAGACAGCGGATTACGCAGAGTCTCTTAGCGTATTATGGCCATCTGGTGTTGCACTGCGCAGGGTCGAGAGCTCTGGCAATGTACGCACCGCCGTTGAGCTGATTGTCGTCGGAAGAAATATAGATGTCCGCGCCACGGTCGTGTCACACGGGAGCGCGTCAAGTACTGCCACCACTGCGTCATGTGGGGCATCATTTGAGCAAGCTACAGATCGAGTATTGATTGACCCGGCGACGTACGACAGTGGTGGCAGCAATGACTTTTTCTGCTACATTGAGGCAAAAGTGCCATCGTCTGGCACAGGATACATAGCAGCGATTACACTGGCTGAGGCCATCGCGACAACAGCAGACCTACCACGGGGCAGATGATGGCAGACGTTAACGAATGCATTAAATTGGGCGCGGTATGTTTGTGGGAGGATGACAGCCTACCCGCGCAAACGCTGTCGTTTGTCGATGATGCTGGGGACCCGGTCGTCATTACGTCTGCGTCAATCGACATGACCGTCACCAAAACAGACACGACGACCGCTGCGCTTACGTATGACGAGACCGACACGACCGAACTCGCGACGTCGTCGGGCACACTCACTTACCAGATTCTCGCCGCCGACATGTCGACGCTATCGGTCGGGACATACACAATTGCGATTACAGTCGCACTTGGCGCGACTTGGACCAGGTCAGCCATTCAGCGCCTAGACGTCAAAACGAAGCGAGTCTGACATGCCCGTGATTAAGACGCACGCGCAGGGCGCAGTCACGATTCGGACGCGCGCGCAGGACAGCGTCAATATTGATACGACTGCGCAGCATACATTCGTCGTCGAGCAAGCGCCGTCGTCTGGCATGCCATCGACCATCGCCTATGCGTGGGAGGCGACCGCGCTTGTGCTGTCAGACGGCGACCCAGTGCCTTCGTGGGTCGATTCTGTGGCTGCGGTCGACCTTGCGCAGTCGACGCCGTCTGCGCGGCCTGCATACGTCGCAGACCTCGGGAGCACTGGTTATCCGGGCGTAAACTTCGACGGGACGGACGATTACCTATGGACGTCAGACGCTGGACTTTGCGCAGTATTTTCAGACGCTGTCGCGAGGCCAGCGTTCACAATTTACGCGGTCATGCTAAACGGTGGCACGTCGTCGAGGTGGGCGCTCGCTGCAGGCTCGTCGAGCAACGCTAACCCCATTATCGGCGTGCAGTCTGGCGGCGCAGCTTCTGACACGTTTTATCTTCGCGACGATGCGGGCACGCTTCGCAACCCTACGTCGACAATCTCGAGCGGAAAGCGCGTGCTAACACTGCAGATGGATTCTGCAGGGCTGCAGTACAGTTGGGACAACCGCACCGCACGACTCACCGGCGCTACTGCGGCAGCAGGCAGTGGCGGTTGGACCATGAACCGGTTTGCGCTCGGCGGACTTCTGCGCTCGACGTTTAGCAACCCGTCGACTCAAGACTTTTTTGCGGTATATGTCGCAGACACCGTTCACGACGCGTCGCAACGCACCGAGGTGTGGGACTACTTGACCACAAAGTGGGGCACCCCATGAAAAAAACGCAATACACGCACCATGTCGCGATGATTGTACCTGATAAGAAGAGGGAGCAGGCGTCTGCGCTCGCAGATGCAGAAGGGAGAGTATCAACTCGCGACGAGTTCGACGCATTCTTCTCGGTCGCGCTGTCGCCAGACGGTCAATTGCCCGCGACGCACTGGGGTTGCCATACGCTGATGCGCGCCGGGCTTTGGGATAGACTGCCGCAAATGAAAAATGCGCTCGGCGACGGCGAGTGGATTGCGACGAAAGGCGACGGGCGAGACACCGGCGAGACGTTCGACAAGCTCGCCGAGTCGATGGGCCTTCGCGTCATTCACGAGGTCGTTTGATGTCGTACCTGATTATCAAACCAAGCGACGACACTGTCGTGCTCGACATGACAACGCCGCCGACCGACGGGCAAGTGCTCGCGTATAATAGCTCAACAGGTCGTTGGGAGCCCGCGACGTCAAGCGGCGGGGCTGACCCATGGACAACGGTACAACTGGCAACCGATTTCATTTCGACGAATACAATTGCATCGCCAGACGCGGTCACAGGCTGGACGTTCACGCCCGCGGCAAACAAGGTTTATTTGATCGAATTTCACGCGCTTGGCAAGGCTGCGTCAACGGCAACCGGAATCCGGCTTGGCCGCGCAGCAGGCCTAGGCGGATCGGTGCAATGCGGTTTGCGACAAATGGTACCGAACGGCAACACCGGCGCTTTTTTCCAAAATATTTGGGGAACGGCGAATATTTCCGGTAGCGCATCAGCATCGGCAAATGCGACACCACATTATATGTGCGCACACGGTATGATTATCTCCGGCGCATCGCCTAGCGGCTCGCTCCAAATTTCGCTTGCAACCGAGACTGGCGGGAGCGCAGTTACCCTGCTAGCGGGGTCAATTTTCAGGTATCGGGAGGTGTCATGATGATGCACCGTTACAAAGGCGGTCGTGGGTGGGAGTACGGATACACCGACGGGCTAATTACGCTCGAGCGCGAAGACAGGCCAGCTCGCACGCGGGGCGAGCCGGTGACCATGCGCACAATGCTTGACGAGTTCGGCGACGAGCTTCGCGAGGCATCTGCGCTGCTTCGCGTCGACCTCGCTAGCGTTATGACTATCGTCGCGCTCGAGTCTGTGCCGGTTCGACGCGGAAGCCCAAGCCGTGACCCGAGGTCGTACCGATGGGAGCCAAAGCCGAAAGACTACTCGGCGGGTCTTATGCAGACCATGTCGCGCACGGCTGCGCAGATGCGGAAAAAATACAACCTCGACGTCCCCGAAATTAGCGAGACCGCCCTTTATGTGCCGCGCACGAGTATCCTTTGCGGCGTTGCATATCTTCGACACCAAGCAGACCGATACGACACGCGCGACATAATGCTATTGCAGGCCGCCTACAACGCCGGCGGGCTTTACACGACGAAGAAAAACGAGTGGAATCTGCGAACGCACGCGCCCGACCGCACTGCACGGGCTGCAGCGTGGTACAACGACGCGCTCACCGTGCTATCAACGAAACAGGATCTTTAATGGCTATCCAAGATGAAATTCGGCAAGGGGAGCCTCGTACATACGACGGCATTGTGGTCGACGCGGCCGGGGATGCTGTGGATTGCACGGGCTATTCGCTGCGGGTGCGCTTTCGCGCCCCAGGTGGCACGATCGTCTACAAGGCCGATTCTGCGGTAGACGCTTCAATCGGCTTCACATCGGCGGCAACCGGCCTGTATTCGTTTACGCTGCCGGAGTCGGCCACGGTCCAAAAGCCGGGAGTCTACACGGTCGAGGTGCGAGTGTATAGCGGCGGCGCTGTTGTCGGGACGGTATCCTACTACAAAATTCAAGTGCTTGACTCCCTTTTTGCGGCAGGGTAAATCATGGCCAAAAGCATCCCAGCAATCGCACTAAGGCCTCGAGTTGGGCTGAGCGGCCAGCCCAATTACGAATTCGGGCCGGCGCCCATACCGCCAGTGATCGTCACGCCTATGGTGCCAGTCGGGCCACCTGGACCTGCCGGCCCTACGGGCGCCGAAGGTCCTCCGGGTCCCGCAGGCGATACAGGCCCAGCAGGCCCACAAGGGCCAACCGGGCCGGCGGGGGCAGCCGGTCCGGCGGGACCGACCGGTCCGACAGGTCCGACCGGGCCAGCAGGCGCAGATGGCGCACAGGGGCCGCAGGGGATTCAAGGGCCAGAAGGCCCGCAAGGTATCCAAGGCATACAGGGGGAAACTGGCGACACCGGTCCGCAGGGGCCGCAGGGTCCGCAGGGCATTCAGGGCCTGACGGGTGACACCGGTCCTGCCGGCGATACAGGACCGCAAGGGCCTCAAGGCATCCAAGGCCTAACCGGCGACACAGGTCCGGCGGGTCCGACAGGTCCGGCGGGAGCAGACGGCGCGCAAGGGCCGCAGGGCATTCAGGGGCTGACTGGCGACACAGGCCCGGCGGGACCAACCGGTCCGACCGGTGACACCGGCCCTCAAGGCCCGGCGGGGGATACAGGCCCGGCGGGGGATACAGGCCCAGCGGGCGCAGATGGGGCTGACGGGGCTGACGGTGCGGCGGGGCCGGGCGTGGCGGCCGGAGGTACAACCGGGCAGGTGCTCGCTAAAGTCTCTGGGGCCGACTACGACACCGAGTGGGTCGACGCTGGCGGGGGCGGGCTCACGGACGCACCGAGCGACGGCGTATCCTACGCGCGGAGGGACGGTGCTTGGGCGGGGATTCCGTCATTCTCCACAAAATACACGCCCATCGATCAGGTCAAGGTCAGCGACAACACATATGCGACCGACCCGTATCTGGTATCCGACACGCTGGAAGCGAACACGCTCTATCGTTTCGAGCTTTTGCTGATTACACAGTCTGAGGCGGCCACCGACCTCAAGTTCCGGATAGCGCGGTCTGGCCTTAGCGACGCGACGCTCCAATTCGCGGGCGACCTCGACAACGCGGCTAGCGCAACCCTGACGTGGAACTCCAATACTAACACTGCCGGGGCTGGCGTGGGAGCGAACCCGCGCATGGGGAATTTTATCGGCATCGTCAAGACCGGCACCGATACCGGACAGCTCGCCGTGCAGTGGGCACAACAAACGTCTGGCCTAGGTGAGAGCAGGCTTCTCGCCAACTCAATGATGATTCTTCGAAAGATTGTCGCTTAAGGAGGGCGCAGCCATGACTTGGACACACCTATCCATCCTGCTCGCAATCGGCGCACTGCACAGCGCCAGCCTGTGGCTCGTCACGCTCGGCGCAAAACGATTCGGCTTGCCAGCCAAAATCCTACGCGTGACGCCGCTCGTGCTCGGCATTGTGTCGGCCTACCTCGCATTCCCGCTCGCGCTGCGAATGGTCGCTGGCGTGGAGCTCGCCGGCGCGGATGAGCGGGTGCTCGGCGCGCTGCTTGGCGTGCCTGCTGCCGCTGGTGCGGAGGCTGTCTACAGGCTGGCGTGGTCGACAATACCGCGCGTGGTCGACGCGCTCATCGGGAGACTCGGACATGAGGACTGACACCATGACGAACGACACGCTGCTCGGGGCATTAATTGGGGCTGTGACTGGAGCGGGCGGGCTCGGCGGACTGTGGGCGCTGCTCGGCAAGCGGCAGGAATCAGACGCCAAGTTGATTGGGCAGTATTACGGCGACCTATCGTCTCGGCTGACCAGTCTAGAGCATACGGTGCTCAGTCAGCAGGAGACGATTGGCATCCTGCGCGCCGACAACGCCGAACTGCGGGCGGTCAACGGTCACCTGCAATCGGAAATCGAGGAACTGCGAGCCGAGAATACAGCGCTGCGCCACAGGGTCGACGGGCTGGCAGACCATGGCGAGGTCTGCGAGTGAGGATGATCGACCATATCCGCGCCGCAATCGAACTACACGACGACCGCGAGATGCGTATCCAGTACGTGCTGAAACGATGTGATGCGCAACGTGATTCGATTCGTCGCCTCATCAACCGAGAGGTCGCCAAACAGCGGAAAACCGTAGACACGGGTGCGGACGATGACCGCGATTCATTCACGTTTGACGATGACGAGTACCGGTTCATGCTCGCCGGCGAAAAAACGTTTAGCGTGCCGTCCGACCAGGTACAGGAGTGGGTCAGGTGGTACGTCAGCGATGGAGCTGGTGTAACACAACGCACCATCACGCGCATGAGTTGGCAGATACACGGGCGGCCGCTGACCAAAGACTACGCTCGGCGGATTTTCCGCGCGCTCGGAATCGACAAATCCGCACCACCATTCGCGCCGCACCTGCTCGCAAAATACGACGCCGACGAGCTGACGAAAATGCATTTTGCCACCGCCCAGGCGGATGTCGAGATGCGCATGCGGGCTGACGAGCCGCGACACTGGCGGGCAAACTGGGTGCGCGCGGAGAAGCGCGCAGCCGAGCTTGAGCGCCAACTGGCTGACCACGAACAACTCGCCGATGAACTGGCCAAACGTATCAACAGGCGCGCACCGGAAACCGTCAAAACGCTGATGGTTCCTGAGTCGGATACGATGCTGCTCGTGCCAGTGTATGACGTGCATGTGGGCAAACGGTGTATCAATGGCAGCAACTCCGAGCAAGCACTTGAGACGGCCATGCTGGCGCTGTTCGGGCGCGTTTCAGTGCATCGCCCTGAGCGCGTCGAACTAGTTTTCGGCGGGGATTTTTTCCATGTTGACAACGAGCGCGGCACCAGTGCTGGCACGCCGCAGGATATGGACGCCGATTGGGTCGACATCATCCACCGTGGTTGGGAGTGCGCCGAGCGCACCATTGAACTGTGGCGCAAACTCGGCTCGCGTCTAGTCGTCCGCGTAGTGCCTGGCAACCACGACCGAGGAGCGTGCCACCATCTGGCGGCAGGTCTATCGCGCCACTATCGCGACACCGACGTAGATGTGCAGGTGTCACGGCGTGAGATGCAGGCCACAACGTACGGACAGAGCCTGCTCGTGTTTGAGCACGGCGACGGCCCGAAACCCAAAGACCTCGTCGCCATTGTAGCCAACAAGTACCCGCAGGAATGGGGCGCGACCCGCCACCGATACGTAATTACTGGACACCTGCATCACACGCACGAGCACGATGTCGGTGTGACAGTGCTCCAGCAACCGAGCATCAGCGGCACGGACAGGTGGCACGACAAAAACGGTTACACGACGGGAAAACGCGGGATGCGTGCCTACTCTTTTTGTCCGAAGATGGGCATGGTGGCTACATGGACACACAATCTGGCGGATTAAATGCGATATCAAGGTGGAAAAGAAAAGATAGCGGCAAAGATTGCGAACGCTATCGGTGAAGTCGGCGTATATTACGAACCCTTTGTGGGCGGCCTTTCCGTGGCTTCGCGCGTGAAGGCAGACACCTACATTCTATCGGATGCGAATGAGGCGTTAATCACGCTCTACAAGGCATGGCGTGATGGGTGGAGACCTGAGCGGATTGATGAGGCGGAGTATGCAAGGTTGAAGGATGCCAAGGATGTGGCGGACCCTAACACCGCGTTCGCTGGCTTTGGTCTTTCTTATGGCGGGGTTTGGTTTAGCGGTTTTGCAAGGGACAACAGCGGCAGGGACTACCAGTCAAACGCGTTCAACTCTCTCACAAAGAAAATGGCACGCCTTGATGGGAAGGATGTCACATTTATCCATTCAGGATATCTTGACTTCAGCATCCAAGACGAGTCCACAATTTACTGTGACCCTCCTTATGCCAACACAACTAGGTATAAAGCGATTGGAAGTTTTGATAGCGCCGAGTTTTGGAGGTGGGCGGAGCGTCAAAATGGCCGCGTCCTAGTGAGCGAATACACCGCGCCAGATGGGTGGAGGTCGATTTTGGATGTTGAAAAGTCCATGTCGCTCCGCAACGACGGCCAGCACGAAACGCGAATTGAAAGGCTTTTTACGTGGACACACAATCTCTAATCCTGCTCGGCGCCGTCATCGTCGGGCTCGTCGTCATCTACTGGGTCGACGACGGGCGTATCCGCGTTGGAGTCGTCGCGCTGCTCGGCGGCCTGCTGTTCTGGCGACGGCCAGCAAAAAAACGAATCACGCAACGGCTGGAGCCAATCCATCCAGACACGACACAGGTGGACACAGATGCGCAATCTACTGACGCTCGCATTGATGCTATTGATGACACTCGCCCCGGTGGCAACGTGGGCGCAGCACTCGACCTCCTCGCAGACAGTGACGCTGACCGGCGACGAGCTCGCCGAGGTGGTCAATAGGGCGTGCGGCGAGGCGCGGGCGCTCGCCGATGAGGCTGACGGTCTGCGTGTGCAGCGCGACACCATTAGGGCGCAGCGTGACCAGTGCGTCGGAGCGCTGATGCAGTGGCACGACGTCGACGCGCAGCGACTGGAACTCGCTCAGCAGGTCGCGCGTACTGAGTCACGTGTCGAGCGTGTTTGGGTTGTCGTCGGGATTGTTGCCGGGCTGGTGCTCGGCGGTGTTGGGGGGTGGGCCATAGGCCGGATCTGAGTCGAGTTTGCAGGCCACCAGTCGGCGGCCGAGTTCTTCATTCGCCATCGGATGCCTCCGTCGCTGGCTCGCAGTGGTCAGGCGCGTCGATCCAGACGTCCTCGTGCTCATGACAGGTGGCACGATTCAAGTCGTCGCCTGTCACATGTGCGTAGACCTTCGGCCCCTGAGCCACTATGCGGAAGGCATAATTAGATTGCTTTAATAGGTAGAACACATCCCCGATTCGCAGGGCGCGTGTGCTTTTTTCAATTCGTCTCATCGAATCCTCCTCAGCAGCTTGCGCCACCATTTATTGTCACGCTCCATCTGCTTGATGGCGAGATATCTCAATGCCGCGTCCTGCCGCTCGCGTAACTGGCGAGCTGCGAGCGATGCCGCCCACTGTTCGCGCGCTTGCCTGTTTTCCTCGGCAAGTACGCGGTCGATGGGGATGATGTTTGTGCGAGCTGGCTCGCGTTTAAATTGGTGTGTCATTGGTTCTCCTGTTGGGCGCATCGGATCGAGCCCATAACAAAATCGCGAATGGCGTCTGCGGTTGCAGTCGGCCACAGGTTTTCGGGGGACTCCTTCAGGACAACCTCTTCGCCCCCCGTTACTGTGTGGAAAACGACTCCTTTTGACGAGATTGAAAACCAACCAACGATGCCCGGCGCGCTCAGTTTTCCAACATCGATCGTCGCGCTACTGTTTAGGTACAGCTCTGGAACATCCGAAAGCATCGCCATAACGCGGCTGAGGAAATTGTATTCTGCTACAAGTCGGTCGGTTGAAAAAAGTATGTCGGTTGAAAATGTGCTCATGGCGTTTCTCCGTTCGGCTACCCAATGTAGCGGTAAGTTGTGCTCATCTCGTTTTCATTTGCGATCGACGGCTCGTCGAACCGCAACCAATTGTACCCGCTTGCATTGAGCGCGTTGCGCACTGCGCGCTCGTGCTCAACGACCGAAAACACCTCGTATAGTCCGCGGTCTCTCCACCCATCAGCATCGACATCCAGCCCAAGCTCAGCCAGTGCTTCTGCGAGCTCGCTGATGTCATCACAGCGCAAGACGTTTTCCGCCTCGACGCTGAACACCACATCCCCGCCGAATCCTGGGTTGTTGGTGTATGCCTCAGCCTCTTCGCGCGTTGCCGCGAAGTGGGCACCAACGAAAAGTTCGGTTGAGTCTGCTGCGCGGTAGATTGTCGCCATCGGTGTCTCCTTGGTACCCACTGAATCTAGTCGCACATTTGAGACTGGTCAAGGCAATCGATGTCGATTTTGTCGATTTCCTCCAAAATATCCGCATCACAAATCTTAAGATACTGAATCCATAGGGAAAACGGGGGGTCAATTTTTCCGGACTCCCAGTTTCAGCATAGCCGCGACAACTTCCGCGGGGGTTTCTGCCAGTCTCACAACGCCCCCGCGGGCATCCCTGAAGCTACCGGCATCGGGGCCGCTGAAACAAAAAGCAAGCGCCCCGTGACCTCCATAAGTACAACCGACGATCGATCCGTCGATCGCTACCGGTTCGCCGTTGTATACCTCCCGCCGATCAAGGGTTCCAAGAACCGAGAACGCCCCCGCGTCGTTGTTGCCGAATCGAAAGTAAACCTTGCCGCGGCCGCCGTCTTTCCCTACTCCCCCGGCTTCGTAGATCGCATCTACGATCCCTTCAACGTCCGTTTTGGTAAGGGCTTCCCCGAAAGTGATCGTGTAGCCGCGGAACAGGGTAATTGTGTTGTTGTTCATTGCCGATCCTTGTGTATGGCCCCAACGCGGGGCGGTTGCACCACTGAATCTAGTCGCACATTTGAGACTGGTCAATGTAATCGATGTCGATTTTGTCGATTTCCCCCAAAATATCCGCATCGCAAATTTTAAGATACTGAATCCATAGGGAAAACGGCGGGTCGATTTTTCCGGACTCCCATCGGTAAATGGTCGCGCGGCTCACTCCGAGCCTGCGTGCCAGGTCGTCGGCGCTTTGGTAGGTGCGGTGGTTCATCGTTCATCCCCTGGCTTTGGGTAGTTTTCTTGATTGTATAGGATTGATTCTCTCGCCTGCTTTTTGTAGGCCCTTGACCCCATCACGAACACGTATCGGTGTTTTCTTGGGCGGGGAGCCAGAAAGAAATCGTCACCGTACTTGTCGCGCATTGCTTGGGCCCTGTTCTCGACGCCCCGGAATTCATCGGCAATAGTCTGCCCATGCAAGTGCTCTTTACCCCTTACCTTCCAATCTGTTCGCTTTGCGGACAACCCGTGATAGGTGAAGTTGCACGCCTGATACACTGTTCCGACGTGCCCCTGTGCAGTATCTGCAAAGCTAATGACGATGCAATCGGGCAGCATTTTCAGACTTCTACCCACCAACATCGACGCCTCGTTTTTTAAATTGTCCTTTAGGCAAAGCCTGTTCAGTTCAAGCACACTGTTCTTGTACTGGTCACCGGCTATGCCGCGCCTAAGTGGCGCGCTTGGTGGGGTGCCATAAGTCACAACTCCAACTAATTCCCTTGATCTGAACAGGCCAAAAGCGAAACTGATCGACGGCCATCTTTTGGCGTAGTGAATCCCGATAATGAACGGCTCGCATTCTCGCCGCTCAATTTTTTTTACTTTGTACACTCGGTCAATGTGCTCAGGCGCCGCGTATGTGCTCTCGCAAAATGTCCTGTATTCGGCCGGTGTCATCTCTCCACCTCCTGCACCGTAATGCGCACGCCAATTGGGGCGCCATTGACGATGCGCACCACCGCACCTGTCACGCGAGGATTGGCCATCTCAGCACGCGCCAGTTCGAGCAGTCGATTTGCGCTCAGCCGCAGTTCTCGTTTTGTGCGGATGGTCAGTTCTCCGAATCGGTCGATGTGGCGGATTGTTACGATTCCGCATTCATGCTGGTGTGTGCATGCGTCGATCTCCCAATCCACCGTTGGGCATTTTGCCAGACTGATTAGGTCTGCCAGACTCAGCTCAATTTCGATATCTCGGTATGAGCGCACCCGCGAAATAATGAATTCCATTTTCACTCCGTGATTTCGTGCCATGTTGACACTGTGATTTTTTCTCCAAGCTCGCCATCTCCATCCACTAGGCGCACATATCCGTCCGAGTGGTAGACAAACGCGAGCGCCCCCATGCGTGCATGTGAGGCGAGCAGGGCGCGTTGCGGACGCGTCAGCCTGCCTGTGCCTGATTTAGCCTCGAAAAACACGGCGCGGCCGCCAGCGAGGCTTCCAGCAAAATCGACTTTGGGCTCCTTGCTTGGGCCGGCGTAGTCGTGCGTTGGCACGCGCGTTACGACAGCGAGGCCCGCGTTGTACAGCGCCTGATTCTCAAGCACGACTTGGCGCTCCCATGATTTGCCGCTGTTACGCATCCACCAACTCCACCGTCCAACCAACTCGCGCAACTGCTGTGCAGAATGTCTCCCAGCGTTTGATCGTTTTCGCGTACCGCATTGAGCCAATTTCCTCGCGGCTCCATTCGCGCATCTCCACTAGCAGTTCATCCAGCGGAGGCTCAACACACAGGCCGTATACGGCGAGCAGTGCGGTCACGGTACCCATTGTTGGCTGATGCCTGTACGTCTCGATTTGAGACAGTGTTGCGTATGGCACTCCGCTAACGCGAGCGAGCTCGTGTTGCGTTAGGCCTGCTGCAATGCGGAGTTCTCGGAGTTTTTTGTTGATGTTCACTTGACCTCCTTTGTCTCACGAATCGTACATAGTCCCGCATTGTCCCGCAACATCAATCTACAATTTTGTCCGCACATTTGAGAATCTCTATCAGGTCGGACACGGCGCCAGACTCCAGAAACGGGACCTCAGGCCAGACCAATCGCAGCACCTGACGCACACGTGGGGGCCAATTTGCTGAGTACCTGCCAGCTCGGCGCCCCAATGCCTCCACGAGCTGGAGTTGTTTCGCGCTCGGCGGCCTGGAGCGCCAAATAGCAGTTCGCCTAAATGCGCCCTTGCTAAGCTTCATTTCGACGTGGCCGCGAAACTGCAACTCGGTGCGCACTTCGTATAGGTAATCTGATACGAGCGAAAAAAAACGTTTGTCGAGCACGCCGTTTTTTTCCCTCTTTTCAAGTTCGTCGGCGATGTCGTCGCCAACCTCATCGAGTTTCAGCGTCGGAACAACCGATTCATCGCGCGGAGGGAGCACGCCTAGACATGCCTCGTATGACAGGCTGAGCCGTCCAAACAGGCGGTGCGGATCGAACACCAGGCATTCTGTTTTACCGGGATATGCGCGGAGCCCACGCCCAATCTCCTGCGCAAACCTCACGCGCGACCCGACTTTGCGACGAGCAACTAGCCATTGGATGCACGGGCAGTCGAACCCCTCTGCGAGCATCGACACGTAGACGACGCAGCGCAGACCACCAATCGCCAAAAACGCACATGCATCAGCCGCGCTCACTCCGTTTTTGCTGTGCACAACGAGCGTTGGCGCGCTCAACCTAGAGGCGAAACGCTCCGCGTCCTCAATCGTCGACGCGTTGCACACGCCTGGTCCAGTCTGTGACTCGATGAAGCTAACGCATGCCTCGTCGACCGTGTTGCCATCATCAACGTGGTAGACGAGACGTGGCATCACGACAACGCCGTCCTGATACGCCTGCGCAGGTCCGTACTCGTAGACGCAGAGATTAAATAAACTGATAGACTCGCGCTCCTCATCGCGCCACGGCGTCGCCGAAAAGCCAACGCGGCGCGCTGGCGCATATTCCAGCGCCCACGCCTTGACGCTGTCGCACTCGGTTTTGTGACACTCGTCTGCAATCCACAGGTCGGGCATGTCGGCAATCAACTCGATCGACCCGTGACACACCACTGTGATGCGGTGCAGCGTTTTGGAGTGGGTGTAGACCTGTCCAATCAGTTCGCCAGTTACATTGGCGAGCGTCGTTGCCAGTTGCTCAACCAGTGCAACCGTCGGCGTGGTCACAATGATGATGTCCTGCCGATAGTGTAGGCACAGCTGAGCAATCGCGATGGATTTGCCGGCGCCCATGACAGCCCACACGACAGGTCGCTCGTCGATGTGCTCGTGCACCGCCTCTAGTGCTGCGATTTGCCAAGCGCGGAGTTTCAAAACGGTGCCTCGTCTGCATCCTCAATCCCATTCGCTTTTTTGAATTCTGAAAAATCGTAATACGTCCCGTTTGAACGGATTTTTGTTAGCCGCTGCGCCGCCAACTCCTGCGCAAAGTTTGTCGAGTTCATAACGCCGCGCCCGTTTTCCTCAGTCCAGTTTTTGTATTTTTTGTACAGCTCGCCGAATGCGATGCGCCCAAACATATCCGGAGCAATCTCAACCAGGAACGCCAGCACTGGCGTTGACGCGATGCGCCATTCACGCGCTGACTCCGTCGCCGTTGTGCTGATGGCAATCGTCCCACGCTCAATCGCGTTCAGGCCTGCCGCAATCAATCGAGCCGTGATGCCGGAGCGCTCAGCAGCCAAACGCATTGGGCGTGTTGGGTCGACCGCCTGGCCTGTAAACTGCCGCTCAAAATTGATGACAATCGCACGCCTCCAAAACCCATCGCTGGAGTCGCTGGTTGACGGCAGCCGGTTGCAGACGAATACGTGCCCAGCCACTGGCCGGAATCGGCAGACCTGACCAAATGGAGGCCGCCCGCTCGTTGGGTCGCCGGACACCAGCGATTTGTACGAGCTCGCATCGCGTAGCTCTCGGTCGCTGACCTCGGACACGACGTTTATCAATCGGCCGCGAATCTCCATTAGATGGTATTCGGCGCGCTGGCTGGCCAGATGATGCGGCGACACGTGGCAAATGGACTCGTCCGGGAAACACCTGGTCGCCGCGTCGATGATTGTGGATTTACCGTTTGAGC
>Ga0307376_10001106_pt1 | contig 30427 bp, 37 predicted proteins | sample TR2MG_FD_202536 | JGI IMG/M metagenome (GOLD analysis project Ga0307376, IMG submission 202536) | Soil microbial communities from Risofladan, Vaasa, Finland - TR-2 | ecosystem: Environmental > Terrestrial > Soil > Coastal area > Acid sulfate soil | place: Finland: Risofladan, Vaasa | collected...
ACGTTTGGCGTGTCGAAGTATGGGGCGATCTTGAGTGGGGCGACGACAAATTCTGCGGACTGCACCGCAAGGCTCTTTGGGGCTTTGATGCGGCATCTATACTCGAGCGTTTCGCTCGTCTATGTGCTCTAGACGTGGCGAGGCTTTGGAATCCGCCCGATCTTGTCGTGAAGTTTTTGCGATCTGGTGACCCGGAGTTGCGCCAAGACGCTTTCCGGCTTGCTTCTCGGGCATACTGGGAAACGAAAGGCGAAGCATACGCTCGCGCCGCTCGCGCCGCCAACGCTGCCATCAACGCCGCTCGCGCCGCTGCCGACGCCGACCGCGCCAACGCCGCCACCAACGCCGCCACCAACGCTGCCTTGCACGCAGCCCACGCCGCCGCCAACCCTGCCTTGCACGCAGCCCGCGCCGCCAACGCCGCCATTAGAGAGAAGCAACGAAGACGCTTGACATCTATGATTTGTGCAACGTCGCGCAAATCACAAACCCAAAAGGAAAAAAGGTAATAGATATGCAGACTTCAGCCGATCCTCTTGCCGCTCTGCTTTCGGGCAACAGCAAGCCAGAACCCAAGGCGGCCACTCCCGAAGAGATCCGAATGCAGCGGATCAAAGCACTTGCACCGGAGGCAATTATCAACGAAGGCGCCGATCTTGTAGCCATTACCTCCGCGCTGATTAATCAGCAAGCGAAGCTGATTAACGAGATCGCTAACTTGGAAGGCGTTGAAGACGCCAGCGTTCACGTCCAAGCACTGCGAGGGTTGTCAATTCCAGATCTACAAACGCGCCTAGGTCAGTTGCGATCGCAAACCGATCCCGAGCAAATGACGCGCGGACAACTAATTGCCAAGATCGGGGCGAAGTTGCCACAAGTGACGAAGGAAATGTTTGCCGCGCGTAGTGATAGCGATCTCCGACTAGCTGTAGGCCAGATCCTCGCTGATGAGGCTACCAAAGGCCACGCGGTAAACCCGCCGGAAGTAAAGGCTACAACCGATCCGACTCTGCCAGCAAAGATCGCCTCTAGCGCCCCGGAAATGCCGCTCGAAGACAAGACAAGCCGCGGGCTTAGGTTTGCCGACGGTTCGTTGTTGTCTACGGTTACGGTCAAAAGTGGGCTCATGCAAGCCGAGCTGAAACGGATGGGTTGGCCTATTCCGATCGGCGCGGGAAAAGCCGGAAGAATGCGCCAGCTCTGCCAGTTGGCGCTCCTTGGCGAAGATCCTGGCGATCTCAACAGCTTCGGGCCGTTTGCAGATTCCGGTCCGAAGGTTTCCGGTCCGCCGGAATCGGCCGATCTGACAACCGAGGATCTGGCACTCAAAAAGAAGTGCATTGACGAAGCGAATGATATCATCGGAGATCTTGATCTGGATAGGCCAACGATACGGATGACGGATCCAACCGAAGTTGTCGTAAAGGAGCTGACCGATCTTCGCCTCATTCGCGACGAAGCCGCCAAACCGCAGATTGATCCTCGCCTCATTCGCGACGAAGCCGCCAAACCGCAGATCGATTGTCCACAAGTGACGCATTCCGTTAAGGTGGCGCAAGCCGGGTTGTTTACTCTCTATGTAGATTGCCGCCCGATGTTCGATAGCATCCTTGACGCTATCACCTTTGCTTTGCCATTCATGGCAGAGATCGCGAAGTCCGCTGGTGTTCCCCATTACCTTATGTGCCCATATGGGGAGGGGAGCAACCGCGTTGCCGCTGCCGTTGCGATGAATGCAGACAAGCTGGCGGGCGCGGTTTACGTCAACACAGCGAGCAAAACGGGCGCGCTGATTGCCGAAGCACTGTCACCGAAAGCATCCTATATCGTGAAGGGAGATAGATAGTGGATACACCTAGCTTGGAAGAAATGGCACTAGAATTTGCTCTCGCCATTGTTAGTGGCGAGGGTATTCGTGAAGCAAGCCAGCCGAAGCATATCAAGAAGATAGTGGAATACGCTTACGCTCTTGCCGAGGCTTTCGTTGACTACGACCGCGCAGAAGCGCTTGACAAAGGCATTGCCGGCGCACCAAGGGAGAAACTGAATGATGAATGATGAAGAATTCGAGTTGCGAGACAAGATCGCTAGAATGCTTCTGCTTAGCGAACCGGGCGAGGTATTCAGCGCAGTATCTGATATGGCTTACACGTCAGAAGGGCTAGACAAAACGGCCGCATTCATCGCGAACGTGTGTTACACACTCGCGGACAAAATGATCCTTCGCAGAAGACAGGAGTTGGAACCATGCGATTGAGGTTCACGGAAGCCGATGTTTCCGGCTTTAGCGGGAGCAAGATCCTTGTCGCGCCAGTAGAGTCTGGGCATATCCTCTTGCTCGTCAATACCGGGGCGATCGCTTACGTGCCCAACAAGGCGGTTTCGGGCTCTGATCTCTCACTCGACCTTAGCGAGTTGACAACTAGCTATGTACATACGATTGACAGCGCCAAAAGGAAGATCCAAAGCGTTTTGGACGAAGACAAGCCGCGCGGAATGTTGACCACGAAACATGACGCGAGCAACCCGGATTGTGCCTGCTACGAATGCGGGGAGTTGCGCGCCGCGCTGGATCGTCATTTTCTCACACAAGACGATCCAACCAAAACATTCCGCCTTGGCGAGCATTGCCGTATGTCGGAAGGGTCTGGCATTGTGCATAGGATCGCAGCCGAGGCAACCGACGAGCTAGGTCCGTTGACGGACTGCGGGCGGCGGATCGATACCGGGCGCGCGTTGTTGTCGACCGCTCCGGTCAACTGTAAGAAGTGCCATAGAGGTAACCTATGAAGGACGACGAGCTTTGGGAAGCAATCCTATTGACCGTGGCTCTTAGCCTTGGCGTATTCGGCATATCCGTCGCAATCCTAAACCTCTTGGGAGCATTCCAATGAGCTTGATTTCAGCCGCGCCCCATATGCTAGTGAAGGTAAACGCCCAAGCGAAGACGCTGCATGGGCTCCAATACGTGACGCAAGATGGCGGCGTTACATATTGCGGGATTCGCATTGCGTGGCCAGAATTGCGCCCCCAGTTGTTTTCTGGCATTACCTGTCAAAACTGCCTAACAAGAAAGGCTTGCTAGTTGTGGCAGATACGGCACGCATACTAGAGATCCCGCGCGAGGCGCCAGTTGATGATCCGTTGCTGCCTTGGCGCCTCGGACTTGTCAGAAGCGGCGCTAAGGCGGCAATCTGGCCAGTCCAACGCAAAGCTCTAGGTGTCCTAGAACGGACCGGCGGGCTTATCTTACAAGCGGGTTGTGGTGACGGCAAAACACTAGTTGGCTTGCTGGGCGCGGCCGTATGCGACGCAAAGCGCCCACTATATTTGTGTCCGCCTAGCTTGGTGGGGCAAGTGCGCGACGAAGCGAACCGAATGCACAACTTCGGCTTTTGCGTCCCTAGCGTGGAAATTCGCTCGCACGTTTGGGTGAGTACACAACCAACCGGCTTGGAACGTATGGCGCCAGATTATGTTTTCGTCGATGAGGCGCACGCCTTTAGGCGCCCCGAGAGCGCTAGGCATAAGCGGTTGATTCGTTACCTGGTTGCCAACCCGCCGCGTACATGGGGCGGCAAACTAACCCTGGCGTTTGCAAGTGGCACACTAGGTGAATCGAGCATACTTGAATTGACTACGCTCTTTCGCCTTGCGCTAGGGCGCGGTTCACCGTTGCCTGTTGGTGGCGCCGAGTTGGACGCTTGGGCAAACGTGCTAGATCCCGATGGTCAACCCGGTCCGCAAGACTGGGCAATCTTCGCCCCGATCGTGCGTTCGGCGCGTATGAATATGGAAGGCACAACGCGAGAGAAACGGCAGATTGCTAGAAAGGCGTTCGATCTACGGCGGCGTTCTACGCCTGGCGTGGTAGTCAGCGATTCCGATTCCGTTCCTTGCTCGCTTGTCATATACCCACGCGACGAGCCAAAGGCCAAGGCGGCGCTAGCCGCAGCTATTGCTTACGTGGAAGCCGACGTTTTGCCCGATGGCAGCGGACGCATCGAAGATCCAACGGAAAAATCGCGCCACGCAAAGACACTGGCGGCGGGCTTCTGGTATCGTTGGCACTGGCCAAACGTGGGCAGACAAGATCCTGATTTGGATTGGATTGATGCTCGGGCGGCTTGGCAACGGGGCTTGCGGCGCGAGCTGGAATACCACGCCACGATCGGATATGACTCCGAAAAGCTAGTGAAGATTGCGGCTAGAACCAAAGGCCACAAGCTAGGAAAGAAGCTAGCCGCTTGGGAGGCTTTGGCAGATCGATATGATATTGATACGTTGCGCGAAGCCGTTTGGATTTCGGACGAGATCCTTTTGTATGCGATCAACCTGGCGAATCAACTAGGGGCGATCGTATGGTATGAATCGCTAGCTGCGGAAGCGCGGTTGAAGCAACTCGGCTTCCCAACCTACGGCAAAGGATCTAAACTGCCTAGCGCTGGGGTTCCTTGTGCCCTAGCGCGGAAGGTATGGTTTCAAGGCCACAACTTGCAAGATCGTTGGAACGTCGCTATCTACCTTGAAGTCCCTTCTAGTGGCGTAGCTTGGGAGCAATCTCTAGCCAGAATACATAGAGCTGGGCAGAAAGCGGACGAGTGTGTAGCGATCCCAATGTGTCACGCGCCAGGATCGAAAAGAGCATTCCAGAAAGCCCGCGAAAGGGCGCGCTTTCTGGAATCAATCCAGGGTAGGCAACGCCTATGTTACTGCCCGATCGTTTCAATCAAAGGAGTTTAGAGTATGACACCCGATGAAATGGCCAAGGCGGCGCTTGCCGCGGAATTTGGCGGGATTAGCGAAGCCAAGATCTATGGATCTGGCTTGAATATCGAGCCAGGCCAAGGCAGGGTTAGGCTTGGCGCGCTGAAATTCAACAATGGTTTCAAAGGTAAGTCTCTGATTATCGAAGCGGACGTGGTTTGGTTTCGTGGCGGAACGGCTATGCACGAAAACGAAAACGCAGGCACTTACAATGTGCCAGACTCGACGCTGAAGCCGGGCGACAAGATCGGTCATGTCCGCAAAATGGCTTGGCTTGGTGATATCAAGCAATACTGCCTAGAGGCGTACCGGGCAATTACCTTGTCTCGCGGAGGCGATCCAGACAGCGTGACGGAAGCCGCGATTACGCCACAAGCGGTTGCCGATCTCATTGCTAGCCAAGCGCAAGCCGGGCTCGAGGTTGGTTTCAGCGCGATCCATAGCAGAAGGAAGGATGGCGGACTATGGACGCATGTTACGTGGGATCACGCAGCATCGGCGGATCCTCCGCGCGAGGCTACCGCGTCCGCGGGCTACACTCCGCCCGCTTGGATCGTCAGCGCGCCCGCGCCCGCGCCCGCGCCCGCGGCGCTGGATCCTTTGGCGGCGTTGATGGCGCCCGCGCCCGCGGCGCTGGATCCTTTGGCGGCGTTGATGGCGCTACAGCCGCCCGAGCTTGCGCCAGCGGCGCTGGATCGCGCCGGCAAGATCGCCTTCATCAAGTCAACGGATCCGCGCTTCGCGTCCGTAGATCTCACGTCCGCCCCGGATGAGGCTATCAACGCCGCATACGAGGCGCTGACGTGATCGGCTCTACACTCTATGCAGCGTGCGAGGGTCCGCCGGAAATGCCCCATGGGCGCGTGATCTTTTCGCGCTGGATCTACGGTATAGATGGTCCGATCGAAGGCGGCTGCCCAGTCTGTACGGCGGCGGAAGCGCTGGCAAAGCTGACGCTCGCGGATCTTGTGGCGGCGCGGAAGGGAGAAGAGGCGTAGCCGTAGGGTCCGCCGCGCCTCGGCGCTGGCATGACGCGGAAGCGCGGCGGACCCTTCTTTTCTGCGGACTAGAGACTTTTTTTGCGGAAAAAGCAAAAAAGTTGTTGACGGTCAAAATTCGGCGGGTTATTAAGCAGTTCAGCTTGGGAGTTAACCAAGCCAAACCGAAGGGAGCCGAAAAATGACGAACCAAACCAACGCCGCCGCACTCGAAGCCCTTGAAGCGCTTGAAGCAGCTTATGCGGTCCGCGCCGCCGCCCGCGCCGCCGCCTACGCTGCCGAAGCCGCCGCCGCCCGCGCCGCCGTTGATGTTGATAAAGCGGCTCTCGCTGCTACCACCACTACCGCAGATGTTTCGGCCTGTAGTGCCTACGCCGCCGCCCGCGCCGCCTATGACGCTGCCGACGCCGCCGCTAGTGACGCACTTGATACGTATGACGCAGCCCGCGCCGCCGCCCGCGCCGCCGCCCGCGCCGCCGAAGCCGCCGCCCTCGAAGCCTACGCCGACGCCGACGCCGCCCGCAACGCCGCCCGCAACGCCGCCCGCAACGCCGCCCGCAATGACATAGCCGCCGCCCTCGAAGCCTACGCCGACGCCGACGCCGACGCCGCCCGCAACGCCGCCCGCGTCGACGCTCGCGCCGCCCGTGACGCTCGCAACGCCGAAGCCGCCCGCGCCGCCCTCGAAGCCGCCGCCGAAGCCTCCGCCGAAGCCGCCCGCGCCGCCGAAGCCGCCGCCGAAGCCGCCCGCGCCGCCGCCGACGCCGCCGCCGACGCCGCCAACGCAGCCCACGCCGCCGCCCGCAACGCCAAGTAACCTAGCGCCCAAGCCAACCCGAAGGGAGCCGAAAAATGACGAACCAAACCAACGCCGCCGCCGCACTCGAAGCCCTCGAAGCCGACGCCGCCCACGCCGCCGCCCGCGCCGTTTTTGAAGCCGCCCGAAACGCTGCTAACGTCGCTTCCGCCAAGGCTACCCGCGCCGCCAAGTCCGCCCGCGCCGCCAAGTCCGCCTATTACGCCGCCCTCGCCAACCACGAAGCTGCCATTACCGAAGCCACCAACGCCGCCCGCGTCGCCTCCGAAGCCTATGCAGTTGTTGTTTCTACCTATGCGGCTACCGCCCGCAACGCCAAGTAGCCCAGCGCCCAGCGCCCAAGCCAAACCAAACCGAAGCCAAAACGAAGGGAGCCGAAAAATGATCATACATGCGAACCACGCCGCCGATCGCGTACCAGATATCGTCAGCAAGGCGATTCACGCTTGCGCCCGCGGCTGCTACCAGGCTGCCTTGCTCGCAGGGAGGCAGAACTGGGCAGGGTCCGATCTCTCGGGCAAGGCGAACAAGTATGGGAGCCACTACGCACGCAGCCGCGCCGGGCTCATCGCGCGTATTGAGGATGCAATCGCTGACTACGATTGGAGCGTCCGTAGCGAGCTGGTGTACCACGGCTCCCCGAAGCGCTGGCGGCGCGAGCTGGTGTTGATCTCGCCCGACGGCGAGCGGTTGATCTGGTAGCCCGACGATGAGTAACATAACGGAAGTGATCGCATTGTCCGGCGGGAAGGATTCAACGGCGATGGCGCTGCGGTTGTATGAGACTGAGCCCGAGCTTGTCGCGCGTGCTCGAATCGTTTGCTCACCGACTGGCGACGAACTGCCCAACATGCAAGAGCATTGGCGGCGGCTCGAAGGGCTCATCGGTAAGCCGTTGGAGCACATTACAAACGACGGTCGCACGCTTCACGATTGGATCGAGCATTTCAACGCGCTACCGAATCCGCGAATGCGCTGGTGTACGCGGCTATTGAAGGTGCAGCCGTTCGTAGCCTTTCTCGCCAGTCTACCCAAGCCGGTCGTGCAGTGCGTTGGGTTGCGTGCGGACGAGCCGCTTCGCGCGGGGCTCTTCTCGGACGAATTCGAGTCACGTTACCCTCTCCGTGAATGGGGTTGGGGGCTCGAAGATGTTGTCGGGTACCTCGAAGAGAAAGGGATTGAGATACCGAAACGCACCGACTGTGCGCGGTGTCCATATCAGCGGCTTAGTGAATGGCACGAGTTGTGGAAGGCGCACCCGGACATTTACGAACACGCGGCGCGCCAGGAAGACGCAACGGGGCGGACGTTCCGCAGCCCGTCGCGCGACACCTGGCCAGCGGGGTTGCGCGAGCTGGGCGCAGACTTTGAGCGTGGCCGCGAGCCGCGGGGCGGGTGGGTAGACGGCACGAATTCGCGCGCATGTCGCGTGTGCTCCCTATGACCGATCGATACAAGTGAGCGTCTTGATGCTTCACGCTCTAGATTGCGAGACTTGGCCTATTCGACCTGGCCAAGTCTCGCCTCGGCTTGTCAGCGTCGCGTTTCAAACCGGGCAATCGCAGCCCGCAATCTTTCATCGATCGGACGATTGGCAATCACACTTCCGATCCGTCATATCGTGCGCATTGCGCGACGGAACGCCACTCGTCAATCAAAACATTGCTTTTGATTTCCGCGTCTTGATCAACGAAGAGCCAAGCCTAGCGCCGTTGATCTGGCAACTATACGATAGCGATCTCGTATGTGATCCGATGATCACAGCAATTCTCTTGAGCATCGCGCACGGGGAGCCCCAAGCGAACGGCACTCGTAAGGCAATGCACCTAGGCGGCTTCGCGCTGGCGGACCTAGCCAAGCGCCACCTAGGCGAGACAATCGAGGGAAAAGGTCCGGACGCTTGGCGCACTCGATACCATGAGCTAGATAGCGTACCGATCAAAGACTGGCCAGCCGCGGCGCGAGAGTATGCCATAGAGGATCCGGGTTGGGCTTTGCGCGTGTTCCAAGCCCTTCGCAACAGTAACGGAGGCGCTCGCCCTAGGGGAGAAACGCGCGGAGTGCGTACTTCTTGGGCACTTGGACTGGCAGAATCGTGGGGAGTGCGAACGGATCCCGAGTACGTTGAAGCACTGAAAACGCACCTAACAGCGCACGTTGCTGAGTGCTACGATAGGATCCGACAAGCGCCGGACTTCAACGGCTGGCTTCGATCTAACGGCTCTCGCGATATGGTGCTTATGCGAGAGCGTATCGAAGCGGCGTTGCCGGAACATGAGAGAGCCGAGCGCATTACGCCTACCGGCAAGCGAACAACCGATCGTGACACACTTGAAGCCTGTGTTGACGCGGAAGATCTGGCGGCTTGGGTAGATCAAGGCGAGGCAAAAACAGAGTTAACAACCTTCGTTCCACGGCTGGAAGAGGGAACAGCACTGCCAATCCATGCGCGTTGGTGGCCAATCGTGGAAAGTGAACGGCTTAGTTGCAGGAATCCTAATCTAACGAATCTACCAAGGCGAAGCATGTTGATCGGCGGCGTTAGGGTTGGCGTTCGATCTTGCTACGTTCCGCGCCCCGGCTTCGTCTTCAGCGCGGCGGACTTTGGAACAGCGGAGTTGCGCGCATTTGCTCAGATCTGCCTTTGGTGGTTTGGCCATAGTGCCATGGCGCAAGCCTTTAAGGATCAAACTAAGGGCGGGTTGGATCTACACTCCAAGCTGGCGGCGCGTATCCTCGGCATATCGGACAATGACGCAAAGACGTTGAAAGCAAAGGGCGATGAAGACTTTGATCGCACTAGGCACGTTGCCAAGCAAACAAACTTCGGGCGGCTCGGCGGTATGGGAAATGAGCGCTTCATTCTTACGTGCCGTAAAGACGGAGTAGATTTGACACTTGGCGGAAGACTCGGCAACAACCTTGAAGAGATTGCCGAAGCGCTGAAGCTAAAGCAGTTTGCCCTATTCCCCGAGATTCCTGAGTATTTCGCTAGGATCAATAGCATACTCCGAGAAAGTGGGGGCGATAACGCCACGATAACTAGCGCTGGCACTGGCCTAGTGCGAGGCAACGTAGGCTATTGTGATACGTGCAATCACTTCTTCCAGAACCTTGTGGCACAATGGACTAAAGATGCGCTGTATGTGATAGCACGAGAATGCTACAACGTGCCAAGCTCTCCCCTTTATGGGTCGCGTCCGATCATTGTTCCGCATGACGAGACGATCTTGGAGGTGCCAGAATACAAGGCGGGCGCGGCTGCGGATCGGCAAGCTGAGATCATGCGCCTAGTTGCCAGCGCTTCAGCGCCGGATGTCCCTATTGAGTGCGAAGCCGCGCTAATGCGGCGTTGGGATAAGCGAGCGAAGCCCGTTCGCGTCAATGGTATTCTAGTGCCTTGGGAGGCATAACCATGGGTAACCTAACGTGCGATCGTCAGTCTCTGATCATGTATAGCGAAGGGATCTTGTTGGATTTCAGGCAAGGAAGGGGGCGAATGTGTAACGAGGTAGAGGTTGAACGCGCATTTGAAGCCCTTGAAAAAGGCGAGACTGTCTACCTACTAGAAGCCGGGCGGATTGTCTCGTCTATCAAAGAGATCTGCGGTTGCTGGGAAGAGTGCGAGGTATAACCATGGATAAGGCTAGGGATAACGAATTGCTAAGGCTACCGCCAGCAAGCGCGATGGCAGGCGTATGGGATATTTCGATTCAGACTGTGTATCAGCGGACACACGGGCGGATCCAAACCAGCGCACGAGCAATCGCGACGCTCGCGAGAGAGCTAGATCTAGACTGCGGGCTTCTCTGCATGGAATTCGCCCGGCGGCGCGCCCGTTTTCTGGCGGATCACTAGAGACTTCCTCGCGGGAAAGCAACGAACCAAACCGACAAAATCGAAACCGTCGAGTGCGCTAGCCGCCCGTTACTGGCTCATTAAAAGCTTGGACCACGCCAAGGGTAGGCGAGACTGCGTGCGCCGCTAGGGCTCGCCTAGACCCGTCATAGCCCTCTTCTACGTGCCATCTATCCGCGCCCGTCGCACTTGGCCAACGGATGATCTGAAGATCGCTCCTTTGCGGCAAGTCGCGTTCCGTATGGTAATGACCAGTAAAGCAGTAGCGCCAACGCGACAAGCCCCATTCGCGAGCGAATCGCTTTGGGATCACTTCGCTGAGCGCCTTTACCCGCAGCTTGTCGCCATGATGCACGCAAAGCAGAGTCTCGCCATAGAGCTGGCCAATCACGGGATCAACGATCGTGCCATATACCTGAACGTCTTGCCGCTGAGAAAACCAAGCGCGCACGGCTTCGGTCATTAGTGCGGACGCGAAGCGATCGTGATTGCCTTGCATTGGCCAAAGCTCTACCGGCGCAAGCTGTGTCAGCGCGTCGATTTGCTCTACTTTATATTCTACCCAAGACGAGGCGATCTCAAGTGGCGATCCGTCTACGTCTTGCGGCGTTCCCTGAGTTGTTGTTCCGCCGCTTGTGTCAATATGCAACCCGTCAGATCCGATCGGGATAATGATCTTCGCTGGCCTACCTAGCAACTCAACTCGTCCAATCAGCCGCTCTATCAGCTCTAGGTAGAGCGTGCGTTGCGTTTCACGGCCGTAGCCACCAACGCCACGCTTTCCCCAATGCTCATCGGTTAGGCCAACAACCAAAGTGAACGGTTCGCGCGGCTTTCGGATTCGGATCTTTGGCGGCGCGTAGGTTGGCGCCCGTTCTGCAAACCAGCGCTTTAGCGGCTCTAGCGTATGCTCTCGGAACGCGCGCCATTTCTCAGCGTCGCGCTTGTATTCCCGCCATTTGTCTTGCTCAATCTTCCTATAGACATCAAGCTGACGAAGTTGTCTCGCTTCGTCCCTTAGTTCGTTTTCGCTAGCAGTACCTAGCCGCTCTTCCGTAAACGGCAAACTGTCATGCGTTTTGCCCAGCGCGCGGAGTATCCCGATCACAACCGGACGTGGTAGATCGTGCGTGCGAGCAACTTGATTGATCGTCGCGGGCTTGCCAGTGACGTTGGAATAATCAGCAAGAATAGAATCAACGCGGTCCGTAGATAGAACGATATTCCTGGCGATTCCAGCAACGCGAAAAACGTAAGTTTGCGTTGCTGCATTGTATTCGTAGTCGTTTGGTTTGCTGGCTTCCGCTGCGGGCTTTACGGCTTCCGCTGCGAGCTTTACGGCTTCCGCTGCGGGCTTTACGGCTTCCGCTGCGGGCTTCAGTCTAGAGCGAAGAAAACGGCCAAGCTCTCTTGCCTCGTCCCATGGTAGCCCGGTCAGTACCGCAATCCGCTTCCACTTCCTGGATCTTGCGCTTACTTGGAGCGTTTCGATCTTCTCATGCTTTAGGTACTCTTCCCAACCCACTAGATCGCCCCGGCCGCATACACACTTAGCAGCACAACTGTAATAGCTGCGATCGCGCTAACTGGCGCAACAAAAGCCGGCGCTTCATACCATGGCACAACCGGAGGCGCGCTCTGCCTATCTAGCAAAGATCGCAAACGATCGCCACGTTGGCGCTCTATCTCCGCCAGTCTAGCCGCAGCGGCAAGCCTTGCTTGCGCCTCGCGCTCTACCAAAGTGCGCATAGCTTGGCACGCTTCCAGCTTGACGGTTCGTCCTAGTGCTTCTCGCGCCTCTTGGAAGGGTACTAGAAGCCCGCTACAAGGCTTCTCTACCACTTGCGCTTCCGTACATGGGGCGGGCGCTGCTGCGAGCGCTAGAGCTATTAGCTGGCACGCTAGGCCAATCATAGGCGCCTGTTCCATTCGGCTGCTAGATCGGCGCCTTCCAAGTGGGAGATCAAATCCAGCGCTTCGGTTTCGGTTGCCATAACCTCGGCGCCAGTTTCATTGATTACACCAAGCTCTTCCGCTAGCGAAGCGCCCGAAGTCCGCTCGGCAGCGTCGCGATCTGAATTGATCGCTTCAATCTCTTTGGCGACTTTTGCGCGTTGCTCGGCTGCGATACGCGCCCGGCGCTCCCGTCGGAAGAGCCAAGCGAAGCCGCCAGCAATGGCAGCTAGAACGATCCAAGCGTAGCGCCCAACCTTGGCAAACGCAGCTTTGATTGCCGCCCAAATCATAGGCGCTCGATTCGTTTTCTAGCCTCTTTGACAATCCAAACTGGCGCACAACCGGAGGCAAACCCTAGAACCGCGCCAACCTCTAACGAAAAAGGTGTTGCGTCCCAAGCCGCTACAGCTACACCAGATAGCGTGCCAGCAATCACGGCGAACGAGCCCACAACACCCGTCCAATACCAGCTAGCGGGCGGGTTGTTCGTCAACTTCAGATAACGCTTGTGCGGCGCAAGCCATTTGCGGTTGATGAATTCGGCGCAAGCCCAAGCCGCGAAGCCCGAGATCGCGACGAGTAGAAGGATCCAAGGCGCCATTATTGCCGGTGTCTCGCCTCGCATTGTCTCTCCGTCGCAAGTGTACGCTCTTCCAAGCGCGAAACCCTATCTCGCAAGCCTTCAACATCTACGCGATCTAGGCGCTCGGTCAATGACGTTAGCCTCGAATCAACGCCTTTAATCTGGCCAGACAAGCGCCAGCTAGAGCCGAGGATTGCCAGAATGATCGTGACAACCGATCCAATGATTGCGCCTTCCACTATGCTTCGCCCTTTGGTTGCACGAGGAAAGTGGCAAAGTCCGCTTCCGATCCAATGAAGAGATCTCGGTCAATCTTGCCAGCGCCGTTGCGGTAGCCGTAGCATTTGCCTTTGCCAGTATATTGCCAGATATGAAGCGTTCCGGCTTCCGCCATGCTTACCGGCGGGTTGTGTTCTGGCGGACCGAATAGGTTATCAAGTGCAACGTAGGCTGCTTGCCAGATAGGGTAACGAGCCAAGCGCTTTGTCCGTGCAAGCCTGTAGTGCCAGAAGGATCGGCCAGTATACAAAACGGGGGTTATGCCTGTCAGCTCTTCAACCCGCTCGAGGAAAGTAAGTGCCCAAGCAAGCACTTGCGAAGCGGGAAACTTAGCAGCGCGAGCGCCTAGATCCTTACCGCGCGCCAGCTTCTTTTCGTCCTTTGTTCCGCCCGGATAGCTCTGCCACTCTAGATCCAGCGCTGGCGGAAGATCGCCGGGCTTCAAAGGACCGAGCGTCTTGACGAAGATTTCGGCTTGCCTCTTGGCGCTGGCTAGGCTCTTCTTTCCCCAACGGAGATCCGCATAGTGATACCCTCCGAAAGCAATCGGGAGCATGACACCGGCGGGTGAATCGTTGTAGCCGCGGAAGCGCTTTTGATGCTTGCGAAACGAGCGCATAGGTTTGACGCCTTGGCTTGTTTTGGCATAGCAACCGCGCACTTGATCGGCAATGCGAAGAGTAACAGGATCACAACGGCTAGGCCATTGCCAACCAGAAACATCTATGAGGTTGATCCGTTGCACTTCTGCATTGTAGCGCTATGGGAAAAAGAAGGCAAGCCGCACAAGATTAGGTGGGGAGCCAAGGTTGCCAAGTAATCTTGCGGGCTTGCCTTCTGCTTTGATGGTATGATGAAGCATGGCACGTAATCAAGGCATAGTCATAGTTAACTTTGACGCTGGGCTCTTTAAGCGGGACGTGTTGCGCTTCGCAAAGAAACAAGTGCCGTATGCGATAGCTACGGCGTTAAACGCAACGATCCTAGACACTAAAGAGCAACTGATAGAGGATCTACCGAAGACGTTTACGATCCGCTCTGATTGGACTGAGAAAGGGATACGTGTAAGGCTCGCCAAAAAAACCAAGCTAGGCGCCAGCGTAGGAACGGTTGATGAATACATGCGGCGGCAAGCCGTTGGCGACACAAAGAAGCCCAAAGATGCGAGAATGTTGGGGGTTCCGGTCAAAGCAAGGGCGAACCCCAAAACGAAAATTACACCAGCGCTATGGCCAGGCCCTATCCAAAGGAAACAAAAGGGCTTCTACCGTGAAACCAAAAGTGGCGGCAAAATGCTGCTAGTCCCTAGGCGCCCAAGGAAGCCGAAGAAAGGCAGAGCGCGGCGCAAGCGTCGTGCAAACGCGAGCAAGGGAAAGCTCTTGCTTATGTACATCCTCAAATCTAGCATCTATGTACCGAAGCGCTGGCCACTAGAAAAAACGCTGCATATCGTAGCAACAAAGCGTTGGGTTCCGAATATGGCCAAGGCTTGGAAGCGCGCTCTAGCCAGCAAAAAGCGCTAGCCTACGTAGCATAGTGCAATCCCGTAGCCTCGCTCCGAACCGTATGCACTAACGACTTGCATACATTGGATCGCCTTACCAGCGCCGGGCTCGTTTGCGTGCATTCCAAGCCCTTGCTTGCCTGGTACAACGAAGCCGCCGGGCTCAACACTAGCGTCCACTAGCACGCGGATTTGACCTAGCAGTCCAACGGCCGTCCACTCTTCCGGGCGCTTGTCACGCGGTACATAGGACATTGCAGAATCATATTTCGGGTTGATCAACGCGCGGCCGTCTTCGTCGCAAAGAGGCGCGCCCATTTCATCCCGCAGATACCGATCGTGCCAACCAAGCGGCGCGCTGTTCGCCAGCGTCGCGGGCGCTACCGATACCACGCCAAGGATCCGATCGCCAACGCCAGCGATAGCGACGCGCCCTTTGGCCAGCGTAACGATTGCCCCACGCGGGATCGTTCCTAGCTCGAGGTTTTCAAAGCACTCGGCATAGTCCGCAGTTCCCGCACCAATCGTTCCATCCGAATAGATATCACCAGAATCTGATTCGATGCGCCAAGTCTGCCCACCGCTCGTTCCTCCGCAGATCGATCGCGTGTTTGCAACCGTGATCGCTCCGGTTCCAAAGTCACTAGCCACAACCAGCGTGGAACTGCCCGAAACAGTGAGATCACCAGTGCAACCGATGATCGTTGCGCCCGATCCAGAAGCCAGCGGTCCAACACTCCCGGTTCCTTTCTGGCTTGTGATTGCTGCGGAAGCGTTGCCGTTTGCCGTAACAGCGCCGCGGCAAGCAATCAAAGCGACCGCTTCCCCACCGCTGATTGTAGGGATTGCGGTAGTCACGCGGGCGCAAGCTACGATCGCCCCGGCTTCCGAGATTCCGCCGATGATTCCGCCATTACTTGCGCAAATCCACGATCTGCCGTTGGTGGTATTGATCGTGACATTTCCGCAAGCAACAGCCGCGATGTCCGTCCCTTGCGCGACGCTGACACTATCACAAGCCGCGGCAAGGGAGCGAACCGCGGAGGCGCCGATCGTTGTAGGCGAAGCCGTAGAACCATAGCAACCGACGATTGCACTATGAGTGCCTGCGTTGGAACAATCGGCGCCACCTAGCGCTTGGCCTTCGCTGGCGATCGTGAGAAGGTATGCGCCGCCCGCTATGGTGCTAGCTCGTTTTGAGACTGCAACCATAGAGCTAGGGCTATTGGCTAGGCCGTTTTCGGCGCCGATTACGGATGAAGCAACGGCACCGGCAAGACTACCACCTGTTGCGCCTATAACAACCGTGTTTGCTGCGCCGCTGGTATCGCTGGATAGAGAAGCCGCAATGAAAGAGTAATCAGCGCTCGCGATATCGCAACTAGCACTTGAAAGAATACAAGCAGTACTATTGGTGGCTGCGATCGTGCAAGTGTCCGAAGCTGCGATCACCCTTTCAGTACCAGCGCCCGAAACGATCTGACAACTAGTGGATCCAATAACGGCGCACTGTACACCGGCAACAACGCCAGCCGAAGATCCGGCCGCAAAGGCGTTGGTTCCGGTAACAGCAAGTCCATTACAAGCAATAGCTGCGGCTTGCGTGCCAGATACCAGGCAAACATTAGACGCAACAACGCTAGCATTCAGCCCATTCGCTTGGCTAGCAATGCAGCCTAGCAGGGTATTGGTATGGGTTGTTGAGCTAACGCCAGTATCTGAGATATCAGACTTCAAGCCCGCCACTTCGCTGATATTACCAAGCGCCGTTGCGAGCTGGTTATTGCTAGTCTTGCTGAGAATTCCGCCCGTCGCCTCTATTGCGTTGGCGATCTCTTCTTGGACTGCGTTTAGCCAGTCCGTTGTAACTACGGTTCCGCGAGTGCTGGTGCCAGTGTCCGCCTTGCGGAAATATCCAGGCGTTCCAAGCGCGCTAGGCGTTGGCAATACTGCAACATTGTCCGGGCCGTCGATTCTGTACATTGCTAGTCCCTAGGTAGGCGTTGCCACTTCGTTTGCTCGCAAGCCGTCAATGGCTATCGCGATTGTATTAGCTGGCTTGATATTGTTGAAGAGTGCCAGCAAGCGATCCCAACCAAGCGCCGGCGCTGTAAGCCGCCAAACATACCAGACAAAGGACCAGCTATCCCAATCGTAAGCGCGCTCGTCGCTAGCGCTTTCGTCCGCGCGAAACAACGTAGGGACTTGAATCTCTATGTCGGTTTCGTAGCCGAGTGCGATCGCTGCGTCATAGAGGATCTGGGGCTGCGTTCCGCCGCGCGCCAGGAACCGAGAGAGTACCGAGGCAATCCGATCCACAAGCAACGTCGGCGGACTTGGATCGTCGGGATCTGGCAAGCCTAGTACACGTTCCCAGCCGTCTATCAGTTCACTAGTTGTTCTAGGATCGGCTTCCTCTAGAATATCTAGCAGCCTATTATGCACGGTAGCGAGCTGGGGCGAAAGCCCGGCAAGCGTCAACGTCAATCCGCTTGCTGGATCTCTCGTATCCCAAGCCTTGCCGCGGGGAATAAGCCGCCCTAGCAATTCAGCGTAGTCAACAGCCGCAAGGCGATCGGCAAATTTAGTAGCAATCGGAATCATGGCAGATAAACCACGCCACTAAGATATGGGAAGTTATCGGCGCCGATCGTTACGTCCGCTGGCGTTCCGCCGTCTATGCCTGTCAGCTCGTGGGAATCTTCGCCCGGCGCTGCGTCAATAGCGCCCCAAAATTGGCTGACTTTAAGCGTTCCGCCGGGGCGCGCTTTCTGAAGCATCATTGCTTGCAATGAGTCTTCAACCGCGGCGCGGACTTCTGGCGTATCGGGATCAAGGTTTGTGATCTCTACAGCTATGCCTTGTGCTGTAATTTCTGGGATCGTAATACGATCCCCAATCAAAGGCGCTGGGCTTTTTGCGTCCGCGTACGGGAATGGACTAGCGGAAGGATCGCCCCGAACGTAAAGCCTCGCTGCCAAAACCTCGGCCGATGAAGGGATAGCCAAAAGAGGATCGCCAGTGGGACCGGGCTCTACTATAAAGCGGATCGTCACTTCGCCTAGCACTGGCGTATTTGGGTAGACATAAACCTCGCGTGTATTGGCTACGGCTTCCTTAGTCCATTGAACGAAATCAGAAACCGCGCCGCCTTCGGGCGGATCGGACATACGATCCAGAACGCGATCGCGCTCTGATTCTGTACCTTCATCGTCGACGCCTCCGGTCAAACCTGGCGATTGCACTAGGTTTTCCGTATTGACGCCAGCGATCGGGCTCGATAGGTACAGAGCAACGCCAGTTTCCGCATTGCCGGCCGCGCCCGCGTCGACGGCTTCAATCGCGACGTTGGCGATTCCGCCACCGCTGATAGTTGCCGGCGCAAGTGTGACATAGACAAAGCCGTTAGCGCGCACAACGGGGGTTGCTGTAGGGATTACGGTTGCTGGGGTTCCCGTGAATTGCGTTGTGCCATTCGCGCGTTCGCCAGCAACATCGGGCAAACCCCATAACTTGCGCCAGCGCCTTACACCGGCGGCGCTTGCAAGATCGGGAAGGATCTCATTTGAGATTGAAAGAGCGAACTTGTAGAGAAGCCAGTTAACGCCGCCTAGTGCCATAGCCAAGGCGCGGGTTGCTCTGCGGCGGATCCTCGAATCAGCGCCCGGCAATGCGGCGTTAACGTCATTTTGTACGCTGGTAACGCAGTCCGCAAGAGTTGGAATCGTGAAGCCGGAATCCGCCATAGCTTAACCCCAAGTGATACCATAGCGTAGCGTTTCAGGCGTATCGCCAGGCTTGCGCGTCATAACGATCAAGATATCAACGCGGTTCCGATCTACCAGTTCCGCGGACGCTTCAATCTTAGTCAAGATCCGATCCGCCACAAGCCAATCAACCGAAGTCTGAGCATGACGCGCAATCGTTTCGATTGTCAGCGATCCAGCGGCGCCGCCTTCGGCTACGATTCGCGCCCGGTCCGCAAGGTGCAACCGCCCGCCCCATTCGTCGCCTTCCGTTTCTGGGAACGTATCGCCCCAGTACCCTTTCTGATCTGTAGATCCTGGCGTCAGCTCTGACAATTCCACGCGACGATCGGTAAAGAGGCTAGCAAAGATAGATGCCTCAAAGTCTTCTAGCGAGTTGCCCGGTACACCGTTTGCGGGATCCGCACTCCATTCGTCCGGCGGCGGAAAGATTGAAGGCTCGCCAGCTTGCGGACCGTCAATGTCCATTACAACCGATCGGGTTTCTGTAGCCAGGCTAATCATGCTCTGATTCTACCTTAGTCAACAGCTTTAACCAATGAGGATCCACTTGTGATCGTGCCGTTCATGCTAGTGATCGGAGTAACAGCGCCGGGAGCAATGACATTGATTGCGGCTTGCACTTGCCCGATCCAATCGTCAAAAGCCGAATCGCTGGTTATTGGGTCGCCTTCCCGCGCAACGCCTTTCGTCGCACCGTCGCCAAGCTCGATTGTGTCGCCATTGCTGACAATAACAACCTCGGCTTCACGCAACTCTAGCCTATGCCCATGGATATCCCATAGGGTGACATCACCAGCGCTAGCCAGTTTCGGGCGATCTTCTCGGTATGCCGTAGCGATTACGGCTTGCACGTTAGGCTCGCCACCTAAGCGCAGCAAGATCGCTTCAGATCCTTTTGGTGGCGAAGAGGTAAACCCATAGTGCGCAAAGTTTTCAATCTCGTCTTGGATCTCGGGATCGTCGCCTTCTCCGTCAAGCGCGCCCATAACCTCGAGTTGCAGAGTTTGCAGCTTTGGACTGTCATTGATGAGCTGGATAACAGCGCGCCGGATCATGTTTGCAGCCCGGATCCGAAGTGGTCTAGTAGCCTCAGATATGCGACGCTCGGTTTCGCTGAATAGGCTCATACTGGCGACCGCCATGCTCCAATGGATCGCTTTGTCTTCTCGGGCAACCTAGCATAGTAGCCATATTCCGGACCTAGCGTAAGCTCTGCCGTTGTGCCGTCTTCTGAAGACTTGTGCAAACCGACATTGGTGATCAAGAGTCTTCCTGAAACCCGCATAAATGGATCGTCCACTTCAACCGTTGTGCCTGGTTGCCATAGGTTGCCGTCGCTACGATACCAGCCGCAAAGGGTATAGCTAACAGAGCTTGCGCGCCCGATCCTTGTTGCGGCTTCCCATTGTGCCCGAGCCTTACACCTAGCAGTGCTAGATCCTTCGCCAGTCATAACCAGAACGCGGGCGCGCCCGATCGCCGTTGTGCGTTCTAAAGCCTCGATTCCAGCCGCAAGATCTCCGAAGCCTTCGTCCGTCCCTACGGCTTGTCCCTTGCACCTATAGGTAGAATACACTTGAGAAGCATCAAACGTACCTTCCGCGGATTTGATGTTGACTCCGCGCCGCAAAACGTCATTAGGCGAAGCACTAAAGCTCCCGTCAACGGCGCGTTGTAGGACGAGATCTCCGTCAGCGTCATCATAAACGAGAAAGCCAAAGCGCTCGGTTAGGCTTTCGATTGCGTCAAACACTTTGTCGCCAACGTCAATCGAAAACCGATCTACTAGCTCGCCTATATCTCCGTCTACAGTGGCGGATATACCGTGCGGATCAAGCATTTCCAGCAAGATCGCACCAACGGATTGGCGGTTAAAGCGCCGCTTGCCAACATGGCACGAATCAATCAAATCACCAGTGCGGCTTCTGCCATTGATCGTGATCCGAGATCCGGCCGGATCATAGCTCGGGTTAATACCGTCAACGTATCCTGTCAGAACCTTCCGCTTGCGCTGCGGCGGACCGATGAAGATCTCGCAAGCGTCGCCAAGGTAGATCTCACCTTGGCTTACTTTCTCAGCGTCCCGCGTCGATTCGATCGCGAAGTCCCGCGCGCCAGTCTCTATGCCGTAGGATACATCTACAGTCTGCCAGATCGGATAGTCTCGCCCGCCTATCCTAAGCGTCAACGTGTGTTGCTCTTCGAAGGTAGGCATTAGCTACTCAAAACTTGGATCGTTCCTGGCCTAATAAAGCCGCCATGCACAATGCCGTTGCGATCTTGGATCTCTTCGGCGCGTTCAGCGTCCGCATAAAGATCCCATGCAATCTCTAGTGAGCTAGTGACGCTCCCGATCTCTAGGTCACGCAACTCCGCGAGATCTTCCGCGAACGAAGTGAGCCAACCATATAGCGCGTTCGCGCCATCAATGAGTGTACGATACACAATGCGATCGATTGGTGTATCCCCTTCCGCGTCCGCAAGCTCTGATAGCTCGTCCCGCACTGCGATCGCTTCATCATAGACCACAAAATCGGTATTCTTCGCTGCCTTGATTGCCTCGGCTAGTGCAACCCGCTGGATCAATGCCGAGGTTGCGTCCGCGTTGCTAGCGATCGTCGCCTCGGTCGGGTTTGTTGGCATTGACGCTGCGTCCGGTATAAGTACCGAACGGCGCAAGCGTGCCAGCGCAATCAACACTCCAAGATCTCCGATAGCTTGGATCGCTGCTAGATGATTCGATAGAATGGCCACCGTAGCCATTGCATAGGGTGTAGAAGCCAACGCAGCTTGCGAGGCTAGGGCAGACTGCAAAGCGGTTGGATCTTCGATTGTGGCCTTACGAGGAGTGCGCATAGCCGATCGTATGTCAGAGATACGAGACAAGAGATCAAGCCCGGCGCTTTCTTGTGCTACTCCCGGTTCAGTCTCTACTGAATAGGCAGCGGTAAACTCGGCGGAAGCAAGAGTTGTCAGCTCGTCCGCCTTAGTGTCAACAATAGCATCCTCCGACTCAAACCAAATCAACCCGGCGCTCGCGAGATCCTCGGTAAAGGACAAGGAAAACCTAGCCTCGCCTTGCGTGCCTAGCCCTTCCGCGATCGTCCACGATCTGCAAATGCACTGGCGCTCGCCCCAGCGAGGATGGATCAAAAGCCCCGCGCCTGATTGCAGCGCTACGATTAGATCTTGCGTCCCTAGGTGGTAGTCGTCACCTACCACGTAAGCGTCAAATGAGAAGCGCTCTATTTTGTTGCCTGCGTTTTCGGTATTGCCTTCATCGCGCCCGTAATACTCATGATCGGCGCCACGAATTCCGCCTTCGCGGGTTTGCTGCGTCACCTTGAATGGGATACCGCGGAAACTAGCATCAACTAGAGATCTAAACCATTCGGGATCTTGCATTGCCATAGCTAACCCGTTCCCGTCTTGCGCTTGCCAACCGCGGGGCGCACTGGCACTTTTGGATTCTTAGAGGTTGCTTCAACGCTAACCTCTTTGCTCGCGCCCGTCTTGTCTTCGATCGTGATCTTCACTTCGCCACCAATATCAACGGGCTTGCCAGCTCCCATTACGCCACTTCGCGATCGCGGATCAAAGGCCATAGACTTTCGGATAACCTCTGCCAGAATCTCGGGCGGGATTGCCGCGCCCATGATCCCTAGGCCAGCCGAAAGCCCAGCGCCGCCAGTCTCAGCAATGCCAGTGCGCGCAATCTTGCGTTGCCTCGCTTGTCCCGCTGCGTGAACCCCAATGCCTTGATCTTTGAGTGTGTTAGATCTTAGGTGGCCTACACTCCACGCTTCCATAACGGTTTGCGCCAAGCCCTCTTCTAGCTTCTGGGCGGCGCGTCCCGCGGCAAAATCGCCATACATAGCGCGAGCGTCTAACTCTTCGATCTGCTTTTGAATCGTGACACGTTCGATCGTCCTAGTCCCTACCTTCTTTGCTGCTTGCTGCGATCGGTCAACGCCTTTGCGTGCATCGTCCCAAGCGTCTTTAACGTCTACTGCCGTGTTGATTAGATCCGCCGCCGCCGTTGCCAGACTACCAATCGCGCTTGTCACTTCGCCAAAGCTACGCCCAGCGCTAACAGCGAATTGTTGCCAGTCCATAGTTGCCAGCTCGTTCGCTGGATCAAGTGCTTTGACAAAACCTTCCGCGAATCCCTTGGCACCGGATCGAATGCCTTTGCCGGCTTTGGCTACGCGCTCCGGTATGTCGTCAAGATCACCAAGGCCAAGCCCTTCGGCTATACCGCCACCTAGTTCGCCTATGAGCAAAGAGAATCCGGTTTTCATTTGCTGGATTCTAAAGCCCATGCGTTTTTGTACGTTGGCAAACTTGTTGTCTAGTGTCCCGGCGGAGTCTCCCATCTTAGCCGTGATAGTGAGCAGATCTTCAAAGCCCGATCCCGCCAAGCGGACCGTTCCTTTGATCGCTTCCTTGCGCCCGAAGATTTCTGTAATGATTCCGGGGCCTTTTTCGGCTGCAACCTCTTTGACTCTCTCAATCCACTTGACTAGGCTCCCAACCTCTTTGATTGCGCCAGCGCCAACAAACTCTTTGCCTAGTAGCTTTTTCATGCGCTTTTCGGCTTTGGCAGTAGGTTGGACAATGCCAGCAACGATAGAGCTGACTTGAGTAAAGGCAGCGCCCGTGCTAAGTCCCACTTTTGTCAGCGTCGCCATAGTCGAAAGCACTTCGTCAAAGGACACTCCCATTTCCTTTGCGAAGCCAGCAACTTGCCCGATCTCGCTAGAGATTTTGGCAAAGTCCGTTTTGCCTAGTGCCTCAGTAACAAAGAGCTTATTGGCGGCTTCCGCCGCTGTAATTCCGGTATCGGCAAACGTGTTTAGAATGCTAGTTAATGCGTCGACTGCAACGGCGGGCTCGGCAAAGCCTGCCTTTGCTGCCTTCAAAGCTACCGGCAAAAACTCTTGAAGCGCGCTCTTCGTTGTGTCAACGCCGCCCGAGAAGGCCATATAGGCGGCTTGTGCCGTTTCGATTGGATCCGTTCCATAGCGGATCGCCATATCTTTGAGTAGATCCGAATACTCCGAAACAGGATCAATCGAGTTGTCAAGTAGGTTGCCAAGGCGCGCAACTTCTAGTTCGAATTTACCAGCGCGATCAACTGCCATACCGAAACCAGCGGCAAGCAACCCGCCCGTCTTAGCCAGCGCACCAAAGCCGCGCTTGGCCATTCCCGCGGCTCTTCCCGCGCCTTGGACAGCGCTACCAGCCGCGCGGAAACCGCGACGCATACCTCTACTAGCGCGCATTCCAAGGCGTTCGATCTTACCGAAGCTACGTCCGGCTTGCTTCTCAGCGCGTTTAAGCGCCCGCTTCCAAGGTATGTTGAGATCGTCGACGCCTGCTAGGCTTGCTTTCGCTCTGAAGTCCGCGCGCTTAGGCATTTTCCGGCAACTCCGCTAGGCTCTTGAACGCATCATACCAGAACCGAAGCCGAAAAGCCGTTAGATCCGCTAGCTCGCGCTCGCTAAAACGTAGCGTGACTGCCAAGAACGCTAGGATTTGTCGCCAATTCTTGGGCCACGCAAGAGAAAACCCGCTAGAATTCCCGCGGCTTTGTTGAGATCGTAAGCGTCCATTTCGCGCAAGCTGGCACTCGGGATCCCAGTAAGGCGTTGCAGCATAGCAACATCGGAAGCGGACCCTTTTAGATCCAGCTCTTCCAGGTAGATCATATCCGAAGCCTTGATCCGGCGCATAAAGCGCAACTCGAGGATCTCTTCTCCGAACGCCTTAATTGGCGCGCCTTCCAAGTGCAACACTTCAACGGGTTCGCCTTCTGGCAAACCACTATGATCCTTGATCATTGGCTCCCTTCCTTGGCTAAGGCTAGATTGAGATCATTTCAACTGGCGATTCAAGGCGAACGGTTACCGTTCCTTCGTCCGCATCTGGCTCTAGCGTGCCCACTTGCGCGCCTTGCTGCATAACCCAAGACTCACCATTATACATATCGAGCTGGCCAACTACATTCTCAGCATTAGCCAGAACCGCGAGATCAACGCCTTTCTTGTAAGGCATAGTCACTTCAATGAACGGCTGCGTTGATTCGCGCTTGTGCCCAGTAGGCCCAGTAAGGCCAGTAGTGGAAGTGCGCATGAATCGGTAAGGTTGGAAAGTGACGGAACCCTCGATCTCATAAGGCGTACCGTCAAGCGTAAAGCTAAGGATCCCGCCGGTGCGCCCTTCAATCTTGTTGTCTGCCATTGTCGGATCCTATTACGTAAGCTGCAAATGGAATTGGTTTTTAACCGCCAAGACGCGCAACTGATTCTGAAGATCTGGCGGGAGCAAAACATCAAGTCGGTTGGGATCGCCAAGCGGGCGCTCTACCGTCACGTTCGCTGCGAAGAGATCGGCATTCTCTACAATGCCGAGTGCTTCAAGGCGCTTGTATTCCGCGATGATCAAGCCCTTTACGGTTTGCGGCGTTACAGCGTTCGATCCGGAAGGAAGGAACGTGCCATCATTGACGAGCCGAACGCGCGCCAGCTTATTACTAGTCATTGCAGCATAAGCGCGGTTTAGATACATGATCTGAAACAGCGTTTCAGTGTCAAGGTATGAATCATCAGCGCCGCCGAAGGCGTCAAGCTGATACGTAGTGACAAGCCGCTCAATACGTACCTTGTTCGCTGCGTCAGTATAGAGCGTAGCTACACCGTCAAACAGCAATACGTTACGCTCTAGCTGCGTGAACCGCAGTGCTTTTGGTGCCGGAACGATCCCAACAAGCTCCAAAGTCTGAAGCGGATCGCCAGGGTTGTTGCTGAGGCTAGAATAGCAAGCGCCCCAAGCCGCCGCGGACACTTCCCAAGGCTGACTTGGGATCGGCTCCATACCAAGCAAGAAGCTATGAGGATCGTTGCGCCCGTTCCCGAGCGTACTAAGGTTGCCTACCGTGTCACGCGCGGCCGTGCCAGCATGGCCATAGGCTGCATTATGGTATGCCCAACGGCCTGTAGTATGATTATGGAACGCCTCAATGGCATTCAACGAAGCTGCACTCCGGTACGGATGATGCACAAAATCGAACCGCTCAGAACCGACGATCGCGCCAAGCCCGGTAATATCTGGATCGGTAGCGCCAGCAACCGTTTTTGTCAGACTCGTTACCGTGATTCCCGCAGGCAAAGCCTCGCCACCAGACTCCCCGAGCAAGTTGACTTGGTGGTTGATATGATCGGAAAACTCGGCTTTGTGCTTCGCGATCGTGACGATATCCGATCCGGTTCCGCCCGCCGTAACGCTGAGATCTAGATCCGCATTGATAGCCGCGCGAAGCGCCGTAGCTACCGTGGCGGAAGTATCAGTTGCGGTTACTGGCACGTTTACCAGCTTACCGCCAATGTAATAGCTAAACACGCCGTCCGCTGTAGCCGTGCCGGCAATAGTAAGCGTATGCTCGCTAGCTACGCCAGCGCCCGCGTCAGCATACGGGACTGCCCAGATCTCAGCTTGCAAGTTGTTGCTGCGGAACGCTCCGATCGCTTCCGCCAGCTCGCTACCAGCGCCAAACAAGCTAGCATCTTGCGATCGCGAATTGCTGCGGATCAAATCCTGCGGGGTTGCAGTGCCAGCGCCGCCGCCCGCAGTGATCATATTGCCAACAAAGAGCGCGGCGGAAGCACCAACGATCTGGCTTCCCGCCTGCGAAGAATCCATTTCCAAGAAGAAAAGCGGAGTACGCAAACTACCAGCCGCGGGAATCGTATTGAAATCCATAGCTTAACCCTTCTTAGCCTTCGGCTTGCTTTCCGCTTTCGGGCTGCCTTGCGTTACGTCACCAGACTTGATAGCCCGGAACCATTCAGGCATAACGGGAACCCACTCCCCAGCGGGCGCGAGAAAACGCGCCATATCGTGATACTTTCGGATCCTGCGATCTTGTGCTGGTATAAGAAACATTCGTTTTGGTGATTCCGTCAAGAGATCGCCTCCGATACCCAAAGCCTACCATAGCCGATTGCTTGGCGCAATGCTAGGTTAGATCTGGCCTGATTGTGATTGTTGGACTGCCAGCAATACCGGGCTTGACGGTTATGTCAAGCACACTAAGGGCGCCGTCGCTAGCGATCGGGTTTTCATACGTATATGCTTCGTCGAGCAACATTTGAAACTCAACGGCTACGTGCCCACGAAGATCCAAGCCCGCGCCGCTTTGTCCCTTCTGTACGCTGGCGCCTTGCCACTTTCGGATCGATGTCATCAAATCGCGATAGCTGAAGATCGCAACCTTGATAGCTTGCTCCATATCGTCGATTGCGTCACCTATAGCTTCGTCCATATCATCAAGCGCTTTGCTTGTGTCAACTACAACAGTTGCCGCGCAAACGATCCTCTCTACCTTGGCGAAGCTAGAATGGTGCGAAATGGACTTACTGTCAGAACCGGGCGAAAAGACGTTGACGGCCGGAACGTCATCGGCTGGAAACTCAGTGCCTCGCGTTGACACCACGTTACCGCCAGCGATACCCTTAGCAATCAGCCTAGCGACAAACGCTTTGCGGATCGCTTTAGGATCTGGCGTAATGGCAACGGCTAGTGTCAAGCGTGGTCACCTTGGATCGATTGCAGCATAACAGCGCCGAAGCCGTCAAAGTGCGTTTCGATCACAGTATACTTCTGGCCAGCAAACCTACCAGATAGCAGAGTGTATCGATCTCCCCGTTGCGGGATATTCACCAGATCTTCTAGAACGATCTCTAGCATAGGCTTTCGATCATTAATCTGCATTCCGTCAATTTCTACGGTTACCAGATAGGCTGAATCAAATACGCCGTAAAGGATCCCGCCCGTTGGCGTTGTAATCGTGGGCGTTCCGCCCTTCGGCGTATAGCTAATCGAAGTCTTCCAAACCCGCAAGTTAAGGCGGTTTGTCAAGCGTTCGATTGTGTCTCTAGGGTCAGACATTACGCGCCGACACACTCATTTCTTGCACTGTCAACTTGTTTCCGCCGATCGTGGTATTACGCGCCCAAATCGTGATCTGGATATCGCCTCCGCTGGCGTCTACCGGAGCAGCCGAAACCATACTGCTATTGCCAATGTCGGAAGCGTTAGCGTAACGGCGGGATAGAACAGGCGTTACGATTGTTGATCCGCCGTCTTGAGACCATCCGATCTCAATATCTTGATTAGTGGCGTTGACACCGGCGCTTGCATGAATGTCAACCTCCACAACGCCGTTAAAGCCGCTTCCTATGGTGATACGATCGTTGGCTTGATCGGCTACGAAACTTCCGGCGCTGTAAGCGTCAGAGTCAAAAGTTGCAACTTGATACCATTGATTAAGCGTAGTTAGCGCAAAGTCAGTAGAGTTGCCGGACATGGTTATAGACGCTCTTGATTCCTCTAGTGCGTCCAATTTCGCCTTATCCGTACCAGACAATAGCCCAGCGTTGCCGCTCGCGACGGCAAGGGGTTTGGCTAGGCGCTCGATACCAAAAAAGGGACCAATCACAAAATCCCGACTAATCTCGGACAACTCTGCCAGAACGAGCGTAAAGAAGAAGTGCCAACCAGTTAACGCGATTGGTGTATACGGATCGCCCTCGCTATCAAAGTTGCCTTCAAAAAAGCGCAACGTGTAGGGTCCGGTTGTGTCCCTAGCTGGCGTTGTGATGATAGTGAAGATCACGCGCGGCTTATCAGGATCCGTAACCCCTTGGACTAGAGACAAAGTAGCATAAGAAAGCACAACCCCATCATAAGTGCCTTCATCCTCAAGTGTTTCCAGCGTTACTCTTCCCGCTACCGTGTTATATGCGCCTCGCGTTCCGTCGCTTGTTACCTCGAGCAAAACCGGAATTCCGGCAACTTCGCCGTGCCCTTCTACGCCTGGTACGTTTGAGAAATTCCAAGCGGCTTCCGCCGTAATGTCAACCGAAGTGACACCCGCGAGATCTAGTATTCCGCCAGGTTGGGCACCAACTACCATCTTACTCGCGGAGGTTGCGCCTACATTGGCGGGAGTATGCGCCGAAGCCGAAGCCTCGTGCTCCAATACATCAACGCGGACCCAATCAGTGTCAAGCGCACCAGTCTTGCGCCACTCGGCGGATCCATCTTCCAACTCTGCCTTGGATCCTAGGCCAGCCGCCAACCCGTCACTTGCCGGATCGGATCCAACTGCCAAAATATAACGGATCGCGCTCTGCCCGAAAGTAACGCGGTCAACGATTACAGTAGCCATTGTGGATCCCTCTAACTCGCTGGCAGCTTGTTCCTGTAGATAAGCCACGTTCCATAGTAGTCGAGCAACGATATACCGGCCGGATCCGCCGTCACTTCAAATTGTAGTGCAAGGCCATAGCTGCCAGTTATGTACTCCACAAGCTCTTCTGGCAACGCATAAAAAGCCGTATGCCAACGCACGCCGCCCGCGCCATTGTCAGCGCCGCGCTTTGCGGCCGTGTTGTGCGCCTCGTCATAGTAGGCGTCTACGTTGCCTAGTATTGCCGTTGGGGCGCCCATAGCCGCGCCGTCTTGTGGCATTAGCTTTGCGTAGATCACGGCTTTTGCGTCAACAACTGGGCCTGTAATGATCTTGTAGACGCAAACGAAACCGAGCAACGCAATGCCAGTGCCAGCGCCGGCGCGCGTTGGAAGTGGGACGCTGTTATACCAAACGGTATTTACAGCGCTAGCCGTTCGCCTCTTTGCTGGATTGCCTCCGCCACCATATACCGTGTTCCAAGCGCCGCCAACGTAGGATCCTTCGATTACGTCGATCCAGATCCGCCCGTCGTCCTTATGCAAAGCAGTTGCCGCGCCTACATTGGCGGGAGTATGCGCCGAAGCCGAAGCCTCGTGCTCCAATACATCAACGCGGACCCAATCAGTGTCAAGCGCACCAGTCTTGCGCCACTCGGCGGATCCATCTTCCAACTCTGCCTTGGATCCTAGGCCAGCCGCCAACCCATCACTTGCCGGATCGGATCCAACTGCCAAGATATAGCGGATCGCACTCTGCCCGAAAGTAACGCGGTCAACGATTACAGTAGCCATTGTGGATCCCTCTAAGTGAGATCTTGCACAAGCGCCTTGACAACGCTAGTCTTCTCAGTTCCGTTAGTTGCCGTTGGACTAACAAAGCGCCACTTGTAACGCTCGGCTTCGCCAGTTGCGTGGTAAACCTCAACGCCAAGCGAGCTAGCGGAAGCGTTGTAACTGACTTGCATAACCCTACCATCCCGCGTTGGAATTAGTAGGTTGGATAGAGCAAAGTCAGATTGCAGAAAACGCGCGCCTTCGGCTGCGTCTTCGTCATAGTAGAGCTTTCCAGCGCCTTGGTTTGTAACCGGATCTGCGTCGGCATTCATAAAGAAACGATCCGTAGCAACGCCTACTGCAACCGGATCGTGATTCGTCGAGTTTGCCCAAAGTTGGGCAAAGCCTCCGCCCATAGACCAGACTGGCGAAATGAAAACTTGGGGATTGCCAGCCGCCCCCGCGTCATGCACAAGATCTACAGATAGTGCATCATTCTGCGGATTCTGGCCAGCAACGGCGTTTGCCGCCGCGGTTGCGCCGGTGCCAGAAGGATCCGATCCCACTTCCGCCGGAGTATGCGCCGAAGCCGAAGCCTCGTGCTCCAATACATCAACGCGGACCCAATCAGTGTCAAACGCGCCAGTCTTGCGCCACTCGGCGGATCCATCTTCCAACTCTGCCTTGGATCCTAGGCCAGCCGCCAACCCGTCACTTGCCGGATCGGATCCAGCTGCCAAGATATAACGGATCGCGCTCTGCCCGAAAGTAACGCGGTCAACGATTACAGTAGCCATAGCGCCTAACCTCTGTTAGCGCCTAACAGAGCGCTAGGCGCTGGCCTAGTCCCTAGGTAATGGTAACGCC
>Ga0307376_10001110_pt1 | contig 30346 bp, 18 predicted proteins | sample TR2MG_FD_202536 | JGI IMG/M metagenome (GOLD analysis project Ga0307376, IMG submission 202536) | Soil microbial communities from Risofladan, Vaasa, Finland - TR-2 | ecosystem: Environmental > Terrestrial > Soil > Coastal area > Acid sulfate soil | place: Finland: Risofladan, Vaasa | collected...
TTGGCGTTGGGGTTGGGGTTACAATACATTGATAACAAGAAATATTATATTCTAATTTTAAATTGATCACAATATTTGCATCAGATAGATAATAAATGGTTTCAGGTAAACACCCATCTATTTCAACACATTTATTATATATTTTAATTTGATTAAGTGAGTAATTAATTTCAACTTTACTTATACCACTATAACTTTCTAAAACTTCAGTGATTGCTTGACCCCACTCATAGTCAGATGGATATTCAGTTAATCCTGAAGAAACGTAAAATACTTGTTGAGTGTTTTCTCCATCAACGGTAATGTCGGTAATAAAATTTGCACTAACAATAATACATCCAGTATCATCATATGTTAAATCTTTAAAACCTTCAGCAAACATTTGTTGTATACTTCTTTTACCAAGTATTCCTGTATTTTGGAAATTATCATTACATATATTATATGTTTGATAACTTACTTGTACATTAGTTCCATTTAAAACAACGGTTTCAGTACTTGTACATCCACTTGAATCAATTATTTCCAAACTATATGTTCCACCACTTAATGATGTTACGGTTGTTCCAGTTTGACCATTAACATTTGGACTCCAATTATATGTAAATGTTGGGTTTCCCTCATATATTAAGGTTGATATTTCACCATTATTACCGCATGTTGGTTGAGTTACAACTAAATCAAATAATATACTATTTGAATCGTTAACATATAAATCTAATGTCTGACTACAACCTGCAAGATCTGTAACTGTGGCAGTATAATTCCCAGGAGATAGATTATTAAATGTTGACATTGAAGATGGTCCAAATCCTGTAATCTGATAACTATAAGGTAATGTCCCACCACTACTTGCTAATAATTGTATTGATCCATTATTTAAACCGCAAGTAGTATTTTGAGTAATTGCAGAAATTGTAAATAGTTCAGTATTATCAATTGTAATTGTAGTTTGATATGTACATACACCATCAGTTATTACCAAATCATAATCACCTGAAGACAATGTATCAAAATTTTGTACTATATTGGTAGTAGGCCCAAAAGTTGTTGTATCATTTAATGAATCTGTTAAACTATATGTGTAATATCCTGACCCAATTAAAGTAATATTTACCGATCCCGAATTATTATTACAAATTGAATTTGTTGTATCAATACTTAATACTTGAAAACTATTGGATGTGTTGATAGACGTTGTTCCTGATACGGTACATACTCCGGCATCTATTATGTTAAAATTGTATGTTCCAGAAAATAAACCTGTAAACGTATAATCGTTATTAAATATTATTGCACTATCACCATTAGAACATCCAATATAATATGGCGCGGTTCCACCTGTTACAATTATATTTATTTCACCATCATTAGTGAAACAACTTGGTGGATATGTCATAAAACCACCAATACCCAATGGGTCTACACCAGTAATAGTGATTATTTTACTTAGAGAACAACCATCATTATTTGTAACTTCTACGTTATATAAACCAGCGGTTAAACCTGTTACCGTTGTTCCAGTTTGTCCATTAACACTTGTTAACCAATTAACTGTATATAAACTTGGATCAGATAAACCTGTTAAAAATATTTTACCACTACCATTATTATTTATACAACTTCCATCGTTTACAACATAATAACCATAATCAAAAGGAGTTGAATTTGTTACAATACAAGAAGCGGATTTACCTGTACAACCACCCCCATCATCCGCAACAACATAATAAGTTCCGGCAGAAACAGGAGGAAAAACATATTCATTACTTGTTGAATTTCCACTTGAAATAAAATTATTATCAATATCATATAAAGTAAAAATAGAACCTGAACCATAAGAATATTGTGTTGTTGCGGTTACGGCTCCGTTATCTAAACCACAGGTAGTACTTGTAGTTTCAATTGATACGCACGTTCCTGAAGATATATGAAAATTTACAACAACATAATTACTATATGTTGAGTCATATACTTGTAAAAAATAACTACCCGAACTTAAACCTGAATAATAATAAACATTATCAACTTGTGTTAATGCAGATGTAGGTAAATTAAGGTTAGCAGTAGGGCTTTCAATGGCTAACCAATTAGGAGTATCTCCAGTTACAGAAAAAGTTACAACACCTAACCCTTGATTTGTACAATCCCCCGTTATTTTAAATTGATTTACATTTATAGCACCCATTATTGATTACATATTATTTGAAAATTTATCCCAACGTTTAATTCCAAATTACTTTGGTTACTAAATAATTCACAAGTATTACAAGTATTATTATATATAGTAACGATATTTGTTGTTTCGTCAATATAATATGATAAACCTTCATCAATCATTTGTGGTAGTGAATCATAAAGGGCGTTTAACCAATTCACTTGAGTTGGGAAACTTGTTCCACTAACGGCATATCCATTACCATCAAAGAATTTGTAATTCACAATTTGAATACTATTTAATCTTACATCAACATACCATTCAGATGCTATACTATTAATTAAACAATCATTATTTAAATCATAACCATTATTATTTAAATATGTTGTTAAAACATCCCCTAAAACAACCCCAAATGAATTAACATTGGGACTAGAACCCCAAGGATAAATAGGACATTCAATAGCTTGTCTTGGGCAATCAACAGGTATTAATTGTCCGATAGCATAACAAGGTTTACATGGAACAAGAACAAGTTGACAACCCATTTGTCTTCTCCATACAAACTTTTGTCTATGGAAAATTGAGTTTTCTAATTTGGTACCTGTATTCCATATTGTGGTTGCGGGAACCATTTGTTCAATTAATTTTATCCAATAAGTACCCAAACCATTAACATAATCAATCATTGTTTGATATGTAAAATTATCGTTAGGGACATTAATTGCCTGACCTGATTCTAAGTATTTCCAATAGATAGATTGAAGGGTTGGATACCCACCTGTCTTACCATCGGTAATAAATTGCCTATTTCTAACATTAATTGTATTATGCCAAAAAGTTTGTGCAAATTCAAAGAATGTTTTTTCTTTTGGTTTTGGGCTGATTACCGTCCAATCAATCCCACCCCTTTGTGGGTATGGAGTATTTGGTGTTGGATCACAACGTGTTGGTTCAACATAGTTTAGCCCTTGATTAGGTATTGGGTAATTATATTGTCTTGACATAGTCCACACATCATAAACCAAACCTTGAGCCGGATTCATAAATATGTCAACATTCTTAACATTTATAACTAATTTATCACTATTAACAGGATAGTATGCGTTGAAGTTACCATCAAAATTAGTTCTTAAACCAGTTTGAGTATCCGTCCAACTTTTTTTATTATCAACTACTCTACGTAATTTATAACCCAAATTCATATAAGGGAAAGTTCTATATCTTTGTAGATATTCTTCACCATAATTAAATGGTAATAATGTTGTTTGGTAATTAGGGTTAGCACCTGTAAATACACTATTCGTAATATCTACTTGTTCCGGCATCCTATGTTGTGGTGTGGATTCAAACCAACCTCCTCCAATTTGGAAATAGTAAGAATCACTTGTTGTTGGCATCATTGGATAACCAAAATCATCTATTGGATAATCTTCAGGATAAACATTTACATCACTTATAATACTTGTTGTTGTAAATCCTGTAAATTGTTGCCCATGTATTGAGTATATATCCGTTGTATCTAAAACAGGTAATTGTTGAGTATATGTTCCTCCCGATAATTGAGCATATTGACCATTAAACTCCTCAATATTTATTTTTTGATCCGCAATGTAGATATATTCATTAAATTCAATTAAAGCTTCTGGTGCTCCAATTAATCTTAATAAAATTTCAATAGATTTTCTTGTACCTTTAGATTTAAAAAGGTATGCCGAATTTAAAATTAAGTTTCTATAATATTGGTAGTTAAGTTCCTCAGGTGTCATACCAACCGACAAACCACTAAAATTATTACTTCCAGGGCTAAATACAGAATCTAACAATTGATCATTTGTAATTGGTGAGATATTTGGATCCCAACCTAATGTCATAGCTAAATTCTTTAACAACTGAGACGGTATATCATTTTTGATATTGTAATTAACATTATTCATGTTTGATAATGCCGATATAAACTTTTTTGTTTCATCAAAACTTCTACCATATATCTGTAATACCTTCTCTATTTTTTGATCAGGAGTATCAAATTCTTTAATAGCACCTGTTGTTAAAAAACGGGATATTAAATTAGTACGATATAAATCTAAGTTAGCCGCAAATTCATTTAAAGTAGTAAGATAGTTATCAAACGCTAATGATGATATATCTAAATTCCATTGACCATTTTTAGGAAATGTGATTGCTTGTGTTGTTAAATAAACCGTACCATCCTCATTTTCTCTTGGGACCGTAAACGTTGATGTATATATTGGAGTTATAGCTCTGTTTAACAAAAATTGTTCAACCTCATCCATCGCTTCATTGAATGTTTTATTGACGTATATATCATTAGGTCTAATAACTAACGAATCATAAGATATGGAATTACCTGAGAATGGGTTACCTTTAACAACAAAACTTAATGTAGTAGATGTATTATTAGAAGGACTAAAGAATATAAAAGGATATTCACTACCATTTATAAACAATGAATATTTTGGGTAATTTACCGTAAAATTCCTTAAAGATGAAACTTCAATTTCAAGTAGTTCAAAGTTTCTATTAGAATTTGAACTGTAATCAATATCAAATGGGTTTCTTAAAGAACTTATATAAACATCAAATGTTGTTTCATCCTCAACTGCATCATACAGAATGTTTGTTGCAGTTTCAGTTGTACTATAATTTGGTAAAACTGATGTAATTTCTAATGCTCCAGGAAAGAAATTAATAATATGTAAAATAGAAGTAGATATTCTTTTAACTAAAGAACCATATAATGTAAAGTTAGTAACTTGAGATAAATCAAAATTAGGATAAACTTTAAAGTTATTCGCTTGTATTACTCTTGATTCAGTAACACTTTCAATATTTAACGTATCTAAAGATATAGGTTCTGAAAATGCCCCTATTGAAAAGTTTCTATTTTGTTTTTCGGTAATTGATGTGGTAAATTCAAAATTTGCTTGCGTAAAACCACCACCATCAACAAGTTGTAAACCAACTAAGTTGTCAGAAAATGTCCCTTGACCGCTTGGGGACTGTGGTGGACAAGTATATTTTTTTACCGCCATTTTTATACTATGTTGTTAAAACTTTTACTAAAATCAATATTGTTATTTCTATCTTGTCTAACCTCATATAATAATTCATTAAATTGATCACGTACTTCAAATAAGTTGTATTGTTTGTAAATGTTATTAGCACTATCGTAGATTGTGTAAATACCATCATCAATAGATTTGGTTTGATTACCATAAAGGGCAATTGCCAATGTTGATATATCGTGTTCTACGATTTCAACTTCTGTAGTTATAGGATTAAAAAATGTATTAGTTATAATAATATTCTGATCAGGTTGTCCAATGAATGGTGTTGCACTTGGTTTATTAGTTGGAGAAGATGATGGTGAAAGTGTACAGAAAAGTAAGTTTGATGTACTTTCCACATATCTATATCTAATAGCCTTTTGTGATGTGTTTGTTAAATTTTGTACAACAGGTTCACAATAAAATGATGAGGTTATAATTCTAAAGAAATTAGGAATTTTAGTTCCATCAGAATTTAAGTATTCAACCCTAAAACCAATTAAACCTTGATTAACAAATTTATTTCTATATTGTGATGGAACATTATTTAAGTCAACCACAATACCTTTAACATTAGGTAATGAAGATAGAACACCACAATCTGTTATTTTAGTTCTAATTTCTGCAGGTCTAATATACAATGTATATATACCTAATTTATTAAATTGATCGGCCGGTAATTTTAAGTTATATAAACCACCTAAAATTTCAACACCTGAATTACCACCAGTTGTTGCATTGTGAAAATATGGTCGTAAAATAGATTTTGCATCTAATTTAGTTAAAACAAAGTTATCTGTTTCATCCCTTGATGGCGTATAATTCAAGATGATCTCTACATCATCAGGACTAACGTCCGCACTTCTTATTGTTCCGTAATTACCTGTAGCCACAAGAATTTAATTTATATTTAGTTTATTTTTCCTTACCTAATAAATACTTAACTAAGGTCTTTTTTGACATTAAAAAATCCGTACCCATATTTTTCTAAGTCCCCAACATTATCAACCTCACCTATCCTTTCAATATATTCTAAGGCAGAGTTTTTACCTCTTTCAATAAAAACATTAGTTTGAACCTCAGGTTGATCAATAACATTTATTAATGCTTCGTTTTTAGTTAAACCAGTCATTATTAAATCATTTTGAGTAAATCCCGATGAATACACCATAAAAAGTGTAAAATCTTCGTAATCAAAATAATCAATTTGATTTATTGTATATGCGGTATATAATCCATTTGGATCAGGACCCCATACAGTACCAACACTACCTGTAGTTCCCGTTACCTGAACCCCTACTTTAAATTTACCACCATAAAGATTACCCTTTGGTCCATATTGTGCTAAATCATTTATAGTTGATTCTGTATATCCCGTTATTAAGAATGGTATTGTTGTATAATTGTAGCTGAAGAAATCATTTATGTCTGTATTTGAATCCCCACTAAAAATGTAATCATAATTGAATGATGTTCCTGTCCAATTACCACCAGCCGGTGTAAATGTTGCAGTACCATTAGGGTTTGAAATAGTCACATTATCAAATGGTGTGGTAATTGTTTTAGTTATTTTTGAAATACCCCATGGTGATGTTGCAGTCATAGTTATATGATACTCACTATTTGAGGTTGGATAATTATGTGAAATTGGTGAAGTACTTGTAAGTGTTACTTTTGGTGATCCGTCACCCCAATCAACAACATATTTCACTAAAGATAAGAATTTTATAAATTCGGTGTCCGAAGTATTATAAAAAGAATACGTATAAGGACTACCCGTGGTTCCCGAAAATAAAAAGTTATTAATTACATCTTTTTGTAAAACCGCACCATCAAAAACCGAATAATACCCCATATCAACTGCGGTTTCAGTAAACAATAATGATATAGTTAATCCCGTTAAAAGTGAATCACCGTTTGTACCACCCGACAATACATAAGTCATACCTGTATAAACACCAATATTATCAACACCAGTTACACTTGTTTCCCCTGTTAATATAGGACAACAAGGATCGGTAGTATCATATACATCGGTACCACCGGTGTACTGAACCAATCTAAGATCTCCGTAAATGTTTTCGGGAGATATTTTAAAGTAATATTTTTGTTCTTCCATTATGGGTTTACGTATTCATACCATTTTATTGGTGTCAATGCCTCACCAACTCTTAATGTTGTTGAGGTAGATGACACTTCATATGTCTTGTTATTATAATCTAAGTTTACTTTGTAATAAAAATAGTCTTGGGGTAAAAAATTAAACTTATTTGGGTTTATTAATGGTTGTGGCGTATTAGTCATTACAACATATACACCTAATTTTGCATCAAAAAACTTAGATGACATATAAAATTTATTTATATCGTAAAAGTTTCTGTCTCTTAACCAATAAATGAAAAACCCTTCTTTATCTCCAATATAATCCAATTTGAATTTAGGTTTTCTAATATCTACGTTTGGTAATAATGCGTTTAAACTTACACTCATAAATTCACCTTGTTGTACAGGTAATATTATTGTGAAATAAATTTGTTGAGTTTTTTCATCTGTTGTATCGTAAAAATCCAACTTAAAGAATGACTTAGTAAAAGGTTTACTATAATAGTATACCTCCTCATTTGTAAAACCTTCATTTATATAGGATATACCCCAATTTGTTTGAGTAACTGTAGTTGCAGTTATTGGTGATACATTATCATAAAAATAAAATTCATAATTTATATCTGTGTTACCATCAATATCAGAATTATGTGAAAAACGACTAATCTCAAAGTCATTTGGTGACCCAATAATTTCCTTAACCATCTCTTCTTGATATTCCGAAATACTATCGTCATGACCCGCAAAATCCCATTTCATTTCAATAGGAATATCCACATAATTATCTGTGGTTGGTCTTATTATTTTAATTTTATTCACACTCATCAATTATAGGTTCTGCAATAACGTTTATGTTTTGTACTCCTATCCCTTCTGGTGTTAATCTAAAAATAGTATTAACATATGGGTAATGTTTACCATTCATAAATGGATAGTTAACACCAACACCATTAGTATCTATATAACCATAAGTATATAGATCTCTCCATCTGAAACTATTTGATAAATTAGAATAAAATGCATAGTCAGGAATATCTAATATTAAATTAGAGTCACCTTCTTCAATATAGTCGGAATATTCTCTTATAACAATTGGACTATGGGGATAATAATAATACCCAAATTCATTAGATGGTTGAGCATCAGTTTCAACATTAAATTTTAAATCATTAAAAATTATCTTATGATTATATTTTGAAATTACTCTCTCCGTTTGTTCGTAATCATTCCATTCACAGAAATCACCATCAATTGTATCTCCTGTCACTAAATCTTCATTATAGTAAAACGGACCAACAGGTGGGAATGTATTTGAATTATATTGACCTTCAGTTATGTTTGTACTTGAAAGAAAATTACCTTGATCCCACCAAGAATTTGGTAAACCATTATCTAATGGTTGATTAAACTCCCACCCTTGTTTCATACCTTTAGTCCATCCAAAATAACCTTTCCATAATGTAGTAAAATACAATTCAGATATAGGTCTATTTTGATTATCACGTAGTGGTTTAATATCAATATCACAATTAAATGATAAAGTATATGATTGATTACCTTCTTTAACTGAAACCCTATTTGTATTATTTGGAGTTAAAACATCTTTTTCAAATTTTGATTTTGATTCAAATATATTTTGTTCAAATCCCGCCTTTATTAATAAAGCACATTCTGAATTAGTTAAAATTTTATGTTTTCTAACATAATATTCTGACATTGTTTCCCCACTATTACTTTTATTAATTATACGTTTAAATGTACTTGAGGTTCCATTTTGGAACGTGGTACCAGTAAAACCAACATTATAAATTTTAAAAAGATATTCTTCACTACCAAACCCATCATCACCAAGTCCATTAACTTGAAAAATAGTTTCACCATTATAATTAAATGGTAATTCAACAAATTCTCCTGTTAATAACCCATGTTTCATGGGACATTTAAATGTAATATAATTACCATTGTCATCACTACCTGATGTTATTGTAAATGGTATTCCATCAGATGCCGCCCAAAACCAAGATGCGGTAGTTTCACTATCAATCGCAAATAATGGTTTTGTATAATCGTTACCATACGCATAACTCATATAATGAGTCCAATTATAAGTTGATGCACTTTTATTTATAAATGTTACATGGTTATTTGGTGGTTGAGTATATCCTACCACATTATTATCAACTCTAATAAAATCAAATTCAGAATATTGGGGGTAACCTTCCCAAGGGGTATTAGGATTTGTTGTTCCTGAAATTGCGTTATTAATCGCATTTGTATAATACAAATTATCTCTAAATGGTACATAAGTTGTTGATCCAGTGTATTCATTTTTAAATATAAAAGTGTATTTAGTTACAGGTCTAAAAATTGTTGACAATTGTCTTTCATCATCAAAAACCTGTTGTAAACTTAAATCAACGTTTCTATCAAATTCAACTATTTCTTTTTCAGTTTGTTCCAATGGAAGATCAATAAAAAGATTGGTGTCACTTGATCCTTTATATCTTAAACTACCTAATACAATATTTGTTGAGTTGTCTATCATTTTATCCTTCGGTATTTACGTATAATTTAACAAACTTATCAATTGCAGTTTTACCATTATTTAACCCAAAATAAAAATGGAATGGAGCTCCAACTAAAACTTGATTTGTAACTTGTGGTGTTGGTAATGGATTACCATTAACATCAAAATTGGTAATCATACCTAATTTTGTGGTTGAAGATTGAAAATATGGGTCAATATTAAAATCTAAGTTTTGATACCCTTTATGGAAGAAAGGTGAATACGTATACCAATTATTATTTTCAGACCCAAATATATTTGGTGATGAATCTATCTTCCATTGATAATGAGGAACATCTTGTGTCTTTGGAAAACCATAGTAATCTTGTATTAATGGTGATTGACTATATGTTTCAATGCCAGGGGCAAACCTTCTTCTATATTTATATTCATTAGTTGGGGTTTCAAAGAATATACCAAATACAGGTCTTGGTGGTGATTGGTTATCATCACCAAAATATATTGAGTTTGGATTAGGGTAATTTTCAAAAATAAATGGGTTAATTTTCCATTCAGAGTTTATTGATAATGCTTGAGCAAAATCACCATCTATTCTATCAGCCTTTCTAGTACTATTAAAGAATTGAATAATACCCTTACCTTCGGTACTACCACCACCTACTGAAATAGGTAAGATTGACTGTCTAAACGTATCATTTAATAATCTAGATAAAAATCCAATTTGGATTATATCTGACGTATCTTGATAAGAAGTAGATTTAACTTGATCAACCATATAACCATTAAAATTTGAACTATTACATATCTCAGTAATAAACTCATCTCTAGGTCCTAAATCAGTAATTGTTGTTGGGAATTGGATTTGTTTTTCATTATAACCTAATCCAGGATATCCAGTAACTATTGATGATGGCCAGTTTGGATTAACCAAAGGTTTGTTTTTACCAATAAATTCTTGTGTACTTTGTTTCCATGGTGAAGATCTATAATAGAAACCATTAGTTAATTCATTAAAAACAATAACATCATCACAAAAATTATATGTTGGGATAGTAGACAAGGCACCATATGTTGTGGTTTTATTAAATGAGAACATATATAAAACGCCATTTATCCAATTGTTTTGAAATGTTTGAGCAAATACACCACGACAAGCAGCAAAGGTAATTGTAAATCTTGTTTTCCATTCTAAAAATAATGCCACATCTTCACCATATTCAGTTAAATATTTTTTATTTAATAGACAATAACACCCACCTTTAACTCTACCTTCTGGAACAATACATTGATTTGCAGGTATAATAGATACATTATTGCCAGATCCCTGATAACATTGTAATGACACCATAGTATCACAATCAAAAGTTTGTGTAGGACTATCATATTCTTCTCCCGATATCTCAAGTGACATACCTGAACCTGATTGACCTTCGGTACCATCGGAAGTATAAAATGTAAAATTATTATTTTGGTGTACCGCAAAACCTGTTTTTGAGGTAGGAAGTCCATCTTCGGTTTTTGTAGATGTTGGTAATCGGTCACTTCTCATTACCATTTTAGTTTTATCATTAAAATTTACACCAGCTAATGTATATCTATAATATGCCGGTGAATATAACGCAGATAATTGGTTTGATGGTACATCACCTAGTTGACCCTTAGCTGGTTTTCCATTATCAGGAGTTTCTGCATTTACACTATTATTATTACAACTAGGGTAACCAGCATTACTTTTTTTCCCTAAAAATGTACCACCCCCAATGTATGGAGAATTAGTATATGGAGATCCTGGTATAATAAATGATGGTATCGTATAGAAACTTGATTGTAATATCGTTCTTGGAGTATTAGTTAATGAAGAAGATCCAATAAATTGCCATCCACTAACTGGTTGATAATTGGTAATTGCACCACTAGTGTCATCTGTGGAAAGATAGTAATAAGGATAATTTGATGTAAATGCCGTATAGTTAGGGTTAGCCCCAACCGCAGGTCCTATATTAAAATTATATGAAGGAAAATACAGATTAGTTGCACTATTTGTTGGGGTATTATGACTAGCAGGTTTTAATCCTGTTGGTTGTATTGGTACATTTAAATAATAATCACCTTCAGGTGTTATAACATTACCATAAGATTTACCAAATATTCTTGATAAATCGTATTTTATTTTTTGTGTTGCGGTATGAACATCAACCCCCCTATTTAAAATTATAATTTCAAAATCAGCATAGTTAGTCATTTGATCTAAAGCTTGTCCCGCATCATAAGTATTATAACTACCATCACAACAATATAAAAATTTTATTCTATGTTTTAAAAATGAACTTGTAGGAAATGTACCAGAGTTACTACTATTACCACAGATTGCCTGAAAAACAGAAACGGTCATACCTGTTATCATCTGATAATACTCCACATCGGTAGGGTATTGTAGATTTCCAACTTCATCACCACTAATTGATGACGAAATGTTTGAAATTGCAGGTTGGGTAATTATAAAAGATGTTGTATTTCCATTCGGATCATTAATATTTAAAGGGTTCGCATAAGTAACGGATATTGATGTTTGACCTGTTGTTGTTGTACCAGTGATTGAGTTATTACCTAATAAATTTAATGTAGCTCCCGTAATATTAATATTTCCATTGGATTTTGTTGGGTCATTAAAACTAATTGGTTTACCAACTTGCATTTGATCTTTAGTTCCTGGATTAGCCAAAAGAACTATTATTTGATCTTCAAAAAAAGTATTACCATTTAAAGATGGGTTAACAAAACTTTTTATTCTATTTGCACCACCATAAGAATCAAAATATTTATCTCTTGTGTTAAATTCATTTAATTTTTGAGGAAAAGTTGCGGTTATAGGAAATGCCCAATTTCTTGGGTCTTGACCAACATTATCCCAAGCCGCAAATAGGAATGGTTGTGGTGCGTGATACAACGCAAATTCATTATCAAATATTGTTGTTTTATTAACCTCATTAGGGTCTGTAGATGATGATAATATATCATAACCCGAAAAAAGTCTATTGTAGTCGGCAATACCTCTTGCAGCAACCTGAGGTGTAATATCTTGTTTCATTGCCGAAGTAGTTAATGATGGTAAATGACAATCTATACATACACTTGTTGCACCGTCAAGACAATCTCCATTCCAAAATGGACCATCATTTGCATCTGTTTGATCCTCAATAGGATTGTTTTGGGCATTAGGATGTTGAACATCATACGCACTTGGCATATTAACCGGAGCTAAAAATCCTTTATTTTGAGCAAGTTGTTGTTGATTAGTATTTGATTGCTCTGAGGTAATTGCGTCATTAACTGTATTTTGATCAATATCATCCTCTAAAGTTGCCGGACCACAATCACAATCACAACTTGTACATTCAGGATAAGACATCATAGGTAAACCTATTCTTGGGAAATTTTTTATCTTAAGAAGGTATTTTACTGTAAAAGCAATAAATGCTATTGATAAACCTATTCTAAATATAAACGATACAAACTTTGCCACAATTCTTAAAATCAAACCTATATTAACTATAGGTCCACCTGGAACTGAAAACGCAAAATTCTCTAATGTTGAGTTAATCCAATCAATCATTTCCGATATTGCATCATAAAGGAAATATATTCCCAAAACGATTAATATATACTTTAATACAGGCCACATCCATGCTATAAAGTGAGCAACAAATAATAATACTATTAATGGGTATGCCAAAATACTCATAAAGACATTAAAAATGAAAAATATAGCGTCAAAATTTTTAATAATGTCGTTAGAAGGAAATGTATTTACCGTTGATTTACAAGCCCTATTATCAATTTCTTTAATCCCTAAGTGTCTAGCCCTACCAACCCCATTTTTGTATCTATCAAGGAACATTGCAGTAGTATAAACTTTATTGTAGTTCATTTCATAAAACGTATCCTCACAATTAATTGCAGATATTGGGTCCACATAATCATCCCAATCTAAACTAAAACTATATGATCTCAATAAATCAAAATAACCTTGTGGAAAGAATGTAAAATCAAATTGTTGTGGTTGTGTATTATCAACAGGATTTGAATCTATTGATATTAAATCACCAACATTAACAGGTATAACCATAGTATCTCCATAATATGGTAGTCCGTTAACATAAACGGTAAAAGTGTCGGAATTAGTCTTCCCATTAAATAGTAACCCACCTTCAGTAAATGGAGGTAATGGATCACTTGTAATATTACCAGCAGTTGTATTAAATATTGTTGAAACTGCTGAAGTTGGATCAAACGGATCTGTACCACTGGTATTCCAACCATGTTCTTTAATATTTGGAACTAAAAAATTTGCTCTTTGAAAATCATTCTGTAACCCACCTTCATTACTCCATTTAAATTTAAATCTATACCTTCCTTTTGTTGGTATTCCTTTTGTTGGGTCATTTGAAATTATTTGTTCTCCAAATTCATTAGTTATTATGTAATCCAAATTCATTGGTACATTTGCCAAAAAAGACCCATCACCATCTATAATTTTTCCATCTTGTTCAAATTTATATTGTTCAAGAATCGGTAAATTATTTTTATCGGGATATATTGTTTGCCTAATCGCTAATATTTGTCCAGGCCCCGCAATTAATTCACATAAATTTCCTGTATTATTTTTTGGTTTACAAGTTGTTTTAAGAGCATCTTCATTAGTTGTAGAAATAAGAGACCCAATAAAAATAGCGGTAGGATTAATCGTTACATTTGCTTCATTAGTTAAATCAAAATCAACTCTTGTAATACCTATTTGACAAATGTCTTCTTGACCCCAAAGAGGTGATATATCAACATTTCTATTTACTGTTTTTATCTGTGGTAATTCACTTAAATTTGATGAAGATTTGAATGTTGACCCATTAACTTGTGTTTGAGTTGCTTGACCCGCATTAATTAAATCTTGTGGTGTTAATGAAAAACATCCAATATCCGATAAATCAACATCCATAAAAACGGTTTGATCACCAATTGGAACTCCAAAAATCATATAGTCACCACTATCATTTGTTTTAACGGTATATTTGTAATATTTGTCATAAACCTCAATGTATGTTTGGTCTATTAAAACTTCTTCTCTATTTGGAAATGTCCCTGTTGCTGCATGAACACTATATGATGGATCATGAGGTAATAAATTATATCTATATCCTAACTCATTATTATCTGATAATGTTTTATATGGGTATAATTCAGATATTGTGGGATTTAATTCATCTTCACTAGATAATGGTATGAATATAGATACTTTAGCGTTTGGTAACCCAAAACCACCATTTACAAGAACTCTACCAACCACAACACCATAGTCAGAACACACCTTTGTATAAAGGTCTGATTGATTTATTTTTAAAGATAGGATCTCTAAAAAATCAAAATCTTGGTCTAATTTTACATTGATGTATTTGTCAACCCCTACTTGAGTCCTTATTCTATATGATTTTGGCATTAAAGTCTTTTTTGATAAATAGTTTATTTCCTATTTTCAAAAAATAGTTCTAATTAAAAAAAAATAAATTATTAGGAAAAATTAACCGTACTTAAATTAATGATCCTAACATTGATATCTTTATTAGGAAATCTAATTTGGTAGATTTGAGTAGGTTCAGCAAAAATTGTATCGGCAATTAATTGAATTTGTTTAGTTGCCGGATCTAAATATTTTTGAGATGTTTGATTTGAAGAGTATTGTCCCCCAACTTTATTAAAGAATTCCATATCAGAAATACTTATTATCCCATTTTCCGCTTGGATTAATCTTCTCAATTCAGATACCACAACATTTTGACCTAATTGTCTTGTCGTAGGACTAAAGTATGTTGTAATAATATCAATAATTTTAGATACGACCGCGCCTTGATTTTGACTAGCATCTAATACAACATCAACATTAACCGCCAAATCAATTGGGTTTGCACTTTCTATTGAAATATAGTCGTTAATCATCCTATAATTTGATAGGTAGTTTGCAACATTACTTTTTAATGTATTAGAAACCGTATCAGTTAAATTACCACTTGTGTCGTAAGATAACATTTTTATCTTTATCATATTATTCTCTTCCGTAATTGCAACTTTTGCCGGTGCTCCGAACTGAGATGGCATTGTTCTAATAATTGATTCGTAGTCATTTATTGTAACCGCTCTGTTTTGTGCTGAGAAGTTATAGGATACCATATTTCTTACTTCTTCAAGTGTTGGTGCATTTGCCCCTCCAATCGCTGCAGTAACGTTATTACATTTCAATGTATTAATAACAGATCTGTTAATACTTTCTGATGGCCCATTAACAAAGAATGAAACCGTACCAATTTGATTGATTACATTAACACCTAAATTAGTTGCTTGTCCACCACCAACTCTATATTGTATAAACAATGTTGTGTTTGACTTAAGAGCCGCACCTAAAGCTAAATTATTAGAATATTTATTTAAATCAAATCCTTTACCCGATCTTGCAAAATCTCTAAGTTGTTCTTCAGCAGAAACATTACCACCACCAAATGTCATTTTTAAATAACCTTCAGGTGTATACTCAGATGTAAATTTAGTGTTAGTTAAAATATATTTACCAACCTTAGTGCCAGGTTGATCAGAAACCTTAGTTGGATCTTCAATGAATACTCTGTCTTCGGCAAGTGCCTTAACTTCATACCATCTATCATTTAACCCTAAAAAGTCCTGTGGATTTGGAATTGTATTAAATTGAGTCCCATCTTTTAAAAGGACACTTGTTATACCTAAAACATTTTTTTCAGGTAAGAATAATTCAAAGAATGGTTTTACATCATTTGGCGTAATAACTCGTTTGAATACTTTTGTAAACCCGTTTACAACAACTTCCCTTTTTACAATGTTGTAATTTAATATTTTACCATTAGCATCAAAGTTAGGTATCTTTAATCTATTTAATGTTCCTTCAGAATTTATTGCTGAAGCAAAATCAATATCATAAACGGTTTCAAATGGTTGACCAGCACCACTTACTTGGGATCCTCTTCTTAGAATACCACAATATCTTAAATCTTCTCTATCACCAAATGCGGGAACCGTTATTGAGAAATCTACTAATGCCACCGAAGGTCTTTGACCCGGAATTTTTAACCCGTAAGTCTTAGCGATATTATAAACTGAAGATTTTTGTTGAGCAAATTGTAATACCGTTTCTTGAATACTTCTATCAATATTAAATTGTAGGTTGTCCGTAACGGCAGCATTTAAATCTAACATTACTGAGAAAACCCCAGCATCGTTAAAGTTCTGTACTAAATCAGGATAATAAGTACGGGTAAAGTTAATTAACTCAGTTCTTATTCCTTGGAAATCTCTAGTCGTGTATGATATTTTTTTCTCAGCCATATACTATTAAATATTGATAATAACAAAATCACTACTTTCAAAGGCTTGATTTGTGACCTTATAGTCTATTTTAATTTTTGCGGTATGTTCTTTTTCACTTATACCTTGTACTTTAAATTCTCTTTCTCCGTCAGGATTAATAAAAGTACCCTTATCTTCTTCACCTAAAGAAGCGTCGGTTATTGAAATATTTGTTATCTGTACACCAGGCATGTATTTTTCAACAGAATCCCTAATTTCACCTTCAATTTCACTAAATGTGGGTCCATCAAGAGGTTCAAAAATATATTCATACAATCTTGTTCCAAAATCAGGAAGATAATATCTATACCCTTTTTTAGTTAATAATAAATGAATTAAATTACTTCTTACTTCCTCTTCAGTTGTATCAGAAACATCCAAATATTTACCAACGTAAGATTCCCTAAAAGGAAAATTTACCCCATATGTAATTCCATTTGCCATATCTTATAAATATAGTATCTATGTGTTTTGAATAAATACATATAAAATAAAAAATCACGACCTAAGCCGTGATTTCCCATTGTAATATAAGATTCATACTAAGATGAACATCCGAAACATTCAAACTCTGAACTATCAGGTTTTTGTGGTAAATTCATATTTGAAAAATCTACTTTAGGTGTTTCTACTTTTTTAATTGGTTCTCTTTTTGTCATATCCAATGCTAAGTGTTTCGCTCCTGTTGAAATTGCCTTTGTTCTAACGTAGTAACAAAGTGTTTTCAAACCTTTCTCCCAAGAGTGGAAGTGTGATGAGGTAATCTTTGACAATGTTGGATTTGACATATAGATATTCATTGATTGTGATTGATCAATAAATGGTGCTCTGTCTGCCGCCATGTTGATAAGTTCTTTTTGTGAGATCTCCCAAATAGTTTTGTACTTAGGGATTAAATGCTCAATTCTTTTAACTTTCTTATTATAATGTTTGTCTTCAGGATCTAAGTAGTTATTGAAATTAATGTTTTGGATTGAACCCTCATTCATAATAATTTCATTTTTCAAATCTTCAGACCATATACCAATTTTCTCAAAGTCCGCAATTAAGTATTTATTCACAATCATAATTTCACCACCAACAACTCTTCTGTTAAACAATGCTGAGTGAGCCGGTTCAGTCATTTCAAATGATCCTGTAATTTTAGCGGAAGATGCAACAGGCATTTGTGCCGTGAATAATGAGTTACATACCCCATACTCTTTAACATCTTCTTTTAATTTATTCCAATCCCAATATCCTGACAAATCATTTTCATTCAAATCCCACATATCAAATTGGAAAATACCTTTAGACATAGGTGATCCCTTAAAGTGTTTGTATGGTTCGTGTTTACCATTTTTACATAACTCATTACTTTCGTATACCGCCCCGTAATAGATGGTTTCAAAAATTTGTTTGTTCAAGATTTTTGCTTCTTCGTCTGTAAAGATTAAGTCAAGTAAGTAAAATACGTCAGCCAAACCTTGTGTTCCGATAGCAATTGCACGTTGTTCTAAACCACCTTTTAATCCTTTTTGTGTTGAGTAATTATTAATATTTACAACTTTATTTAAAGTTCTAACTACTTTTCTTACTTCATTAAACAACAATTGGAAATCAAATTTACCATTAGTGATAAAGTTTTTAAGTACTATTGAAGATAATGTACAGATAGCCGTTGTTTCCTCATCTGTGTACTGATAAATCTCATTACAAAGATTAGACTGTTTGATCACACCGATGTTTTGGTGGTTAGTCTTTCTGTTTGCACTATCTTTAGAACATAAATAAGGGATACCACTTTCAACTTGTGATTCAATAATTTTAGACCAAATGTCTTGTGCTTTAACTTTTTTGCCCAACCCTAAAGAAACCGCTTTATTGTAATTTTCTTCATACTCATCACCAAATGATTCTTGTAATGGTTTGATACCTGCAGTGATAATATCGTTAGGACAGAATAAATACCATTCAGTATTGTCTTTTACCGCTCTCATGAAATTATCAGGGATCCAAAGTGCCGTAAACAAATCTCTAGCTCTCAATTCTTCAGCACCTGTGTTCTTTTTAATTTCCAATAAATCAAAAATATCTTTATGCCAAGGTTCAAGATAAATTGCTGCCGACCCTGGTCTACGACCTTGTTGGTTAAAGAAACGTAAAGATTCATTAACTATTTTAAGGTATTTTAATAAACCACCCGCATAACCACCTGAACTTGATATTCTACTTTCTTTACTTCTAATGTTAGACATTGATAGTCCAATTCCCGCAGCGTCTGAAGAATAAGTTGATATATCCGTTAATGTATTTAACAATCCACTTCTTGAGTCTGAATTATTATAGTGTAAAACACAAGATGCTAATTGAGGTACCTTTGTACCCGCATTAATCATAATTGGTGTTGCCTTAGATATAAGTTGATTTGATAATGATTTGTAGTACTCAACCGCCTCCACAAAGTTATCTGTAACCCATAATGCGACCCTCATATACATATGTTGTGGTCTTTCAACTACAACACCATTAGGTCTTTTTAACAAGTACATTTCTTGTAAAGATCTCCAAGCAAAGTAATCAAAATTATAATCATTATCGTGATTAATTACCTCATCAATACTATCCTCACCATATTCTTTAATGGTCTCAATCAATTTTTCATTGATGATACCATCACCAAATAACAAATTCATAGTTTCTGAAAAACTTGGATTGGTTTCTTTATGGTATGAAGAAATTGCAACTGAAGACGCTAATCTTGAGTAATCGTGGTGACTACCAGTGTAAGATGCCGCAATCTCGTAAACTAACTTATCTAATTCTTTTGTTGTTATTACACCCTCAGTTGGTACTGAAGTAATAACCTTAATAAAAATCTCATCTGAATTAACATTCAATCCTTTTGCTGCTTTTTTAACACGGTTGTAAATTTTCTGTGGGTTAAACGTTACATTATCCCCATCTCGTTTTAATATTTTAAGTGACATCATAATTTTTTAATATTTAAAAATCTTCTTCAAACGTAATCGTTTCGTTCAATTTTGCTTTTTGGTATTCCATTGTTCTAGACTCAAAGAAATTACCTTTTGTTTCAACCGCAATCTGTTCCATAAACTTAAATGGTTGTTCAACGTTGAATTCTTTACTACAACCAAATTTAACTAAAAGTCCATCAACAACAAACTCCAAATATTGTTTCATCAAGTTTGAGTTCATCCCAATTAATGATACAGGTAATGACTCAGTAATGAATTCTTTTTCAATTTCTAAAGCCGATAACAAAATCTCCTTAATTCTTTTTTCAGATGGTTTTTCCTCACAATGGTTGTTCAATAAGTGAATTGCAAAATCACAATGTAAGTTTTCATCTTTAAAGATAAGTGTATTTGCATTACACAATCCTTGCATAATACCTCTTGATTTCATCCAAAATATTGAACAGAATGATCCTGAAAAGAATATACCCTCAACCGCAGCAAATGCCACCAATCTTTCTTGGAAAGATCCATTATCAATCCAATCAAGAGCCCATGTCGCTTTTTTCTTAACTGCTGGTAAGTTCTCAATCGCATTAAAACACTCATCTTTTTCTTTTGGATTACTAATGTAAGTATCAATCAATAACGAATACATTAATGAGTGAATATTCTCCATCGCCAACTGAAATCCGTAGAAAAACTTAGCCTCAGGATATTGTACTTCACGATAGAAGTTCTCCGCCAAATTTTCATTTACAATCCCATCAGAAGCTGCGAAAAATGATAATACATTCTTTACAAAGAATTTTTCATTATCTGTTAATTTTTCCCAATCACGAATATCATTCGTTAAATCTACTTCTTCTGCCGTCCAAAACGCCGCCTGATGCATTTTGTAGTATTCCCATATGTCATTGTGTTCAATCGGGAAGATAACAAACCTGTTAGGGTTTTCCTTTAATATTTTTTCCATTTTTTTTCTTAAAATTAATTAGTTTTTGTTTCGTCTTTTTGTCTTTGTTGTCTTTTTTCTAACAACTCTTTGACTCTTAGTCGTTGTTTTTCTTCTTTTTGTTCTTCCAACCCTAAGAAAGTCATAGAACTATCGGTGTCAATGTCTAACATTGCATTATCAAATTTACAATTCTCAAATACAACTCCGTCATCACCAACCCTTGATTTTGTAATTGCTATTGTTGCTAATTTCATTTCTTTTTGTTGAAGTGTTTTTGCCACCGTAATAATAACGTGACCAACTTGTGCCTTTTTAATTGATCCACCCATTTGATCAGTTGTTACAACCTCAGAAGAAATAGAACTTCTATTACCTTGTGTTGCGGTCCATCCAACTAAATCCATTTCGTGACACATTGCTTCAAATGCTCTCATTACAGATCCTTCACTCTTCCATTCATCACCTAAATTCTTATCAGGAACAACACAATCAATGTAATCAAGTAATACCATATCAATCTTATTACCATCAGCAACCATCTTTCTTATTTGATTCTTAATTTGTGACATGGTTACCGTATCAGATGGTAACTTATTCATAATTAACTTATTTGGCATAGATTCCTCAATATCTTTAACCTTTTTGATAACTTCGTCTCTTTTTTCTGATAATTCATCAGGGTGAATCTTAGTCCAAAGTGTGTAGTGTTTTCTTTGAATTACCTTTGGGTTATCTTCAAAAAAGATCTGAAGTACGTTGTTTCCTAAGTTAAATGCGTGGTTAGCAATTTTAGTTAAGATTGTAGATTTACCCACACCCGTTGGTGCTAATATAACCCCAATCTCACCTTTAGCCAAACCACCTTTAAGTAGTCTATCAATTCCAGGTATTCCCATTGGAATTGGGTGTCTATAGTCTTCATCAAGGACCTGATCAATATTGGAGAAGACATCCATTGAACTTGTGTCTTTAGCTCCTACTTGTAAAGCTCCTCTAACCATTTCCTCAAGGGCATCATAGTTCTCAAATTCACCACCATCAATGATTTTTTGAGCTTTGGTCATAACCTTTTGAAGTTCCTGTTGTTTACAGAACTTTAACGCCTTTTCCTGTACAAAAGCTACGCCATCAATAGGTGCGTCCTTAATTTTCTTAATTGTATCCAATACTATCTTGGATGCAATCTCTTGTTGTAGTTCAGATTTAGTAATCTGTTCTAATGTCTCAAATGATGGTGTGTGATCATATTTTGTATAATACTCTCTGATCATTTGGGTAATTATTTTAAAGTATTTATTTTCAAAATAATTGTTTTCAATCACATCAATGATTGAATGTGAAAAATCTTTATCTAAGATAATTTGATTAAGTAATTGTAATTGGAATGTGTTTCCTAGATACTCAAAATTTTTGTTTGTCGCCATAATTTTCCTTCTGTTAGTAAAGATAAATACTATTGGTTTTGGATAAATTCAGGGTAAAAATAATTAAAATTTTTGCCTGAAAAAATGTCAGTCAGGTCGTTTAATATACCTTTTAGCTTTGGGCGTAGGTCTACGGTGTATCTTACCTTTGGGGGATACACTTTAGCATCAAACCTTATATGACAAATTGTCAGGTCCCCAACCTTAATATAAAGGTTAAAATTTTCATCTCCGTCAGTAATTGACGTATTTAAAATTGCTGGATTCTCAGAAATTTCATATTTGTTGTCTAACATATAGACCACCGATCTCATTTTCAAATCATATTGTAATTTACGACATACCATACTCATATGGTCATAAAAATCCTCAGATTTGTGGGCATTTTTGTTAAATCCTTTAACATTAAAAAAACGTTGTACTACAATGTTATCATTACACATTAATAGGAATTCAACTTTTGTTACATCTTGATCTTTCATTTTGTTTTTGTTTTTACTTTTTGTTTCTAAATTTTGTTTTTTCTTTTCTTGATAATTTTAAAAATGGTTTTAAAAAATTAACCCAAGAGTCATCACCTTTTGGTAGGTATTTGAAGAACCCGTCATCCATCATCATTCTAATTAGGTTTCTATGCCCTCTCCCATCGGGATCCATCGATTCAGAGTAATATTCCCTAACCATTTCTTTACCCTCTTCGTTAATTAAAGGTTCTGACAAATCTACGAGTTTTTTATTGATTTTAAAAAAATCATCACCCATAATACCTTCTTTGGTTTTTCCACTGAGTAGATTCCCTAAAACAACATTTTTTTGTTGTTCTTTTAACAATAACTCACCCTTTGTTAAAATATCGGTTAAAGATATCTCCGAATCAAGTATTTCAGGGAAAAACTTAATTAAAGTTTTCTCACCCATTAAACTTATTCCATCAATGTTATCCGACGTATCTCCAGCAAGGATCTTAAATGTCATAACATTATAATGAGGAATTGAACAATCTTTAAATTTAATGTTGTCCCCAAATCTATAATATGACTTTAAGTTTGGTGAATAGATTAATACCTTTTCTGAAATTAATTGAGTTAAGTCTTTATCACTTGAGAATATCGTTTTCTCTTCATCTAAAGAGATTTGACAATAGTAGGCAATAAGATCATCCGCTTCCGAATTTTCAACCTCTAATTGTCTTATAAACATCTCTTCAAGATATTGTTTAACCCTTGTTTTTTGTTTGTTAAATGAATCTGTCTTCTCCTCATCATTAGGAGAAGACTTACGATTCATCTTATATTTTGGATATATTAATTTTCTTTGTGATGAGTTTGTATCACTATCCCAAAAGACCATAACTTTATTAAAATTAGTTTCTTCTAAAAATTTACGAATTGTGTTAAGAAAATGCCAAGTCCCACCAATGTGTTCACCATTATTATAAAAATCCTTAACTCCGTGAAATCCTATTTTTAATAAATTGTTACCATCAACAATTAATGTTTTGACCATTTAAATTTTTTAAGTCGTTTGAAATACTTTTTACTCGTCAGAGTCATCATCAGATTCATCCAAAGAATAATCTGAATACCCTAATTTTGTTTCCCAATAATCAGAATATTCTTTCTTATAGTTATCCAAAGATTCTTTTGTGTCTGTAATATAACCTTGTGGTACTGCGATGATCTTACCATCTTTATACCCAAGACCATTAACGTGATTTTTTAATATTGAAATCTTAGTTCTAATTGCAAACGATACTTTTCTACCATTCTTAGTTGCATCAATGTGACTAATACCTGCTTTTTTCTGATTACCAAATAAGAACACTAATGATGATGCCAACCATACCGCTTCACCACCTTTGGCCTTAATTTCAGGTTGTCCAAATGGATTATCAGGAAGTAACACCCAAGGTTGATTTAAAATAACCAAAGTGTTGTAATACGGATATTCTTCTTTTTTAGATTTTGAAATCCTTGAATGAATTCCCATACCAATTTTATCTGCTAATACTTTTGCGTTGTGCATTCCACCACCTTTACCATCAAAAGTCATCTGACAAGGTATACTACCGATACTATCCCACAAAAATAATAAACTATAAGGAATATCACCTTTTTCTTGAGCATCAAGAATATCATTAATAAATTCAGTTGCTTGTTCAATCACATCAAACGAATCGTTAAAAATAAACATACCATCATACTCACCAAGTTCGTTTTTTTCTGCCTGTAACCCTAATTCAATAGCGTGTTCCCAAGACCATTTTTTCTCAGTAATAATAAGAATAGGTAAATGTCCTTTTTTCTGAGCGTCTGCTGCGGCAAGGATCATTGCCGTTGTTTTTGAAGTATTTGAATGCCCTAAAAACATATTTATACCCCCCATAATAGGTCCCGGTAATCCAGATGACCCCAAAAAAGCCTCTCCAAGATTATAAAAACTTTCTGGCTTGTATTTTGTTTTTGTTGAGTACTTACCTTTGATTGTCTCTAAAGATATTTCTCTTTTTCTTATCGCCATGTTATTGTGTAATTGCTGAATTATATTTACGAATTTTTTCCAATGACTCAAGTTTATCTTGTGCATTAGCGAATTTTTCAACCAACTTATCCATTTCTTCAAGATGTTGTGGGTGTTCACCAATACCAACAGGTGAAGTTAAATAAACTAATAATGTTGCCTCCGCTTCTGCCATTTCACTACGGTATTTTAAGGACAACGCCTCATACATTTTTTCTGCTATTTTGCTCATTTTTTTTTGATTTTAAAAAATATGGACACTCAGTATTTCCAAGTGTCCATATTAAAGTTTAATTAGAATGGTAAATCTTCGTCAACTTCTTGATTAGACTGAGGATCAGCCTTTTTAACTTCAGACTTTACACTTCCACCCATAGAAATCTCTTCTTCTTGATTATTTGAGTAGATGTATTTTCCTGCGTCAGTGTCCCAACGTGGAGTTTCACCTCTTGCAATTGATTCAAGATATTCAACAGGTTTCTTAGAGTATACGTTCTCCCAAGTCAACTCATTGTTGACCCATGTTGATGATTGTTCAGCATCTTCATGTGTTGGTGCCGGATCGTCATACATAACGGTTTGGATAACCGTATACGTTGCTCCTTTTGGGGTTTTTGCCTTTGTAAGTTCAAGGATTAAGTCACGACCAGTATCAGAGTCAGTAACATCACCTTTTGCTTTCCAAATTGGAATAATTTTGTCAAGGATTCCTTCTTGTTTGTAATTGTGTTTAAATCTCCAAAATTTAACACCATCTTCTTCGTGGTCACGGTCAATTACTTTAACAATATAAAACTTACGTGCCTTGTATTGTGTTGCTAATTGTTTGTCGGATTCACGACCTGTTGACATTAACTCGTCATATACCTCATTCAAAGGTGAACGTTCGTTGTCATTTTTTCCTGGATCATAGAACTTCTGCCATTTGCCATCAACATTGATTTCGTGAAACCAAACTTCCTTAAAAGGAGATGATCCATCAGTTGTAGGTAAAATACGGATTGTTCGTTGACCTTGTTTTTCGTTATCCTTAAGGATTGCTGCGAAATACTTTTTCATTCTTTCTTCTTGTGTGAATTTTGAAGTGGAAGAAGAACCACTTTGTTTTGAACTCTCATACTGAGCCAAAACTGCATCTAAAACATTGTTTGTCGCCATTTTGTATATATTTATTAAAGGTTTACGTAGAAAATATAGTTATAAAAAGTAGGGTAGTCAATAAAATATTTAAAAAAAACTTGAGAGGGACATTGATGTCCCTCTCTAAAGTATTACATCATATTTGTGTCTTCGTCGTCGTAATTATTAAATGAAGTTTCAACATCATTTGTAGAGTAATTATTAGCATCATCAGTTGTTAAAACATATTCATTTTTACCCGATTTTTCCATATCAGGTTCTTTGTCTTGAAAGAAGTCAGATAATTTTTGGTTAAAAGGACCTGAATCTAAACTTCTTAGTTCTAATTTCTCTTGTGGAGTTTTTGGTCTAAATTTATCAAACTTAGTTTCTAAGTTATTTATGGTTGTTACCAAACCATCCATTTCACCTAATTTTTCCTCAAGAGTTTTTAGTTGAGCAAATAAGTTATCAAAATATTCTTCTTGTTTTTGTTCCATATTTTTTTGACTCTTAACTAAATCTGTAACATCTAATTCTTCTTTGTTTTCTTCTTCTTCTCCCTCAGCACCAAGTTCTTCTACCTCAGGGTCGGTTGCAATATCAATAGGTGCTGCCGGTGGAATTGGAGCAACTGCGTTAGGGTCTGTGGGCGCAGCATTAGGATCTGCTGGAGGTGCCATAGGATCTACAGGTGGTGCCATAGGATCTACAGGTGGTGCCAACGCTGGATCTAATGCCGGATCAACTTGTTCAATTATGTATTTGTTAATAGAATTAAATCTACTTATTTCTTTTAATATTTTTTTATCTATTGCCATGATTATCCGTTTAATAATTGTTTAATTCCTGTTTTAGTTTCTACTTGGATTTTTTTGAATGTGTTCATAGTATTATCAACTCTCTCAATTAATCCATCTTTTATTCTAAGCGTATAACAATCTCCAGTGTCTAAGTCACAAACTTCTTTGTACCCATTACCTTTATCTTTCTCTGACACTCTTGTGTTTTTACCCAAGTAGTTGTCTAAAATTAATTTTGTATCCATAATTGTTTTTATTTATAAATATCTAGTTATTCAATAAAATTAATTTAATGACCTATATATATCTACAGACTGTTTTACTTTATTTTGTAATGTGTTTTTATCTTGTTCCGTCATTTCAGTATAAACATTATCAGGTTGTATTTTAGGATACTTAGTTACATATAGTTGAACTATCTCCTCATCGGTAGCGGTTTTTATTAAAGATAAACTATCTTTAAATCTACCAATTGCAAAATCCACAAATTTTTCAGCAGATATAAATGATACTATAGGTATATTCAAATTAGTACCCCTGGATAAACAATAGAATTTTTTATTAGTTGTCGACGCTAATATTGCCCCATAAGTTTCAGTTAAATTAATGGTACTATAATTATTCTCATAAGCTTTCATTCCACTTGATGATGCCGAATCTAAATAAATAAACGAGAATAAAACTCCTGATAATTTTACAAAATTTTCATTTGGAGTTGTAGCCCCACCACTTGTGGTTACTTTTGGTATTCCACTTGCAACAATCCTATCTTCAAGTAATTTTTTAAAGTCCTTATATGATATTTGAGTTGATATTGGGTTATCTAATGGTGTATATCCAACATAACCACTATTAATTTTATCAGAACAATCTTGATTTTTAGTTATTGTATCAGTACCAGTTACATTTGAAACCACATTATTTTTTTGGAATATTACGTTTTCAGGTGAAGATTTGGCTTTCTCCTCATTTGCTTTTACTTTTTCTTGTAATTTAGAAATTATATCCAAACTTAAAGATTGTATAAAACTATCAATTTTAGGTAAACTATAAAAAGGTTGTCTTATACCTTTAAATGTCGTACTAAATTCACCTTCACTAATCTGATGAGTTACCGAAGTAATCATATATGGTCCTGAGAACATAGGTATGTTTCTTACATTAAAATACATCATAGGTTGTATAAGAGCATTACCCATCATATCCACAGAACATTCGTAACTTCTATTTCTATATAAGTTATATAAAGATACGTTTTGAGAGCCTGTACTTCTATTTCTACTTTGGTTGGCCATTTGATTTAACATTTCCAAAGATTCTGCAGTAGGTTTCCCAACATCTTGACCAACACTAAAGTTTTTAAATATTTGTTGATTTTGATTACTAATATCAATATTAAATCCAACTACCTTATTTGATTTATCCCAATTCTTTTTGTTAGATTGACTTTCAACCAATGGATTATCACTTGCTCGTCTAAGGTCAAACGCATCGTCTCTAAATCTATAATCAACGTTGTCTTTCATATCCACATATTGACTAGGTTTGTTTGCATAATAACATAAAAACTTAGGTGATGTGTTTCTGTAATCCACATTTAAGAACGTACCCCAAAATGAGTTAGCAAATTCAGTTGATCCTTCACTTCTTGGTACAGGATTTTTCTCTGCGTCTTGTGCGTTATAGAAATTAGCATAAGCAGGTAATGGAAAATAAGTAAAATTATTTTGTGATAATATTGTTGACACAATATCTAACATATTATTTTTATATAATGAACCTTCAATCAAATCTTTAATTTTGAAGATATCAACATAAACTTTTTGTCCAACGTCTCTACTTGCCCTATCAAATAATAAAACATCTTCAAACATTGTTTTTGATTTAAAGTCACCACCTGCAACCCAAGTATCATTAAACGCTTTGAATGTTTCCCACATCTCAACTCTTGTTTGTTCTCCCTCAAGTTGTGACTTATTACCTTTATCACCTTCTATTGTAATATTTGGTAAACCAGCTCTCACACCTGTCATTAAATTAGAAATAACATTTTTTAAATAAGTTTCTGATTTATCAAGATATTCGTCCATAAGACCATAAAACTTAAAACCATCAACACTATTACCTAAATTTTGTACAATAGGAAGAGTGGTAGTAGTTGTTGTCACTTGTGAAGGAGTTACATTAACAATACTAATAATAAATTGTGGGTCATTAGGTGTTGACGCTAAACCCGTAGGGTATTGACTTATAATAATTGCATCAACAATAGGAGCATTTAATGGGTATAACGATGCACTTACAGGTTGTCCTGTAAATAAAATTGTTCCATTAGTGTCTTTATAAACACCATATTTTTGTGGCCCAAATTTATACACAGAAATTGTTTTAGTATCTTTAAGTGTCACAACCATTAATAGATCACCAGGTGTCTGAGGACTTGGTGCGGGTGTCGGTACAGGGTTTGGTATTACAACGTTATTTGTTGGGACTTTAAAATTATTAAGTTTCTGAGTTGCATATAACATAATCAACGGAGCAAAATCTTTAACATTTTTTTCAGTAAATTGTACATTCAAATCAATAAAGAAATCCGTTATATATGATCCATTATCAGAATACACTAACTCAGGTATTTCGGAAAATCCAACATATTTCTCCAACGTTTTCCATGTTTCAGGGTTTGCAATTTTAGATTGAGCTAATGTAATGGTTCCACCATTTGATGGTAAACTACCTGTTGTCCCTTGATTATATCCCTGATAAGATACAGGATCAATTAAGAATTTAGTGGAGAATGTTAAAAATGTTCTTCTATCAAACATAGATGGGTTACCCATTTTCAATACAACATTATATTCTAAGAAATTAGTTAGTATCCCTTGGAAAGTTGTTTTTTGTTTTTCTATAACAGAATTAATCATCCCCTCAGAATTAAGGGTTGTTGGTTTCTCAACAACTAATAACTCTCTCATTAATAATTGGAAGTTTTTATATGATCTTTCGGACTCTGTCTCAACATCTTTATCACTTGGAACTAATGTTTTATAATCATAAATTGATCTACTAAAGTTCAAGAACTCTTGTTCAAAGTAATCTAATACTTCCGTATCAAATGTTGTAAACATTTCCGATATTTTATTGTATTTTGTAATATCACCATTTAATGAAAAATTCTGTTGTGTTTTCTTATCTGTTAATATTTCTTTTAAATATGAATCAGGATTTGGTTTTGAAATTTTAGTATTATCAAAATAACCATAGTTTGGAGAACCCCAAAATAA